>Ga0194056_10001844_pt1 | contig 11490 bp, 9 predicted proteins | sample SepL4413m_MetaG_FD_155458 | JGI IMG/M metagenome (GOLD analysis project Ga0194056, IMG submission 155458) | Anoxic zone freshwater microbial communities from boreal shield lake in IISD Experimental Lakes Area, Ontario, Canada - Sep2016-L442-13m | ecosystem: Environmental > Aquatic > Freshwater >...
AAGGTCCATAAAAGAATGATAGATGACGGCCCATTTTACAGCCGTATCGGTTTGTATAAAATTGGCATATTCCTGTTGATTTTGGGCAATGATGCTGGTTGTAAAAAAAAGGGCAATGAAGGGGAGGGTAATTTTCATTTTTTTATTTTGAAACGAGGAATGCGGTGGGATAGTGTGTGGGAAATGTTAAAGTGCTACGGTAATGTTTAAGGGTTTAAGGTTTAAAGTTTAAGGTTGGTTGAGGAGTTGAGAAGTTGAGAAGTTTAGTAAAGCATACCGATTAAAAGGATCTTGCCAACTGCCCACTGCAAACTGCCAACTATGAATTAACCTCTTCCCACAAATGATGGATCAATCCATCTACCAGTCCGATCCTGGGCACATAAATATTTTCGGCACCGGCCCAGCGCATGGCATTGATATAGATGAGCAGGGCAGGAACGATCACATCGGCGCGGTCGGGGCGCAGGGTATATAAATTGATCCTTTCTTCCAATGAAACACTGCTCAGTTCTTTATGATAATCTTTTAGCAATTCGAGTGGGAGGGGTTTGCTGTCTTTTCTTTTGCTCATCGAAAACACCTTATTGATATTTCCACCCGTACCAATGGCCACCACTTCTTTTTGTCCTTTAGTGGCTAATTTGATGCCTTCTTTCATAGCATCCCAGCTTTTTTCTTTAACCAGATCCTTGAGTAAGCGGATGGTGCCAATATTAAATGACTCTTTGAAACTAAGTTTGCCATTGCTGAAAAAAGTAAGTTCGGTGCTACCGCCACCTACATCAATATACATGTAACTATGGTCATTGTCGAGGTGCTCGGCATAATGGTTCTCATAAATAAATCCTGCTTCCATTTCTCCGCTGATGATCTCGATCGAGATATCGGTTTCGAGTTTTACTTTTCGGATGATATCGGCTGAATTTTTTGCATCACGCATGGCACTCGTGGCACAGGCGATCACATGGGTAACTTCATAAGCATTGAGCAGATGTTTATAGGCCTTCATGGTTTGAAGGATCATGCCGATCTTGGGTTTGGGGATATAGCCTAATTCAAACACATCAAATCCAAGACGAAGCGGAACCCGCACCAGGTTCAATTTATTAAAAACAGGTTCTTCTTTTCCCTCCTGTACCACTTCTGTGATCAGTAACCTTGCGGCGTTGCTTCCTATGTCGATGGCGGCGAGTTTCAAGAAGAGTTTAGTGGTTTGGTCGTTTAAATCGTTTAAAGTTTAAGGTATAAAGTTTAAGGTTGGGCTTATGCATTGATGAGGCAATAACCATTTTAAGAAACCTCCAACTATAAACAGTAGCGATAAGCAAAGATAAAGTTTAGGAAACAGTTTGACGGAGTGATTTTCGGAAGAGATAATTGTATGTCTCAACCTGACTGCGGATCTTTTTGGTATTGCGCGGGTTTACATATTGATTGCTGAGATCATTATCTAGGATACGCGCCTTGATATTATCTTTCAGTTGAATATGCAGGATATCGATCAATTCCTGCTGGATCGATTTTTCAAAAATCGGACAAGCCACTTCTACACGATGATCGATGTTTCGCACCATCCAATCGGCCGATGACAGGAATACTTTTTCATTTCCATTATTGGTAAAAACCATCACCCTTGCGTGTTCCAGATATTCATCCACAATGCTGATGGCCTGAATCGGAGCTTTGAATTTTTTATTGGAACTGAGCAAACAGAATATACCGCGAATCACCATCTTGATCTCTACACCGGCCTTGGCCGCTTCATATAATTCACCAATGAGTTGCACATCGCTGAGTGAATTTGTTTTGATGATGATGCCTGAAGGTTTTCCTGATTTGGCATGCTTGATCTCTTTGCGGATCATTTGGAAAAGATTTTTGCGCATACCGGTAGGACTAACCACCAAAGTTTTGCAAGCCATCAACAGGGGTAGTCTGGTACTGGGCTGCTCCAGATAAGTGAACACCCGATTGGCATCGGCCATAATATTGCGGTTGGCAGTGAGTAAACAATGATCTCCATAGATCTTAGCTGTTCTTTCGTTCAGGTTTCCGGTGCTTACAAATCCGTAATGGATCACCCGGTTATTCACTCTTTTTTTGATCAAACAAAGCTTGGCATGTACTTTAAAATTAGGCACTCCGATCAATACCCGAACGCCTGCTTCCTCCAGTTCTTCTTTCCATTCAATATTGGCTTCTTCATCAAAGCGGGCCCTCAGTTCGAGCACTACGGTAACATGTTTGCCATTGCGAACGGCATTGGTTAAAGCATTGATGATCCTCGACCGCGCAGCCAATCGATAGCAGGTGATCTTGATGCTCACCACATCGGGGTCGATCGCAGCTTCACGCAACAGGTCGATCACCGATTCAAATGAATGGTAGGGAAAATTCAGGAGGATATCTTTTTTCTGAACCTCATCAAACACCCGGTTGGCATTTTTTAATGCAGGATGAATGAATGGCTTTTTCCGCAAATTCTTATGCTCAAAAACCGATTCAGGAAAATTGATGAAGTCCACAAAATTGTGGATACGCCCCCCGGGAATAAGATTATCTTTTTGTCCAAGCCCCAATCTTTTGATCAGGTATTTCAACAACGCGGGATCGATTGATTTGTCGTAAATGAATCTTACCGGTTTACCTTTTTTCCGGTTCTTTATTCCCTTTTCAATTTTCTGGATCAGCGAAGTAGATACATCATTGTCGATATCGATCTCCGCATCACGGGTAACCTTGATGAGGTGAGAGGAAAAACTATCGTATCCGAAAAATGAAAAGATATTCGGCAGGCAAAACCGGATAATGTCTTCCAGCAAAATGATATTTTTTTCATGCTGCCGGGAGGGTAGGATGATGAACCTCGGTAAGCGTCTGGCCGGTACCGATACCAGGGCAAATCTTTCGGGTATGCTCTGGTCTTTTTTCGAAAGTTTACAGGCCAGATAAATAGACTTATCATTTAATACCGGGAATTCCTGGATGCTTTCGATCATGAGGGGAACGATATTGCTCCTCACTTCTTCATTGAAATAATTGAGCACGAATTTCTGTTGTTCCCGGCTGAGTTGTTTTTCATTCAGCAGGGAGATCTTCTGCTTTTTCAATTCCCGCAAGATCTCATTCCATACCCGGTCAAATTCTTTCTGATGAATGATCACCACCTGCTGTATCTCTTTCAGGATGGCTTCGGGCGATTGCTCCAGGTGCATCCTGGATTTACTGCCAAATTCGATCATGCGTTTCAGTGCGGCTACCCGCACCCTAAAAAATTCATCGAGGTTATTAGAGAAAATCCCCAAAAAACGTATCCGTTCCCGTAAGGGTACTGTTTCGTCGGCAGCTTCCTGTAGCACCCGGTTATTGAATGATAACCAGCTAATGTCGCGGAATATGATCTTTCTTTTAAGCAAGGGTTGCAAATTAATGAGGGTTCGGTGTAAATGGGTCGGGGGTATATTAAATTAACGTGAATTTTTAATGTTGAAGCGTTGAACTGTTGAAACGTTTAGTTGTTTATTTGTTTAGGTGTTTAGAAGAGCTTTCTTATCAATGTGCATTTGCCAACTGGTAACTGCTAACTGCCAACTGCTAACTGCCAACTGCCAACTGTCCTAATCCCTCCTCATCTTCTCAATGATCGCCGTAGTTGAAACCCCTTCGATCAGCGGAACGATCTTCACTTCACCGCCATTGGCCAACACTTCTTTTGCACCAACGATCTGTTCCAATGTATAATCTCCACCTTTCACCAATACATCGGGCATGATGGATATGATCAGATCGAGTGGCGTGTCGGTATCAAAGATCACGATGGCATCGGTGGGCAATAAAGAAGCCAGTAATAATGCCCTGGCCTGTTCCTTATTCACCGGTCGATTATCGCCTTTCAATCTTTTTACCGAAGCATCTGCGTTTAACCCTACTATTAAGATATGTCCGAATGATGCGGCCTCACTCAATGAGGCAATATGTCCTTCATGCAAAATATCAAACACACCATTGGTGAATACAATGGTCTTATTCTGCAATCTCCATCTTTTTAATTGCTGCTGCAGTTCCTGCTCACTCAATATTTTGTCCGGGATACTCTTGACTGATTTCATTTTTATCGCGATTGATATATGGTATTACAAGTAAACAGATCAGTCCTACTACAATAATGATCCCCGTAGTAACGCCCCAGATCAGCCAGCCAAATGCCTTGCCTACAGGACTGGCGATTCCGTAAATGGTAAGGGTTTCCATCACAAATAAGGGAAAGGAACCGATGCCGCCCGGCGTAGCGATCATGGCCAGTGTAGCCAAACTCAATACACTGCAGGCTGCCGAAATACTCAGGTGACTGGTTCCTTCCATGGCCTGAAAGCCCAGGAAGATCTGTAATAGATACATCGACCATATGAACAGGGTATGGGCAATGAACAATTTCCTTTTTTTCAAGTGGCGGATCGATTTAAATCCTTCGCCGATGCCGCCGATTATTTTTTTTGTTTTGTTCAGTATCTTGTTTTCCGGGTATGTCCTGAATAATAATTTAAGCAGGAAAATGAACATGAAAATAATACCCAGGAGCATAATGATTTTTAACCACATGGGTATTCCGCTGGACTGCCCCATGGCAAATAATTTATCCCTCACATATCCGCCTATCAAATTTATCTGTATCAGCACCGTGATGCCAATGAAGATGAGATAACAGATAAAATCAAATGTGCGTTCAATTAAAATGGTGCCTACCAGTTTATCAACTTTAAGTTTTTCGTACTTGGCCAGAAATGTGCATTTCAATATCTCTCCTAACCTCGGGACTGCAGAATTGGCCAGGTAGCCGATCATGGTCACGGAAAAGATATTCTTGAGTTTTGGGGCATATCCCAACTGCTCCATCAGTAGTTTCCAGCGCATCGATCTACTCAGGTGACTGAGCATCGACATGATCACAATGGGAAGAATGAGCCAGTAATTGGCATTGTGCAGGGCATTATAGAATTCCTTTTTGTCGGCATCCGTCATACCCTTCAATTGCCACCATACTAAAAAGATGCCCCCACCAAGGAACAGGATATAATGCATCATCGAAAATAAACGCTTGCCCATTTGCTGTACAATTTACGATGGTTCGACATGAATTTCAAATATGCTAATCCGTAAGACTTAAATTAAAAAATGAAGCATGCTTAGTGAAGATATGTTCTGATCAAAGCAACATATTATCGATCAATCTTACCTGATCGAGTGTAGCGGCGATGAGGGCCACTAATTTAGTATGGCCATCCCATTGATCGATCAGCCTGAGATCAGTTGCATCTGCAATTTCTACATAATCTACTTTGAATCCATATTCAGTAAGAAAATTGACTGCCCGCAACTTCAGGACTTGCAGGTTGCCGGTATTGATCTCTCTTTTGATGAAACAAAGGCTTTCATATATGTTTACTGCCAGTGCTCTTTCTTCAGTATTCAGCCGCATATTCCTGCTGCTCAGGGCCAGCCCATCATCGGCTCGAAGGGTAGGAGCGATCTCAATTTGGGTTGCTGCTCCGGTAAGTTCAACCATTTTCCTGATCACCATGCATTGCTGATAATCTTTTTGTCCCAGGTATAATCGATGCGGCTGAACGATCTCTAGTAACCGGTCCACCACCGCACAAACACCCTGAAAATGCCCCGGGCGGTACTTTCCCTCAAGGATAGTTTCCAGATATCCAAGCTCGTAGTATTTAGCTGTATCCGTACCATTTGGATAGATCTCAGACACCGCCGGAAGGAATAAAACATCGCAACCAGCTTTTTCCAGCATATCGATATCCTGTTCCAGGGTGATGGGATAATGCTCGAAGTCTTTTTTATCGTTGAACTGGGTGGGATTCACAAAAATGCTGCATACCGTTAGCGAATTGCCAGCTACTGAACTGTTGATCAATGAAATATGCCCGGGATGCAAGGCACCCATGGTAGGCACGAAGCCGGTGGTTGACCCGGTTTCCTTTTTTTTAGCTAAAAACTCCGAAATCTCTGCAGTTAACTTGAATACGATCATTTTTAAGTAATTAGGCTTCAAATGCTTATGCTGACTCAATTTCCAATAAAAAATCGTAGTTTTGCACTCCCGTTTAAACTATTTCTTATCTAACAGCAAACAAATGTCTACAAAGAAAAGAATTTTATTCATTGCCAACGAAATGTCACCCTATTTGGAGCTGACTGAGTTTGCTGAGATCGTGAATAAACTGGCTGTTAAGTCGAACGACAGCGGAATGGAAGTGAGGTGTATCATGCCACGTTTTGGGGTGATTAATGAAAGAAGGCATCGTTTGCATGAAGTGGTTCGCTTATCTGGCATCAATGTATCGATCGATGGTGATGATTATCCCCTGGTGATCAAGGTTGCTTCTTTGCCAAATGCCCGTTTACAGGTTTATTTTCTGGATAATGAGGATTTTTTCAAGCGGAAATCAATTTTTCATGATGAAAATGAAAAATGGCACGATGACAATGGCTTAAGAACAGTATTATTCTGCAAGGGTGCACTGGAAACCGTTAAAAAATTCGGATGGCCTCCAGACATCATTCATTGCAGTGGCTGGATGACCGGTTTGATCCCTATGTTCATCAAACACGCGTATAAAAAAGAACCTGTTTTCAGTAACAGCAAGATCATTTATACCCTTGGCGAAAATACCTTCAAGGATAAGATGGGTGCTGATTTTATGAAACTGGCCAGCATCAACGACTATATTACTAAGAAAGAACTGGAATCTTTTAAAGATAACAATAACCAGGGTATGTTCAGGGGTGGTGCCGGTTTCGCCGATGCCATTACATTTGGTGCTGATAAAGTAGATAAAAAACTGGTTGATGAGTTCTCAAAAGTGAAGGGTAAAAAGATCCTGAAATTTGATGCTACCAGTGATTTAACAGACTATTTGCAATTGTATTCCGACCTTGCAAAGTAGAAAAAACTAACACCATTCCATAAAATTATTATTGTGCAAAGACGTATTTTACCTGTCATACTTATTGGCTTATTTTCCGTTTCGATGTTGAACTGGGGTTGCAATAAACTGGATACCACCGATCTTGGATCTGATTTGCTGCCCGCCGTAGATAACGTAAAAACTTTTGCCGATACCCTCAATGTGATCACCACCCAGGGGGTATTCAATGATACTACCATCATTACCCGTACAGATGATCATGCGATTGGGGTGATGAATGATCCTTTATTCGGTCAAACTACCGCCGGTGCTTATTTTCAGCTGAAGCCGGGCTTTTATCCTTATTATATCGGAAATGCAAATGATACCCTGGTGGGGTATGGCTGCGGATTGGATTCTGTAGTTCTTTGTTTGAAATACAAAAGATTTTATGGCGATAGTGCTCTTCCGCTGCAATTGCAGGTTAGGGAAGTGGTAGATGCCAATTTCAGGGATTCAGTGAATAAACCCAATGGAGTAAATTATCAACCAACCCTGGGTTCGGTGATCGGTACTGCATCCATCGATGTTTCCAAAATAGGCGATATGGTCCATTATGCAAATCATCGTGATTCCAGTGTGGGTTTGATCCGCATCAAACTTTCTCAGTCATGGGCCAATCAGTTGTATAGTCGCGACTCCGTTTATTTCCATGCTTTCAATAATGCTTTTTATACCGACTCCCTGTTCCGCAGGTTTTATAACGGACTTGCTGTTGTGCCATCAGGTTCGGGCAATCAACTGGTTTATGTAAATTTATCTGAGGCAGGAACCCGACTCGAAATTCATTACCGCAGAAGGAATAACGGAACCTCCATTGATACTACATTCGCCTCTTTTGCAATGAATTCAGATTATTTCGGTTCATTGACCAACCGTTCTTCTAATACAGCCAATAATATTGTTAGGAACCGACCTGCTTTGCCTTCCGGCGACCAGGAGATTTACCTGCAAACGGCTCCGGGAACTTATGCCAACCTGAGCATACCCGGTTTAGCTACCCTCAGTAACAGGATCATACATCGTGCAGAATTGATCGTAGAGCAGATCCCCGACCTGAGCGGATATGCACGTAAATTCATAGCTCCCCCATATTTATACCTTGATCTGAAGGATGCTGGAGTGTCGAACTATAAGCCGATCTATTTCGATCTGAACCCCAGTGTGCTCTATGACCCGGATTACAAAACACCATTGGCCATTCCGTTTTACCCGAATTCTGGTGTTGATTATCTCTATTTTGGAGGATTTAGACGTGATAAAGTAGATAATTTCGGAAACCCTATTAACTATTACAATTTCAATATTTCGAAATATGTTCAGGATATTGTGACCAATCATAAGACCAGCTATCCGATGCGCTTATTTGCTCCGTTCAGGATCTTTTATCAGCAATATTCACCGGTAGGGATAAATTATAACAATAGCGTGGCTTTCGGAAGGGTAAAAGTGGGTGGCGGTAACAATCCAAATTATCGAATGCGTGTCCGCATCATTTATTCAAATCTTTAAAAAGATATTTTATTAAGATAAGTGTATAAGTCCCCCTGTGTTTCATGCAGGGGGACTTTGTACTTTAGCCGATACACCCTTATCTTTGCACTCTTAAAAATTGAAATATGCCATATTTATTTACATCAGAATCAGTAAGTGAAGGACACCCCGACAAAGTAGCTGACCAGATCAGCGATGCATTGATCGATAATTTTTTAGCCTTTGATCCCAATAGCAAAGTAGCTTGTGAAACCCTTGTAACTACGGGTCAGGTAATTCTTGCCGGCGAGGTGAAAAGCAAGGCCTATCTTGATGTGCAGGAGATCGCACGAGGCGTGATCCGCAAGATCGGATATACCGTAAGTGATTATATGTTTGAAGCCAATTCATGTGGTATCCTGTCGGCCATTCATGAGCAGAGCTCAGATATCAACCAGGGCGTGGAAAGAAAGAAGAAAGAAGAGCAGGGAGCCGGCGACCAGGGTATGATGTTTGGTTATGCCACCAATGAAACAGATAATTATATGCCACTGGCACTTGACCTGGCACATTTTATCCTGATCGAAATGGCCAGTATCCGCCGCGAGAAAAAGCAGATCAAATACCTGCGCCCGGATGCAAAAAGCCAGGTTACACTGGAATACGACGACAATAACCGCCCTTCACGCATTGATGCCATTGTGGTAAGCACCCAACATGATGATTTTGCTGCAGATGAAATAATGCTGGCCAAGATCAAAAAAGATGTGATCAATATCGTGATCCCAAGGGTGAAGGCCAAATACCCCAAATATGCACACCTGTTCAATAACAAAATAAAATACCATGTTAACCCTACCGGTAAATTCGTGATCGGCGGTCCACATGGTGATACCGGACTAACCGGAAGAAAGATCATTGTAGATACTTATGGTGGAAAAGGTGCCCACGGTGGTGGAGCTTTCAGTGGCAAGGATCCTAGCAAGGTAGATCGTAGTGCAGCCTATGCCACGCGTCATATTGCTAAGAACCTGGTGGCTGCCGGCTTAGCCGATGAAGTACTGGTTCAGGTTTCTTATGCCATTGGGGTAGCACAACCTACCAGCATCAATGTTGTTACCTATGGTACTTCCAAGGTGAAAATGAGTGATGGCGAAATTGCCAAAAAAGTGATGGGCATGTCTTGCTTTGATATGCGTCCTTACTTTATTGAGCAAAGGCTGAAACTGCGTAACCCCATGTATAGCGAAACTGCAGCCTACGGACATATGGGCCGTAAAAATGAGATCGTTGAAAAAATCTTTACCTCACCTGATGGCAAATCCATTAAAAAGAAGGTAGAATTATTTACCTGGGAGAAACTGGATGCTGTGAAAGAAGTGAAAAAAGTATTCGGTTTGAAATAAATTTCCTGCCAATTCTGGCAGCACTATTATAAAGGCCCTGAAAGATTAACCCCCTTTCAGGGTTTTTAGTTTTAATAACACTTAATTTTGAATCTTGAAAAATTTCAGACATCAGCATCAGCGACCTAAGAAGAATACATTGGTCATCGGCCGTCAGGCAGTGATCGAGGCCATGCAAACCGGTAAACAACTGGAGCGCATTTATTTGCAGTCGACCGTGCATGGAGAGGTGATCGATACAATAAAGCAACTGGCCGAGCAAACACTTACGCCCATCAATAAAGTGCCGGTAGAAAAACTAAATGGTTTTAATATCAGCAATCATGAGGGTTGTGTAGCGCAGATCGCAAAAGTGCAGTACCAGAACCTTCAGGATGTGATCTCCTTTGTGGTAGATAAGGGCGAAACACCTTTATTCCTGGTTCTCGACGGAATTACTGATATCCGAAATATTGGGGGGATTGCCCGAAGTGCTTTCTGTATGGGTGTTCATGCCATCATCATTCCGGATAAAGGAGTGGGGGCCCTCAATGAAGATGCGGTGCTTACATCAGCCGGCGCCTTGGAGCAGATACCCGTTTGCCGGGTAGGCAGTTTGATGAAGGCCGTGGATGAACTGCATCTCAATGGCATCAAAGTGTTCGCCAGTGAAATGAAAGCTACCCAGAAACTTGCTGAATTGAACTTGCAGGAACCCTGTGCCATTGTGATGGGAGGAGAGGAACACGGCGTTTATCCGGCACTGTTAAAAATATGCGACGAACGTTTCCGTATTCCCATGACGGGTGATTTTGATTCATTGAATGTTTCCGTAGCCACCGGTATCATTTTGTATGAGGCGGTGAGGCAAAGAGGATAAACTTTTTAAGTTGGTTTTCAGTCTTTTCTATTAGTGTTTTTTATCAATGCACTAGCATTTCAGTACTCAGTGGTGTAATGTCAATTACCGGAGCTGGAAGAACATAGCTTACGGGTTCCAATCGTGTCAGATTTTTGTCCACGGCTTTTTTACCCTTGCTCAAATCCTGGTAATTTCTTTTCCTGATATTGATCCTTCCCTCAGAATCGATGGAGATGGTTTTCACCGGTTCAAAGATCCCGGTGATGGCGCTGTATTGATTCCATTGGCCCAAGCGGTGCCAAACGGGTTTCCAGTATGTGGTTCTGTATCTTTTACCCAGCGGATAACCTGCCAATCCGAATTTATCATTGAACATTCCGGGTTTTATCATTACCCAGCTTTCGCTGCCATAAATGGTTGCCCGGTTGAAAAGGCCACCCAATCCCATCATCAGTGAATCGCCATTCATTCTGCCGGGAGCAGCCAAGGCAGATCCTGGAAAATTAAAGGTGGCACCTCCATAACAGGAGCCGATCCCGATCCTGGTTTGCTCGTCTGTGTAAGCAGCCAAGGAAGCCAATACTTTCGTGTATGCGGTATCGTTAATATTTTTGTAACTATATTCATCCGTTCCGATATGGAAGGAGGAATATCCTTGTTTGTATAATCCGTGCGAATCGAGCCATAAATTTCCGATCAGTCCATCCTCGCGTGCTAATATGCCTTTAATTCTTTTGATCACCTGAGCACTATTGTGCGCAACGATCACGTACAGTTTCTTTTT
>Ga0194056_10001847_pt1 | contig 11480 bp, 8 predicted proteins | sample SepL4413m_MetaG_FD_155458 | JGI IMG/M metagenome (GOLD analysis project Ga0194056, IMG submission 155458) | Anoxic zone freshwater microbial communities from boreal shield lake in IISD Experimental Lakes Area, Ontario, Canada - Sep2016-L442-13m | ecosystem: Environmental > Aquatic > Freshwater >...
CCAAACAAAGTTTGGATTGTGCCAAAGGCACAAGAGCCGATGAATAGAGATTTTAAAATTGTCGGTGTAATGCAAAACCTTTTATCAATTTAATTCCCGAAGCTATGATCAAATATTTTATTTATTGTCGTAAATCATCAGAGGACGAAGAACGCCAAGTGCTTTCTATTGAGGCGCAATTGACAGAGCTTCGGGAATACGCCAAGCAACAGGGTTTATTTGTCGTTCGCGAGTATTACGAGAGTAAGACGGCAAAAGAGCCTGGTCGCGAAATATTTAACAATATGCTTGGCGAAATTGAAAAAGGTGTTGCCTCGGGCATTTTAGCGTGGAATCCAGACCGTTTGGCGAGAAACTCGATTGACGGTGGCAAGATTATTTATTTTGTAGACACTTTGAAAATTGTTGCGCTAAAATTCCCGACATTTTGGTTCGAAGCGACACCTCAAGGAAAATTTATGTTGAGTGTCGCTTTCGGACAAGCAAAATATTACACCGACAATTTAAGAGAAAACATTTTGCGTGGTATTCGGCAAAAAATCCGCCGTGGTGAATTATCGGCAAAAGCTCCAATTGGTTATTTTAACGAACCTCGCTTGCGAACAATTGAACCTGATAAAAAAACTTTTAGTAAAGTAAAAGAAGTATTGGAGCTTTTTGCAACTGGCGAATACACACTCACGGCAATTCAACGCAAAATGTTTTCTCTTGGCTTGGTTGGCTCCCGAAGTGGCAAACCTCTCGCACTCGCCTCGGTAGAACATATTTTGAAAAATCCTTTTTACTATGGTTATTTTTCCTACCGAGGCGAAGTGCATCAAGGTTCGCATAAGCCAATGATTGCAAAGAAACTTTTTGACAAGATACAGATTGCACTTGTTCAAAATGGAAAACCCCGCAAAAAGCGAGGAGCAAAAAATTTTCAGTATTTGGGTTTTGCTACTTGTGGGATTTGTAGCTATGCCATAACTGCCGAAAGACATATCAAAAAAAGTGGTTTGAAATTTGTTTATTATCGTTGCACCCACAAAAGCAAAACTATTTCGTGTACTGAAAATCGCTTTTTGCGGGAAGAAGTTTTAACCGAACAAGTAAAAAATCTTTGTCAAAAAGTTTCTTTGCCTGATGAGTGGCGGGAAAAGTTTTTAACTAAACTTGAAAATCAAAGTATGGAATCCCGCCACACATCAGACCTTTTCGTTCAAAATCTCCGCAATAATATTTCCGCCATTAAAGAAAAGTTGGAACGGCTAACTGACGCATATTTAGGCGAGGCGTTGGAACTTGCAGAATATCAAGAACGAAAAAATATTTTAATGGCGGAAAAGAAAACAATTGAGGAGAAATTATCGGATTTTGAACGAAAAGGTAATCATTGGCTCGAACTCATGCGAAACTGGATTATTGAAGCCAACCAAGCCGTAAATCTCTATAAACAAGAAAATCCCTCAAGGATGAGAGATTTTCTTGTTTCCATCGGCTCGAACCGCCGAATTTCGGCGGGAATTCTTTTGGCGGAATTCAAAACCCCCTGGAATTTCTTGGCGGAAACCAATGCCGAGGGGCGAAGCCCCGAGGCAACTTCTTTAACAAATTCGGAATGGTGGACCCACGGGGAGTCGAACCCCGATTTGATCCATGCCATGGATCCGTTCTACCGCTATACTATGGGCCCATAATATTTTTCTAAGGTATCTCTATGATAACAGCTTTTATGGATTGGTCAACTTATTTATTATATTATAAAATAAATATGCTTTCTTGTCAAATATATAGTCCTCCAACTCATATGTTCTCAACTGTTCCACGTGGAACAACGCAATAAATGCCTTAACGCGCCGTACTCTGATTAGCTTTATATTGTTCCACGTGGAACATAACTATTTTAAAATTGAGTATAGTGTTCTACGTGGAACAATCCGAAGGGTTAGTTTGTTGAAAGTCTTTATGGCTATTACTAATGTTCCACATGGAACAATTAATTTCTGTTGAGTGCTTTTGTTTTATTGTTCCACATGGAACATTGCTATGTTAAATGTGAGTATAATGTTCTATGTGGAACAATTTGAATAGTGGTTTCGTTGAAATTTTTTTGGCCATTGTTAATGTTCCACAGGGAACAATCGATGCTAAAAAGCAAATATTTTAACCGAAATGTTCCATGTGGAACATTATTATTAAAGAGGCTCCTGTCTTTTTATATTTTTAAAAAGGTTGATTATTTTTTGAACTTAATATTTGGCTTAGTGTAGCGTCTTTTTTTGTATGGTTTTTGTTCCATGTGGAACATTATTGTGAATACATTCCCGGTTTTTTTCTTTCAATTACTTGAATAGTCATTGTTCCATGTGGAACAATGACTATTTATACCAAGCATTGAGTTTTTTAAACTGGATAATTGAATTGGATTATATAACTGTAGTGGCTTAAAAGTTGTTTGTTGATTTTTTAATCTGATGGGCTATAGAGAAGCTCTTTTCACTCAGCATTGTTCCATGTGGAACAATGCTACTTATGATTCCAATGGATATTGTTTCATGTGGAACAATAACATTCTTTTAAATGTAGGAAGGACTGTTCCACGTGGAACAATATGCAGAGGTAAAAACATTTGTATTTATCACATTGTTCCATGTGGAACAATGTGATAGAAGCGTTTGTCCTGTTGGATGTCAATGTTCCACATGGAACAATGTCGATAATCAATTGCTTGTTTGATATGTTTTTTGGGGGTGGATGACACCTGACTAGTCAGGCTAGTGTCTTTTTTTAATGTAAAAAGGTCATTGTTCCATGTGGAACAATGAAAAATATTTTTTTTCGAATGTGCTAGTTGTGATGTTCCACATGGAACATTTTTTAATATGCGTGGGGAAGTTAAAATACAGCTGGATTATTGCTATTGACATACTTATATTTTTATTTCATAATATTGTACAAATACACAGGTATAAAAAAATATGCTGAAGTTTCTGTATCCTTGCCATGTCCCAGTGTCAAAAATAATAAGCCTTTTTGTTGTTACTGAAGGAGGAGGCCGGTTATTATCACTGGTTGCGGCTGGGAGATAGAAAATTCTTTGAAATAAAGAAATAAAAGCATAAAAAGCTATTACTAGTGACTATCATTTTTTTGAAAAATATAGTATAATTTTTATATGAAAATAAAACAGCTAAAATTTATTTTACTTATTTTGTGCATTGTTTTTTTTGCAGGTTTTAATTATTTTTCCTTTGCTGCTTCTGATGATGGTAGTAGTGGTAAGAGCTCAATTGCAAACATTGATTCTGATAAGGACGGGTTAAGTGACACCGAAGAAGCTCTGTATGGAACAGCTGTTGATGTGGCAGACACTGATGGTGATGGGTATTCGGATGGGGTTGAAGTTAAAAGCGGTTATGATCCTCTCAGGCCTGCTCCTGGGGATAAATTAACTGTTGAAAATACAGCTGCTAGTGTTGCGCAAACTACTTCATCAGCAACAGATTTAACCTTGACGGATTCTTTCACGGCTGATTTTCAGGCTTTTCTTGAATCAAAAGAAGGACAAGTTGTTTCAGCCGCTGACATAAAAACCTTTACTGAGTCCTCACTAAAAGCTAATATAGCTAATGTTGATTTGAGTACTTTCCCAACTGTTGAGAAAAATAAATTAAAAATTAAATCCCAATCTTATGCAAAACTTTCTGTGACAGCAAGGCAAGAAGCTATACAACAGGATGCTATAATATATTTGAATCAAATTGTGTATTTGCTTGAAAGTAACGCGCCAGTGCCAATAGCGACCGCTGATGAGTTTGTTGCTTTTAGGGAAGATTTTGTAAATCGCTTTTCTGAGGTATCCTCATCTGAAAATGTTTTGTATTTTGCGGATATGAAAGAGCGTTTGGCTGTTTTTTTGCAACAATTTAATATGCTGGAGGTTCCAGAAACAATGGTTGATTTGCATTTGAAGTTTGTAAGAATAATTAATGGAGTTCTATCTTTGCAGTCAGCGGATGCTTTAATTTCTGAAAATAAAAATGACCCAATGGGGAAAATAGTCAATTTGACAAAGATAAATGATTTGATGGCTATTTTTTCAGATTTTCTTTCGGTTGAGTTGCAGGCTTATTTGGATAAGATCGAAATAAATGGAATAAATTAAACTGAAAACAAAAAATGAAATTTATAGGTATGAATAAAAAAGGATTTATAATCATTGGTTTACTTTTTGTGATGCTTTGTGCTAGCCCGTTCTGTGTATCAGTAAATGCTCAAATGGCAACTTTTGATGCAAAAAATGCGACTATAAATAAGGCAAATCTTAAGACAAACATGCAAGCAACCGTTCTTGCTGGTCAACAAGCAAGGCGGAGTTTGCTGGATAAGATTCTCAATGCAATCACAGAGCAAACTATTACTTTGGCAAAAATCGCAGCTTTAGTGGTTCAGCAGAAACTAGTAACTGCTGTTATTGGTGAGGGCAATAGTGGCACGATAATTCGAGACTTTAATGATTATTTGTTTCTTTCTCCTCAACAAAAAGCGATGACTCAGATGAATACTTTTTTCAATACTGTGAGTCGTGGTCGGTTGTCATCGTTAAATTATGAAGGAGTTGGGCCAAATTATGATGCTTATTTGGTTGCGCAAGCCCGGCAAGCAATTGGCGGACAAAATTTTGTGACCAATATTCAATCTCAAGTTACGGATCCGCGAAGAATGTTTGCGGATGGGAATATGAAAGGCATTATGTCCTTTGTGCAATGCGCAAATAACCCCGCTTGTTTTACAATGGTGGCTAGTCAGAAATATAACGCGGAATTTGCCAGAGCTCAGGAAATTGCTAAAACTCAAAATGTGAATGGTTTTATGCCAAAGATTACCAATGGTCGGATTACTCAGCCAGCGGCTATCGCACAGAATGCTCTGCTTCAAATTGACCAATTGGGCACCCAAATTATTATGAATGCTGGTGCGGGTCAAACAACTGAAGCGGCACTTTATCAAATTGGAGAGGGGGTAGCAATTAGCACCGCGGCTAGACTTACGAATTATGGAATTTCTGATGAAGCTGGGAAGGAATCCTTGCGAAATAAGAATGATCAGTTTCCATTTAGTTTGGCCTATAGTAATAATGGTTTAGGTTTCAGTGCGGGTGGGGTAACGGTTAATACTGGTTTGGCTTCATATAATGGTAGTGTTCAAATCGGGAACACCACTGCATGTCTTCAGGCTGCCGCAAATGGTAATGGGGATACTTTCGTTATGATAAATGGAACTAAAACTGCTTGTCCAAAAACTGCTGGCTCTAGTTTGAAAGCTCCCTCAATTGGTTGTATGGATGGCATTGCTGGTAATGCTGTTTGTCAGACGCAATGCGACGGCTCTCCGACTTGCAAAGGAGCTAAATCAATATGCTCAAATAATGCTTGCGTGATAAGATAAATTTAAATATTTTAGTGTTGGCAATAAAAAAAGCATCGAGAATGACTTGATGCTTTTTTGTTATTTAAAATGGTGGGTTTATGCAGACTCGAACTGCAGACCTCTACAATGTCAATGTAGCGCTCTAACCAACTGAGCTATAAACCCTTGGGAATTTTTTTAAAACTAGACTGTTTCTGGAATTGAAACTTCATCTTCAACTATTGCAATAGGGGTTAATTTTTCTTCGGAAATTTTTTCCATGGAAATTTGGGAGAAAAAATCAAGCCAGACGGCCTGCAAAAAAACATTAAACAATGAAAGCCCGAAAGTAATCAAAATTAAGCCAAGCATAATTAAAAATAAAGTGACCCCCGAAAGGATTGGGCTGTGGGTATTGATAATGATGGGTAATATGATTAAGAAAAGCAGGGCTAAAAGTAGAAAGAGGATTCCAATAGCACAAATTAAAGCAAATGTCGCAATGGCGAGCATTAGTAGGCTTGCTTTGGTATTTTTTTTAAATAAGTCATAGGAAAATTCCAGGGCATTTTTAAAGTTAAGATCGCCAAGGATAATGAATAGATAGCTGTATTTTCTGAGAAAAAATGCCAAAAAAAGGAGGGAGGCAAAAATAAGACTAGCAAGAGTGAGGCTAGAAATGGCAAATGTTGTTGCCTTCAGGGAAAATAGGCTGGTGACTGGTAAGGATAAAAGAAAAAAAACAACTAGCAAGCCAGTGCCAAGAAAAAAATCGAGCCAAACCAGTCTTCCGAAATAATGAAACATTTCTTTGATGATTTCAAGAGCTTTCTTTTGTTTGTATAGGGCTGGGTTTCGCAGGCCACGGATTATGGATGCGGTACTTAGATTTCTAAGGGTATAGGTGAAGAAAATAAATAAGATAATGGGGAATAGGAGTGATTGTTTTTCTGTGGCGTCGAATAATAGCAAGGGTGTATCGTTTTTGGAAAGGATGTTTTGGTTGATGCTCAAATTTTCTAGCAAGCTACCGAGGAAAACAAAAAAACCAAAAAGCCAAAGGAATTTGTTTCTCCAGGTTGACCAGAAGGCGCTTGTCAGGATTTCTCGATAATCAATTTTTTGCATAACAAAAGACCGTTAGTTTTTTTGGGTTTTTGGTGGGTTATTCTTGACTCAGACCTACAATTTCATCGAACTCTTCTTTTTCGAGAGTTTCATTTTCCAAAAGATAGGCCACAATTTTTTTCAGAATGTCACTTTTTTCAGTCAGCATTTTTTCAGCTGTTTTGGCTGCTTGCTCGATGAAGATAGAAACTTGATTGTCAATGGCTTGGGCAGTACTTTCGGCATAATCTTTTTCTTCATGCATTTCGCGACCCAAGAAAACCAATTCTTCTTTTTTGCCGAAGGTGCGTGGCCCAAGTGGGCTCATGCCATAGCGAGTGACCATGGCGCGTGCCATATGGGTGGCTCTTTCCAAATCATTAGAAGGTCCCGTGGTTACATCACCACAATAGAGTTTTTCGCTCACATGTCCACCGAGCAGAGTGGCTAATTCATCGATAAAATAGGCCTTAGAATGCAAATGCCGGTCTTCAGTCGGAGCGGAAAGGGTGTAGCCACCAGCTTGTCCACGGGCAATGATGGAAACTTTTTGCACTGGGTCAGCGTTTGGAAGCAAGGCTGCAATAAGAGCATGTCCTGCTTCATGGTAAGCAACAATTTCTTTTTCTTTTTGATTAACCACGCGACTTTTTCTTTCTGGTCCAAGAATCACTTTTTCAATGGCTTCTTTGAGCTCTGGGCCTGCAATTTCTTTTTTCTCGCGTCTAACAGAAAGGATGGCAGCTTCATTTACCAAGTTTGCCAAATCTGCCCCTGAAAAACCAGAAGTTCGCTCAGCCAATTGATGAATATCAATGCCTTTGGCCATTGGTTTGTTTTGCATATGAATTTTGAGAATTTCTTCGCGTTCTTTGATATCAGGCAAATCCATGGTAACTCGGCGATCAAAGCGACCTGGACGAAGAAGGGCTGGATCTAAAACATCTGGTCGGTTGGTGGCTGCAATTACGATTACACTAGTTTCATTTTCAAAGCCATCCATTTCTACTAAAATTTGATTCAGCGTTTGTTCTCTTTCGTCATGACCACCACCCAGTCCTGCGCCACGATGACGACCAACGGCGTCAATTTCATCAATAAAGACAATGGCAGGGGCACTTTTTTTGGCTTGTTTGAAAAGATCTCGCACACGACTGGCTCCAACCCCCACGAACATTTCCACGAATTCGCTTCCGGAAATATTGAAAAATGGTACGCCGGCTTCACCAGCCACAGCGCGCGCCATCAGGGTTTTTCCGGTTCCTGGTGAACCCAAAAGCAAAACTCCTTTGGGAATTTTTGCGCCTACTTCAATGAATTTTTTTGGATGTTTCAGAAATTCCACGATTTCACCAAGTTCTTCTTTGGCTTCTTTGGCTCCTGCAACATCTGCAAAGGTGGTGCGTTTCTTTTTGTCTTTTGGATCAGTCATTCTGGCTTTACTGAGGCCAAAAGAAAGAGCCTGAGAGTTGCCTTTTTGAGCTTGTTTGAGCATAAACCAAATGAAAACTGCCACCAAGAGAAAGGGCAACAAGAATGGCAAAATTACTCCTTGCAAAAAGGCATCCCAACTGGAGGCTTGTTTGATGTCAATTTTGACGCTTTTGGTTTTTTCTTTGTCAACGCCGTAGTTGCTCAGGGATTCAGTCAGTGAACTTTGCGCTTCTTTGACGGATTTTTCTTTGGTTCCATCGAGCAAGTTGATGATCAAACTGTTGCTTTCAACCGCAATATCCTTGACTTTGCCATCGTTGATTTGGTTGGCGAGTTCGCTGAGGGAGACTTCAATTGGTTTTTGGGTTGGGGTACTATACAAAACCATTAAACCTGAGATTAGCAGAAACAAAAAAACCACGATTGCAATGTTTTTGAGCAATTTTTCCATAATTTTGAATTTAGCAGGAGTTATGCGTTTACTCTTTCAGCTTTTTACAAATATGTATCTTTTTACTTGTCTTACATTCGCTGGTGCTCATACGAAAGCCGTAAAAAAATAATATTTGTAAAAAGCTGAAAAATAAAAAAGTGAAACGCGTAAACTGTATTTATTAATTTTATTTAGCAGAATATTTCAATGGTAGCACCTTTTTTGGAGATTTTCAAGCCCCCGATGCTTGCATTTTGGGTTTTGCTTTTGGGGCTTTTGATGATTTTTCGGAGCTCTTCAATTTGTTGAAAAGAAAAATCTTGACTTTGCTTGCATAAGGCGCAAAAAATTTGTCTCAGGGCTTGTCTTTGAATTGCGGGTGGTAACGCCAAAAAGGATTCTTCAGTGAAAACAGCTTTTTCTTTTTTGAGAATAGTTTTGACGAAGGTTGTCGCTGTTTTGGAAATAAAAGCATAATCATCTGCAATGGAATAGGAAAGCGTGCTGAGCGTTTCTGAAATAGCGGGGTTGAAATCTTTTTCCAGCAGGGGGATTAGCTGGTTGCGAATTTTGTTGCGCGTAAAGTCGTTTTGATTGTTGGTTTTGTCCAAGCAAAAGGGCACTTCATTTTCTTTTAGATAGTTCAAGATTTCTTGGCGACTGGTTTGGAGAAGTGGTCGGATGATTTTTTCTGTTTTTGGTTTCATGGCGCTCAAGCCATTGAGCCCTGCGCCACGCAAAAGTTTCAATAGCACAGTTTCGGCTTGATCGTTTTGATTGTGTCCCACGGCAATAAGATCAAAACCGAGTTGTTGGCGAAGTTTTTCAAAATAGGCGTAACGAATTTCGCGCAGGGCGTTTTCCAAATTTCCTTCGTAAGCAGTCTTTTTTGGCTTCAATCTGTTGACTTTGAGGCCGTGTTTTTTTCCAAGTGCTTGCACGAAAAGTTCATCAGCTTTTGAATCTTGTCCGCGCAGGCCATAGTTGACATGGGCAATTTGAAGCTGAAAATTGTATTTTTTGGCCAAAAAAACCAGCATTTCCAAAAGGCAAACGCTATCCGGTCCGCCTGAAACACCAACCAAGATTTTGGAATCTTTTTTCCAGAGATCTTCTCGGTGCGCAAAATTTTGAATTTTTTTGATAAACTGAGCCATTATTTTAGAACCATATGTAAATTATAGTTTTCAGAAATTAAGCTGGAAATTTTTACTTCCCTTGTTTGCTTTTTAGGACACACTCTTTGGTCAGGAACTATGACCAAATCGCTCAGTACTCGCTCTCGCTCATAATGGTCTAAAAAGCAAACAAGCTCGTAAAAATTTAGAGATAGTGTTTAGTTGGAACCATGTATTGATGATTCAATAAAATTCATAACTTTCAAGAAGACTTCTTCTGCGGTTAGCTTGGTGGTGTCAACAATCAAATCATAATTTTTTTCTTCGTCTTGGCGGATGCCATAGAGGGAAAAATATCTTTCACTATCTTCTTTTCTTCTTCTAAGGATACTACTTTTTATATTTTCAATTGTATTTAAATTACTATCCTCGTTACCACGATTTTGTTTCGCGGACATTGATTTCAGGATTCTTTCAGCAGCTATGATAGGGTCAACTTTCAAGTATATTTTTATAGAATCAGGAATGAAGTGCCAAGCTGTCCGACTTTCGATAATAAATTTGTCTTGTTCTTTGGCAAGTCTTACAACATAGGCATCAACTTTTTTGTCAAAATCTGGATCATTATCACAAATTTTTCTAAATTCTACGAGATCTAAGCCCTTCTCTTTGGCCATATCACGAAACAGTTGCCCCATATAATAACGAGGCAAGTTAAGTTTCTCCGAAACCATAGTGGCAATAGTGCTTTTACCAGAACCCTCTTGTCCATTAAAAGAAATGATTAGTTTGTTTGAGTTGTACATAGTTTTTTGATTTAAGTTTATCTAAGTATAGCTATATTCTAGCAAAAAGCAACTCATTTGAACACAAAAACCGCCGAAAGTTGGCGGTTTTTGCAAGAATATTTTTGTAGGATCAAGAAGACTACTTTTCTTCCTTTACTAGCATCAAACCCATGCGGTGATTTTTTGGCTCAATAGAAAGAATTTTCCAAGAATATGTTTCACCTGCACGCAGGATTTCATCCATCTTTTTGCCCGGATAAACTTCTTGAAATTCGCTCACATGTGCCAAGCCGTGGATGTCTTTGTCGAGATAAACAAAGGCTCCAAAAGGGTTGATTTTGTCAATTTTACCTTGAACCAAATCTCCCACGGTATATTTTTCAGCAATTGCAATCCAAGGATCTTGCGCCAACGCTTTCATGGAAAGAGAAATGCGAGTTTCATCAATGCCAATAATTTTGGCTTTCACAATGTCGCCAGTCTTGACGATGGAACGAGGGTCAGCAATAAGTTGCCAAGCCAGCTCGGAAATATGCACCAAGCCTTCCAATTTGTCGCTGTCTCGAGTAGAGCCTTGGCGAGAAGTTGGCAAGAATTTTACAAAAGCTCCAAAATCAACCACGCCACTGATTTCACCTTCGATGATGTCACCAGCTTGCAGTTTCGCAATCACTTCCTTTTCTTTTTCGCTGGAAGCGGCTCGTTCGCTGACGATCAATTTTTCACTTTCGCGGTCAACATCCAAAATGCGCACTTGCATTTCTTTGCCCACCAATTTTTTGAGCAATTCCAGAATTTTGTTCTTGTCGCCATCTTCCACGCGTGGATAGTGTTCGCTGGAAAGTTGAGAAACAGGGATAAAGCCCATGATTCCATTGACTTCAACCATCAAACCTCCCTTATTAGCATCCAAAACTTTGGTTGAAACTACGCCCATTGCATCGCGTTTGATTTCAAGATCGTCCCATGCTCGCTCATAAGAAGCTTCCCGGATGGAAAGTTCCACAAAACCATCTTCATTTTCGATGTCGGTCAAGGTCGCAGTTACGGTATCCCCTTGCTTGACTTTACCGATCGCTAGACCGTCTTTGATTTCTTTGCCAAGCACAATTCCTGTTCCAAAACAACCCAAATCCAATAAAAGGGAATTGGAGGTGATATCGATAACTTTTCCTTCAAGCACATCGCCTACCTGGGGAACTTTAATGG
>Ga0194056_10001849_pt1 | contig 11469 bp, 13 predicted proteins | sample SepL4413m_MetaG_FD_155458 | JGI IMG/M metagenome (GOLD analysis project Ga0194056, IMG submission 155458) | Anoxic zone freshwater microbial communities from boreal shield lake in IISD Experimental Lakes Area, Ontario, Canada - Sep2016-L442-13m | ecosystem: Environmental > Aquatic > Freshwater...
CATCAGCACCACATCCCCCGCAACCCTCATCCCCGCCAACCCGCATCCCCCAACCAACCAGTTCGCTTCAACAAAAAGTTTGTTGAAGACAATTGGTCAACCCCCAACCTGATGTCTTCAACAAACCGGCGGGCTGACCGCTTTTCGACGGGTGCCTGCTTGACTGCATCGCAATGACCACGAACGGTCGCCACTTTGCGGCGGACGCGACAGGTCAGCACGGGATCATCTCCCGTCGGCAAGCCAATGCCGGTGGTGCAACTCGCGCCACGCTTCGTAGCCGAGTCCAGAGCGGCGACCTCGAGCGGACAGGTGTCCGCACATTCACTAGTCCGTTTGTGCCCAAGACGTCGATCAATGCGTTACAAGCGCTGATGCTCGACGTGGGCGAACCGGTGTGGGCAAGCGGGCCAACCGCTGCGGCACTGCACGGGTTCGATGGGTTTCGCTTAGCGCCGCCATTTCATCTCACGTTGCCCCACCAACGCCACATCCAACGCCTCGGGCATGTGTTCCATCGCTCACTTGAGCTGTCGCTGATCGATCAGTCGACAGTGAGCGGACTCGCTGCAACCAGTCCCACCCGAACCCTCATCGACCTCGCTCGGTTTGAGACCCCGCAACGTCTGACTGCAGCACTCGACTCCGCTCTGCGCGATGGTGGAAGCGCCGAAGACTTTCTGCATCGTCGCATCTCCGACCTACGCACCAGTGGGCGCTACGGCATCCCGGCGCTACTCGATGTCATCGAAGGGTCCGAGCTTTCTCGGGGCGGCCACAGCTGGCTCGAGCGTCGCTTTCTCGAACTGGTAGGTCAAGCAAACATCACCCTGCCCGACACCCAAGCGGTGCTCTCCCGCAAGCGCAATCGCACCATTCGTGTCGACTGTCATTTTGCGGGAACACCGATCGTTGTCGAACTGCTCGGATACCGCTGGCATCGCACCAAACAGCAGATGCAGAACGACGTTGAGCGGATGAATCGTTTGCAGCTAGCCGGATTCGTCGTGGTTCAGTTCACCTACGCCGACATCGCGCAGCACCCCGAGAGGACCATCGACGTGCTGCGCAGCTTCCTCGTTGGCGCTTCAACAAAAAGTTTGTTGAAGACAATTGGTCAACCCCCGACCTGATGTCTTCAACAAACCGGGGGGCCAGCGAGGACGGCGGGACGGCGGGCCAGCGAGGACGGCGGGACGGCGGGACCGCCGCGCTTGCGTTACTTGTTTTGGGCGTTGTAGTTGGTGATCAGATCGTTTGCCGCTTGGGCCGCTTTGGTGAGCGCAGTCTGCACATCACCGCCGGAGAGCACCTCGGCTACGGCAACTGCGGTCACGCGTCGCACCGCCTTGTGCGGTCCAATCACCGGGCCTTGCGATGTGGGCCCCGGCAGCGACGACGTGAGTTGATCGTAGGCAACCTTGAAACGTGGGTCGCTGACATACAGGCTCTTGATCGGCTCCAGCGTGAGCGCATCGTTGCGCACCGGGATATAACCAGTGGCGGCGGCCCATTGCGACTGACTCGAAGCGCTCTCGAGGAACGTCATGTAATCCCATGCAGCAGCGGCCTTAGCACCACCCTTGCCATCGACGATGTACAGCGACGCGCCACCAACCAAGGCGCCCTTGCCGTTGTTCGGGCCGGGCATCGGGCCAACTCCAACTTCGCTTTCGAGCACACCGGGGATGATGCCGCCGCGAACAATCGCAAGCACTGGACCCAACGCAGCCGACGTTCCAATGGTCATTGCCGCCGGCTTTGTTGCGTCGGCCAACTTCAAGAACGTGTCCTGTCCGCTTGCGTTGTCGCCCACGTACACAGCACCACCCTCGGTAACCAACGACTTCAATGCGGTGAGCAACTTCACACCGCCCGGTCCGTCGTAGAGCACATGAGTTGCTGGTGCCGAGCGACCATTTTCATTGTCGGCGTAGAACTCTCCGCTCTTGGCTAACCACTGCTCGATGTACCAACCGCCGCCGCCATCGAAATCGCTGTCGAGCGCAAGGCTGTACGCAGATGCACCAGACGACACAAGCTTCTTACTCGTTGCAAGCAACTCCTCGATCGAACGAGGCGGAGCCTCAGGGTCGAGGCCAGCGGCAGTGAACCGTGGCTTCAAGTAATAGAGCACCGGAACGCTCATGTTGAACGGCATCGACCACTGCACACCCTCGGTGGCATACGCGCCAAGCGCCTGCGGCAAGAACGCCGACGTGTCGTACTTCGCCGATTCGGCGCACGCCTGGGTGGGCACGATGCTCTTGGTGTCGATCATCTGCTGCACCATGTACTCGGGCATTTGCACCATGTCGGGGCGGTTGTCGGTATTGCTCTGCAAGTACTTGTCGATGGTCTGCTCGTAGCCACCCTGGAACTGAAGGTTGACCTTCACCTTGTTCTGAGAGGCGTTGTACACACCGGTCAGTCGTTCGAGTTCGCGCCCGAGCTCGTTCGAGAGTCCGTGCCAGAACGTGATCTCAACCGGAGCTGTCGCTGCGGCGGCAGTAAGCGCCGTGGTATCGCAGGGCGGCAGCGAATCGAGCTTGCGCGGCACCGTTGTGGGCGGCACCGTGGTTTGTCCCGGCACCGTCGACGCGGTGACAGGCGTGGGCGCCTTATCGATTCCGGCGTTGGTGAGACTCTGACCAGACCGACACGATGCAACGAACGCGCCACCAACGACAACCATGCACAACACAACTCGACGTGACATCACTACCCCTTTACCGCGCCGGCGGTGAGACCACGAATGAGTTGACGCTGGAACGCGATCAGCACCACAAAGATCGGCAGCGCCACAATCACGGTTCCGGCAATCACCAAGTTTGGCTTGTCGATGGCGGCAGCTTTGAGCGTGCGCAATCCGGTCTGCACCGTGTTGAACTTCTCGTTGGTGGTAACCAACGTGGGCCACAAGTACTGGTTCCACGACGTGAGGAAACTGAACAGCGTGAGCGCGCCAATCGTGGGCCGCGACAACGGCACCGCAACCTGCCACAGAAATCCGAGTCGTCCGAGACCGTCCATCGACGCGGCCTCATGCATCTCTTTGGGGATGGTGAGAAACACTTGGCGGATCATGAAGATGCCAAACGCCGTCGCAAGAAATGGGATGGTGAGCGCCTTGTAGCTGTTGATCCAACTGAGGCTCTGCATCGTGCGACGGTTCACCGTAAGCGTGGCTTCAAGCGGCACCAGCAAGGTGGCCAAGAACGCTACGAACACAAAGGTCTTGCCGGGGAAACGCAAGAAGGCAAACGCATATGCGGCCAAGATCGACGTGACCACCTGAGCCACGGTGATGAGCACCGACACATACGCCGAGTTCCACAGCGCCCGACCCAAGTGGCCTGAACGCCACGCTTCGGACAGCGTGGCCGTAGTGAAATCAGTGGGCAGCAACGGGTTGACCAACACTTTGTTGCCAGGCTTCAACGAGCCGACAACCATCATGTAGATCGGGAAGATGACAACGACGGCCATGAACGTGAGCAACACATAGCGGCCCACCTTGCGAGCGCCGTAGACCTGATCAATTGCCATAGTGCACCCTCTTTTCGAGACCGCGGAACTGCACTAACGCCAACGCCAACAACACCGCGAACAGCAACACCGAGACCGTGGCTCGAAGTCCGTCGTCGTTCGACGTGGGCAAGCCCGACCCATACGCCAAGAACGTGAGCGTGGTGGTCTTGCCCAGTGGCCCACCGCCAGTAAGTAGGTCGACCTCGCCGAACGACTGGAACGCACGCGTGGTCAGAACCACCGTTGCAAACAGCAGCGTGGGCGAGATCATCGGCAGTGTCACGTTGGTGAACCGACTGAAGCCCCCGGCCCCATCTACATACGCACTTTCGTACAGATCTTTCGGCACGCCCTGTAACCCAGCGGTGACCACGATGAAGGTGAACCCGAGGTTGGCCCAAATGGAACTGGCCGACACCGCCCATAACGCAGAATGCGGATCCTGCAACAGACCTGGAGTCTTCGCAATGCCGCCAATCCATTGAGCCAGCACGCCGACGTTTGGATTGAGCAGGAAGAACCACATCACCGAAGCAACGGCCACACTGGTGGCAACGGTGCTCGAAAAGATGGTGCGAAAGATTCCGACGCCGCGCATGTACTTGTCGGCCAGCACAGCCAACGCCACGCCGAGCACCAAGCCGATGGGCACCGTGATGAGTGCGTATTTCGCGGTCACGATCAACGCGTCTTGAAACTCATTGCTGCGGAACGCATCGAGGTACTGGCGGAACCCGTTGCTCGTGCACTTCGTGACACCACACCGTTGTTGTCCCAACCACACCGCTTTGATGAGTGGGTAGACAACGAACAACAGAAGGATGACAGCCGACGGCACAAGCATGAGAAACGCCAGCCCAGAGTCGCGCCGCTTTCTTCTCATTCAGCGATCCTTTGCTCAGTGACCGCATCGAAACGATGACGCACGTTCTCGGCCGCACCAATCTGCACAACGCTGCCAATGGCAGGCATGGCAGCTCCTGCTTCCTGGCGAATCACCACACGCCGATCGCCCACGGCACCGGTGATGTGCACCTCGTGACCGAGTTGCTCAACAAGTTGCACTTGCAACGACAACGGTTGGTCGGGCGAGATGCGCAGATGTTCGGGGCGCACGCCAACAAGGTGACTGCCCGACTCAAGCGAACCGGCCGGCAAGATGTTCATCGGCGGCATTCCAACAAACTGGGCTACGAACACCGACGATGGTTTGTCGTAGACCTCTTGGGGCGTACCGACTTGCTCGAGATGGCCACGCGACATCACGGCGATACGCGTGCCCATGGTCATTGCCTCGACCTGATCGTGAGTGACATACACGAATGTTGAGTTGAGCCGTTGATGCAGAGCGATGAGCTCGGCACGCGTCTCGCCACGCAACTTCGCGTCGAGGTTGCTCAACGGTTCATCCATGCAGAACACGGCCGGATTGCGAACAATGGCACGAGCCAGAGCGACTCGCTGACGCTGACCACCGCTGAGCGCACCGGGCTTGCGATCGAGATACTCGCCAAGCCCAAGCGATGTCGCTACTTCGATTGCAGACGCGGCGCGCTGAGCCTTCGGAACCTTGCGAACTTTCAATGGGAACTCGATGTTGTCCTGCACCGACTTGTGCGGATACAGGGCATAGCTCTGGAACACCATGGCAACGTCGCGCTGCTTGGGCAGGATGTTGTTCACCATCGTGTCGCCGATGTACACCTCGCCCTCGGTTGGGTCCTCAAGACCGGCGATGATGCGCAGCAGCGTGCTCTTTCCGCAGCCCGATGGGCCGAGAAGAATCATGAACTCGCGATCCGCGATGTCAAGGTTGATGTCTTCGACGGCGGTGACGCCATCGAACTGTTTCGTGATGCTCTTCAGTCGAACTTGTGCCACATCGTTACGGTACGCCACTTTTTCGGGCGGCAGCGCGACCGCCCCTTCGCGCTAACCTGCTGCACATGCACGACCCAGCCATCGCTAACACCGAGATCGACCTCGATGCCATCGAAACCGATTTGGCCGATGTCGAAACTGCGCTTGCTCGGCTCGAAGCTGGCACCTATTGGACTGACGAAATCTCGGGTCAGCCACTGCCCGACGAACTGCTCGCGGAACACCCCACCACACGCCGCTTGCCGCAGACCCCGCAGCCTTAGCAGCACCGGCCGACCTCCCTTACCCCGCCGCCGACGCAGTGGGGTAACCTTCACGAAGTTTCGTTTCCACGTTGGGGGATTTCACCATGGCCGATCCGTATAAGCCACGAGCACCGTTTGCCCCGTGGGACCGTCGCACGCTGCCCGGCATCTTCGATGTCGAAGAGTCAGCTCGCCGCGTCGGTAACTACAAGTGGACCGAAATGAAGCTGTTCGAAGCGCTGGGCGGCTGGGTCGCCACGGTTCCCGAGCTCGACGTAAAGATGCGCCTCGGCACCCACTGCTACAAGCATGCGTGGCACGCCGAGTTGTGGCACAAGCGCCTGCCCGAGCTGCGCGAGATGAACCCCGAGCGCCTCACGGCACCGGCCAACGACGCAATGGTGCGTTTCATCGAGGCAATGACTGAGCCCGAGGCGCCCGACCTCACCATCGAGAAGCTCGTTGGTGTGTACCGCGTGCTCATCCCACGGTTCATCGCGGCCTACACATATCACCTCAACGGCACCAGCGAGATCACCGATGCACCAACAATCCGGTCGCTGAAGTTCATCCTGCAAGACGAGTACGACGACTGGCGCGACGGCGAAATGATTCTGCAGAGTCTCATCGAGACTCCCGAAGAAGCCGCTCGCGCGGCGGCACACATGCAAAAGCTCGAAGCCATCATGATCGAAGCCGGCGGCATCGCTGGCGTCGGCACACTCGGTTCGCAATAAGCGAAAGGACAAACTCATGCGCAAGTTTTTCCCCGTCGAAGATTTGGCTCGCGACAGCCGCTTCAACAAGATCACCATCGCCGACCGCATGGCCGATCAGCGCACCGCACTCAACGTCGATACCGAAGGCCAGAGCAAGCGCAGCAATAACCTGCGCCTCGTGCCATCGCGGCGCGATGCCAGCGATGGCGCACGTGGCCTGATGCACGGCATCTTTGTGGGCGAGATCCAAGCGCTCGAGGGCGCCGGTCGCACCTGCTGGGATTTCGAAACTGGCACCGAGGCTCCGTTCGCGCTGAAGCTCGACATGGCTCGCCAGTGTTGGGACGAAGCTCGTCACGTAGAGATCAGCGTGAAGCTCAGCGATTGGATGGGCACCGAGATCGGCCAATATGCCGAGAACACCGTTCTGTTCGAAGCGGCGTGCAGTTCCGATCCCGTGCTGCGTCTCGCTGGCGTAAACCGCGCGCTCGAAGGCTTGGCCATCGATGTGTTCACCACCATGAAAGAGTTCGGCGATCTGGCCGGCGATCAGTACCTCGAGTTCTGCGAGGACTGGATGTTGGCCGACGAAGTCACCCACGTGAAGATGGGCTCCGACTGGTTGCGAAAGATCACCGAAAACGATCCTGAGCGCCGCAAGAAGGCACTCGAGTTTCAGAACGTGGTCGACAAGTTGTTTAGCTACGGCGGCACGCGCAGCGACAGCCAAGAGTCGCCGATTGGCCTCGCCCGCCGGTTCCGCGAGCTCGCCGGGTTCACCGACGACGAAGTCGAAGACATCGCCGAGGTCAGCATGCAAGCACTCAACGAACGCAAAGCTGCGGTTGGCCAGATCCGCGAAGCCAAGCGCCTCGCCGGCCAAACGGCACAACGGTAGAGACCCACGCACATGACCATCACCGTTATTCCTGAGACGTTCAACTACGTGTGGTTCGACTCCGCAGTCATCCGCAGCGTTGCCACTGGTCTGGTCGACGCGTTGGGTATGGGCGACTACAACATCATCATCGAAGTTGATGAGACCACGCCGCTGGCCAACATCTCGTGCGAAATCGGCGACACCATTCACATTCGTGCATGCAGCGGCGCGTTCGAAGACACCCGCAAGCCCCGTCAGCAGAGCGAGACCGCAACGGCTACTGCGATTGGTCGAGTATTGCTTCGGGCCCGCGACCGACTCGTTGGCGGCTTCGGCGAGGCACCTGCCGACAACGACCTCAGCTTGGCCCAGGTTGCTGCGTGGGAGACCTACTCGCTTGGTCGGCTCGACCGCCTTGGGGTGCCCACCAACCAGCAGCGCTGGCGCTACAACTTCCGTAATCGCCTCGGCTTCACCGATGCCACCGACGGTGCCTTCGAAAAGATCTGGGGCAGCGACGGACTCACGTGGGGCGAACTCTGCGCCATCAGTGAGACCGCCGCGCCAAGCGCCGCCAAGTAGTCCACCCGGCGACCCGTCGTCAATACTTCAGGCATGACGCTTTCTCCGGAGATTCGCAAACGCACGCTGCACGTGAACGGCGTCGACCTGCAGCTGCTCGAGGCTGGCAACCCTGCCGACCCAACCGTGATCTTGAGCCACGGCTTTCCCGAGGGCGCGTATTCGTGGCGTCACCAACTGCCAGCGCTTGCTGCTGCTGGCTATCACGCCATTGCCCCCGACCAGCGCGGCTACGGCTACTCGTCGGTGCCGAAAGAGGTTGAGGCGTATCGCATCGATCATCTCACCGACGATCTCAACGCGATCCTCGACGACCTCGGCAAAGACCAAGCGATCTTCGTGGGCCACGACTGGGGCTCGATCATCGTGTGGGAGAACGCTCGGCTCAACCCCGATCGCGTGCGCGCAGTTGTTGGCGTCAGCGTGCCGGCCGTGCAGTGGATAGGCAAGCCCACGGAGCTGATGAAGATGGTCTACGGCGACAACTTCTTCTACATGCTCTACTTCCAAGAGGTTGGTCCGGCCGAAGCCGAACTCGAAGCCGACCCGTATATGACCATGGCCAAGTTCTTGTGGGCGGCAAGCGGTGATGGCTTCGTGATGCCCACCGAAATGCGCCCAATGAAAGGCAACGGTTTCCTCACCGACACACCGGTGCCACCCGCACGCCCGTGGCCTTGGCTCAGCGAAGACGACTTGCTCTATTACGCCGACCAGTTTCGTCACAGCGGCTTCTTCGGACCCGTGAGTTACTACCGCAACATCGATGCCAACTACGAGCTCGTGAAAGGCCTCGGCCTCGACCGCGTGACCATGCCCAGTTACTTCATCGCTGGAGCGAAAGATGGCGTGCTCATCATGGACCCCACAGGTGTCGAGCGCATGCAGACCTCATTGCCCGATTTCCGCGGCCACACGCTGATCGACGAAGCCGGCCATTGGGTGCAACAAGAACGACCAGAGCAGTTCAACGACGCGCTGATCACCTTTTTGAACACGCTGTAACCCCCGCGAAGAGCGGCTGCCGCAGACCTGCCCACCAACCTGAGGCGGTCGCCTGTTGCGAGGTCAGTCGGCAACAAGGAAATCGAGCGCTGCCATTGCTCGGGCCTGTTCTTCGTTAATCAGAAAGCGCCAAGGGGCGCCGTCGCCGGAACCGAGCTGCTGCCTGAATTCAGCCAACAGGGTGCGGTCGTTGTGATCGAGCTCATCGGCTGCTGCGATCGGGTCATCGATACAGGTGAGCATGAATGCAACGTCTTGACCGTGGCGTGGTTGTGCTGCTGTACGAAGGTCGACGGCCGCTGCCGCCTTCACACAAATTGCGCCCGTGAGCGAGGGGACGCGGATCACGACATCGGCCGCGTCGTGCGCGTAGTAAATCGATGTCAGTTCCGAACCAGTAAGCGCTCGGCGTCCACCAGGGATCGAAATGGTGCGCAACTCAGTTCCGACGTCGAGTCGGTCTAATGGTGCGTCGTCTGGCGCGAGCACATCGAGTTGCGCATTTCCGGACACGAACGTGCAGCGAGCGAAGGCGTCTCGAAGCGGCACTTCGGAGTGAAGAATGTCCGTGGGATGAGTGTTCTCCGGGTAGTCGTAACCGAGGGACCGAAGGGTGTAGGCGACGTTCGCGAGGATGTTCGGCTCGGCCGCAACATCGACAACAATGTCGCCGTCCTTGGTTCCTTCGGCGCGCGCATTGGTGCGGCCGGCGTCGCGAGCAACAACGAGCACCATCAGCCCGCCGACCAGACACCATTGACTGGTATCCACTTGCTGGGCGAGCAAGCGCAAGCATCGCATTACTTCGTGATGACGCGGCAGCAGTTGGTCAGAGATGTCGATCTCACGCACGGGCGCGGCCGCCCAACCGGTCGAGCAGTGTTGACGCCGCACGGTCCTGACGATCCTCGAGATCGAGCCACGCCACCCACAGCGATGCGAACCGTTGACTCGGCTCGAACGGCCATTGATCATCGTCGACGACGTGCAGATGTACGTTCGCCTCAGAGAACGTCTCGCTGGCACGGACCTCAGCAATCAGCGCTGCCACCTCGCTGGCGCGCACATACGTGTCGTGGTCACCTGCGTCTACAGGGACGCCGGCCTCAACAGCAGCGTCTCGCCCCGAGCGCACAAGCGTGGGGGAGTTACGCAGTTTGTGCAGGACACCTGGGTGCACGTACATGTCAATGTGATTGGCTCGGGGCCGAACCCGTCGGCGTATCCGATCCAACGCAGGTGCCGTGTCTGGGTGGCGGCGCTCAAGCTGACCGATTTCGGCCCACGCACCGTGTTGCGTCAGCGGACGACCCGGATTGCGAACGCTCGTGTGTTGGTACTGCCCAAGAACCTCAGCCGGCACCAGCCACTGCAACCCAACCCTGCGAGCATGAATCTGGCCCGATGACACCAGTGCTTGAACGCGCCGACGGGTCACGCCAAGCCGGCGCGCTGCTTCGTCGAGGGGCATAAGATCGTTCACTTGCTAAATATACCATCCTTGGTATATTTAGCAAACGCAGCAGTGCCCGCTCGGTTTAGCGGCGGTTGAGCTTCGAGAGCAGACGCAAGATCTCGAGGTACAGCCACACGATGGTGACCAAAAGGCCAACTGCTGCGACCCATTCCATCTGCTTGGGCAGGCCAGCCTTGGCACCCTTTTCGATGAAGTCGAAGTCGAGCGCAAGGTTGAACGCTGCAACGCCTGCAACCAAGAAGCTGAAGCCGATGCTCAGCGCACTGGTGTCGCTCAGGAAGCCCACCGAACCGCCGAACAGGTTGATGAGCATCGAGATCCCGTAGAACACCATGATGCCCAACGTGGCGCCGATGACAATGCGGCGCATGCGATCGGTGACCTTGATGATGTTGGTGCGATAGAGAAACAGCATGATCGCGAACACGGCGATGGTGGCGCCGGCGGCCTGCACAACAATGCCGTGCTGATAGGTCTCGTACGAGTGCGAGATGGCGCCGATGAAGACGCCCTCGGCCAATGCGTAGATGGGCCCGAGCACTTTCGCGAACTGCGGCTTGAAGCGCATCGCTAAGACACACACGAAACCAACGAGCACGCCGCCCAAGGTCCATAGAGGGAACTGTCCGACCTGGCCATCGCTAACGGTGACAGCGCTCCAGCCAACAACGGCTGCGGCCATCATCAAGATGAACAACACGCCCGACGCCGTAGCGGTGCCGCTGACGGTCATCTTCTGGCTGTTCCAGTCGCTGATGGGTCCATCGGTTACGGGCGCCGAACCGTATGCCTGGCCCGAGCCAGCGCGAGTGTGCGCAGCCGGAGCTGCCCAACCGGCCGATGAAGCACCGGCCTCATCAATTTCTTTAAAGGACTTGTCGTTCAGAATTGGATTCGCCATCTGCGAACTCCTTGTCTTTGTGGGGATATTTCAACGGACGGTGGATCCGCAATTGAGGGTGACACTACCGACTCATTGCGCCGTGAGATCGTCGCGACGGGTATGAATTAGTTGAGATCGTGAGCGCTGGGCCCGTCCCACATATCGATGTCGGGCGGCGACATCAAGATGCCTTCGCAGGCGCGGGCCATTTCAATCATCACGTCACTGTCAAAATGCGTGCGCTGAGCGGCCGGTGAGTCCCATTT
>Ga0194056_10001854_pt1 | contig 11432 bp, 6 predicted proteins | sample SepL4413m_MetaG_FD_155458 | JGI IMG/M metagenome (GOLD analysis project Ga0194056, IMG submission 155458) | Anoxic zone freshwater microbial communities from boreal shield lake in IISD Experimental Lakes Area, Ontario, Canada - Sep2016-L442-13m | ecosystem: Environmental > Aquatic > Freshwater >...
CCAGAACAGGATTTTCGCAGGCAACGGGATTCGTGGGTCCTCGGAAACAATGAGGTCGACATCGCAGTCGATAGGTGTGATGAGGTGGCGAGCCGCGACGGCCTCGTAATAGCCCCGAGGTACGCCGTCGCTGCCACGGATCGGTGCGTCGTCATCGGCGTCAGTCTCGATCGAGGGCACCGGCGAATTGGCTAGGCTGGAAGAACGAGATAACTTCCGCGCCACCAAGGTCTTTGCCTTGTCCGCCAGGTAAGAGACCTTCGCTGCTGTCTGCAGTCCCTTGAGCTCACGCAGGTGACAATCCGCACGCACGGACGCATTGAAAAGCTTCATCGCGGCGTATGCTCGACTGGTTCGCCGCGGTACTGAGCCGCATGGGTAGCTATCAATCAAAACGAGGTGTACCTGCGCCTGTGCGGCGCGGAGTCGGGCCGCTACCTCATAGGCAAACCATCCGCCAAGTGAATAACCACCGACGAAATACGGGCCTTCCGGCTGCAGCGCGCGGATCTCCCTGACGTAATGGTCAGCCATGTCGTTCATGGTCACATGGATCGTCGTGCCGTCCCGATCTGTCACAGCCTGCACGCCGTAGACCGGCTGATCCGGGTCGAGTTGAAGGGCGAAGTTCCGGTATCCGAAAACCTGCCCGCCCCCGCCGTGCACCATGAATAGAGGTGGTCGCGTTCCGGTGGGCTTGAGCGGAACTAGCGAGGTCCAGGCCGGCATCCAACTCTGCTCGGCAAGTTCCTGGGACAGTGCTTCGATGGTGGGGAATTCGAAAAGTACGTTGATCGGCACCGAATGCCCGAGACGACGTTCCAACTCCTCGACGAAACACACCGCGAGCAGGGAATCTCCGCCGAGATCGAAGAAGTTGTCGTCACGGCGAACGCTGACCTGGTCGAACAGTTTTCGCCATATGTCACGGACTTCCTGCTCGAGTAGAGTCGCCGCTTCGTCAACGGTTCCCGATCGCACTGTGGCTGACAACCGTGGCCCTGGTGAGGCATCGGAGGACAGGGCTCGGCGGTCGATTTTTCCGTTGGCGGACAGTGGCAGTTGATCAAGCAGTACCCACTCGCCGGGGATCATCCAATCCGGCAGTTGCTCCCCCACGGCCGCGCGAAGTCGCGCGACGTCCAGCCCCTCGTCAGCGGAATGGGCAACAACGCAGGCACGCAGAACCACAGTGGCCCCGGGCTGATCGTTCGCGCGTGCAACCACCGCAGCGTGGGCTATCTCCGGTTGCGCCTCCAACACCAACTCGATCTCCCGCAACTCGACCCGATGGCCGCGCACCTTCACCTGTTCGTCGATCCGCCCGACGAACTCAAGCATTCCGTCCGGGCGCCAGCAGCACAGATCCCCCGAGTGAAACATTCGCGTCTGGTGACCCGTGGGATCGGAGCGACGCTGGAACTTCTCGGACGTCAGTTGCGGTCGGTACAGGTAGCCGCTGGCAACTCCGGCGCCACCAATGACCAGTTCCCCGATGACACCAACAGGTACCGGCAGTCCGAAACGATCCAGCACTTCGACGCTGACACCAGGCAGCGGTGAGCCGATGGCAGCGCCGCCGCTACCGGATTCACCCGGCGTCAATCTCGCCCACGTCGCGATCACGGTGGCTTCGGTGGGGCCGTAAGTGTTGATCAGGTCGACTGACCCGCTGGTGGCGGCAAACCAGTCCTGGACGGCTGCGGAATCTGCCGCTTCCCCTCCGATGATCACCAACCGCAATTCCGGCCACAAAGACGCGGCGCCGTGCAGCAGCTGGGGCACCAATGTGTGCCAGTACGCGGTGGGCAGATCCAACACCGTGATCCCCAGCCGGGCGCACATGCCCAAGAAGGACTTCGCCGATCCCAGCATGTCCTCGGGCCGGAGCACGAGCGTCGCCCCGCTGGCGAGTGTCGGGAAGATTTCCTCCACGCTCGTATCGAACCCGATCGAAGCGAACTGAAGGACCACGTCAGTTGCCGTGAGGTGGTACTCCTGCCGTGCGGCTTGAACGAAGTTCACGACCGAACGGTGTTCGACCCGAACGCCTTTGGGTTCTCCCGTCGAGCCGGAGGTATACATCACGTAGGCAGCAGCGCTTGCTAAACGGCGGCGGGCTTCAGAGCCGATTTCGCTTTGTGGCGTTCCGGAGGCTTCCGGGTCAATTTCGTCGAGGTGAACCAGCCTGACGGACGGAAGACCCGCGGAGTGAGCCCGGACCGTCACGATGGTCTGGAGCTTCGCATCCTCGATGAAAAACAGCAGCCTTTTCCGGGGAATTGTCGGGTCAAGCGGCACGTAAAAGCCACCGGCTTTGAGGATCCCCAACAGCCCAATGATCAGTGCCGGCGACCTCCCCACGCAGATTCCCACCCCAACGTCAGGACCGACACCGTCGCGCCGCAGTACAGCCGCGAGTGCGTCTGCGGCACTATTCAGTTCGCGATATGTCAGTTCCTCCTCCCCATCGCGGACGGCCACCGCGTGGGGTGTCCGCAGTACCTGAGCTTCGAACAGTTCATGTAGGCAGTCGGTCAAGGAAACCGCCGGGGCCGCACCGGTGCCCCATTCCGAGAGCCGGTCGCGTTCTGACTGGCTAGCCAACGACACCAACGGGAGTGCCCCGTCGGTGTCGGCGAACTGCTGGACAAACCGAGTGAGCCTGTCAGCCAGCCCCGGAAGCTGATCGTGGAGTGCGGGGTCAACGTCGATGACGCCGTGTCTTGACTGGGCAGGCACGGTGATGGCCATATCCCAGTGCGGCGCGTTCACCAGCGGTTCGCCGAGAATGATGCCGACGGGCAGTTTGGTTTCGCGGCGAAGGTGTAGCTGACCACGCAGGCGAGGAGACCGTGGGACGAGGTCGCGCGGGTACGTCCGGTTGCGTTCCACGCTTTCGAGTTCGGCGCGGACCCGTTCGAGTATCCCAAAGAAATCCGAGTCGATCTCGAATCGGAAGGGGACGGCCGATGCGAAGACGGCGCGATGACCGGTCGCTCCGTCGGCATAGCGCGTGACTTCCACATCGAAGGTCTCGCCGAAGGTCAGCCGGGCGAGAAATGCACCGCAAGCCGCGAGCAGAAATTCCTCACGCCGCCACTGGTGTTCATGGCGTTCAACCCAGGCATCCACCGCCTCTGGAATACGCCAACGCTGCCGGGTCGGCACATGGTTCCTCCCCGATGGCACACCAGGGTTCTTCCTGAACGGACTGGCTGGGACGAGCGCCTCCAGACGCCGTTCCCAATATTCCTCGTAGCGGTACAGGCTCTCAGCAACACAGGTGACGGCGTCCTCATCTTGTCCACCGACCACGGGAAGTCGTTGTCCGACTTCAAGGCCGTAGCGCCGCGCGGCCTCGAATCCGCTGAGCGGTTCACCATCGACGGTCATCAACCCACTGACATCGAGCGATCCCGATGCCGTCGACACCGTCAGGGCATCCTCGCCGATGTGCAACAGGACCCCGGCCTCAGTTTCTATCGGTCGCCCGGACACCGCGGACCGTGAAACAACCATGCAGTCGGAAGCCAGCCAGAATTTCGGCAAGGCAAGGGGATTGAGGTACGGGCCGAAGTTGCAGGCTCGAACGAGCGCGTCGATCCGCTCTGCGGGCTGGCTCCAGTTGAGCGTTCCGTCGCCAGGCGGACGTGTGGACCCCGCGTAATAGGTGCGCTTGCTCAGTTCCTGAGGATCAGCGTGAAGGGATCCATCGAGAAGGTCCGGCAGCAGGTCCTGCAACGCCCCGACCGCAGCGGCGAAGCACTTGAGGTTGAGGCTCAGCGCGGTGTCGATAGGCGCAATGTCAATCGTTCGCTGTCCAAGGATGGCACCGGTGTCGATCCCGGATTCCATCAAGTGCCAGGTGATTCCGTGCGTGCGCTCCTCGTTGAAGATTGCCCACGAGGTGGCATGCAGACCGGCATACCGGGGCAAGAGGGCATCGTGGTAGTTGATAGCGGCGATCCGTGCGGCCTCGATCACCGCCGGGGGCAAGATGACGAGATTGAAGATGCTGAAGAGATAGTCGGGCGCGATCCCACGCATCCAACTGGTCGTATCGTCACCGTGACTCCGGAACTGGGCCCCGATGGACTCCGCCCACCGAGCCACCGATGCGTCACCGGAGAGCACACCCTCTATGAATAACCCGCCCGACCGGAGAAGCTCCCCGCATTCGATAACCAGGGTGCCTTCACCGACGAGTACACACGACCGTCCCCGGCCCTCAGACGAAGCCCGCACATCCATGGTCGGCGTCTCCCAAAAGGTCATCGGCAGCGGACAAGTGACGCCGTCCTACAGCCCGACTGGCTTCATCATGCCGCCTCCGCACACAATATTGCGACCCCCGACCCGTTTCCGGGCTGAGGGTCGCAATGTGAGAAACCAGCGATGCGCGACTAACCCGCGACCGTGAACCGCCACAGGATGGTGTTGTCGAGCTTGAGGTCCGGACCCCAGATGAGCTGGGCGGAACCATCCCAGGAAATCGCTTCGTACCCCTCCTTCACGCCCACCTGATCGGCTGTGTACACCGTCGCCGTGGGCCACTGCGAATCGTCGAACCCCGGGCTCGTCCATCCGGCCGGCTCGTCCTGGGTCGAGGTCTGGCAGTCCACCTGTGGCTGCGACGACTCGACACAGTCGGGGTTGAGGGGCGCCTGCTGCACCACCAATCCGCGCCACTGTGTGGAGGTCACGGCAACTACTCGACCCGACGCCTTCTCGCGAACTTGCATGATCAGTCCGCCGTCGCCGATCTGCTGCTTTGACGTCCCGATGTACTCCAGCCCACTCGAATTCTCCATGTAGTCCTTGCTCACGACCGCCAAGGTGAGTGGGTAGGTCGCGGTGAACTCCAGCGTCTGCGAGTTGAACGACCGCTCTTGGGTGATGGGCTCAGCGTCCTCGCCGATTGCTTGGCCGTTGACCGTCAGCGAGAACCAGTTGTCGACCCACACCTCGGCGATGAAATCAATCGGTTGCGAGGTGCCACCCGATGACGCCACGGTGACCGATGACCCGGCCGAAGATGTCCCCACAGCCGACGACGCGGAGGACGCGCCCGTCTGGGCCGCACAACCACTGGCAGCCAGCGACACTCCAATGAGCAGTGTGATCAACGTGGTCCAACGCGGCATTCTCGTCAACTCGAACGCCTCCAGGCAGGGGAATCAGATGGCGAACGCCAACTTACTCGGGCTCCTCAACCAACAGTGATGGCCCCCTCAACGCGAGGGGGCCATCACTTCAAGGACAAACTCGTGTCACTTCAGGGACAAAGTCACGTCACTCGACCTCAACTGCAGCCGCTGGTGCTTCCGCATCCTTCGCACACGTAGCACGAACCAGCGGGACGCATCTTTATTCCGCACGTCATGCACAGCGGAGCGTCTGCCGTCTTGCCCGTGATCTGCTCGAGCAACTCGGCCGATGAGTGTGCCTGGCTCGGGGCCTTGTGCGCACCGAGCATTGCCTCGACCACAGGGGCCGCCGTCTCGACCGGGGCGCTCTGAGACAGCGTCTCGGTGTCGAGCTGCACATCCTCCTGCACCGTCGACGCAGAGGGTGCCGCGTCGTAACCGGCAACCTGAGCCGCACGCTCTTCAGCAGTGAAAATGCTCAGTGCTTCGCGCTGCTCGAGGGTCAGGTAGTCGAGCGCCAGACGACGGAAGATGTAGTCCATCATCGACTGCGCCATGCGAATGTCGGGGTCGTCGGTCATACCCGCCGGCTCGAATCGCATGTTGACGAACTTGCTCACGAACGCCTCGAGCGGAACGCCGTACTGCAGCGCGATCGAGATGGCGATCGAGAATGCATCCATCACACCGGCAAGAGTTGAACCCTGCTTGCCGAGCTTGAGGAACACTTCACCCAGACCGTCGTCGGGGTAGGAACCGGCCGTCATGTAACCCTCGGCACCTCCGACGGAGAACGAGATGGTCTGGCTCGGACGTGCCTTCGGCAGACGCTTGCGCGTGGGACGCCACTCAGCCGGCGCAGCAATCTCGACGACGGCGTCGGCCTTCTTGGCCTTACCGTCAGACAGGGGCTGACCCACCTTGCAGTTGTCGCGGTAGATCGCGAGCGCCTTGACGCCCATCTTCCACGACTCGAAGTAGATCTCTTCGACCTCTTCAACCGTTGCCGTCACAGGCATGTTGACGGTCTTGGAAATCGCACCCGACAAGAACGGCTGGCACGCGGCCATCATGCGCACGTGGCCCATCGGACTGATGGCACGCTCGCCCATGGCGCAGTCGAAGATCGGGTAGTGCTCTGGGCGAAGGCCGGGAGCGTCGATGACGTGACCGTTCTCGGCGATGTGCTCAACAATCGCTTCGACCGTCTCTTCGGCGTAGCCCAACTTGCGCAGCGCACGCGGAATGGTCTGGTTGACGATCTGCATCGAGCCACCACCTACGAGCTTCTTGAACTTGACCAACGAGAAGTCAGGCTCGATACCGGTGGTGTCGCAGTCCATCATGAAGCCGATGGTTCCGGTCGGTGCAAGCACCGATGCCTGAGCGTTGCGCCATCCGTTGACAGCACCGATCTCGAGGCACTTCTGCCATTCCTGCACTGCCAACTTGATGACGTCGCCGTCGAGGCTGCTGCTGGCACGCACGGTGTCGCTGGCAGCAGCGTGCTTACGCATGACGCGCTGGTGCGCCTCCGCGTTACGCGCGTAGCCGTCGTACGGTCCGACGATTGCGGCCAACTCGGCCGAGCGACGGTAGGCCGTTCCGGTCATCAAACTGGTGATCGAACCGGCGAGGGCACGACCGCCATCACTGTCGTAAGGAAGGCCGGTGGCCATGAGCAGCGCGCCGAGGTTGGCGTAGCCGATACCGAGCTGGCGGTAGGCACGGGTGGTGTCGCCGATGGCCTCGGTCGGGAAGTCAGCGAAGCAGATGGAAATGTCCATCGCCGTGATGACGAACTCAACCGCCCGACGGAAGGTCTCAGCGTCGAAGGAGTCGTCGCTGGTGAGGAACTTCATCAGGTTGAGGCTGGCCAGGTTGCACGACGAGTTGTCGAGTGACATGTACTCGCTGCACGGGTTACTGGCGGTGATGCGACCGGTTTCGGGGTTGGTGTGCCAGTCATTGATGGTGTCGTCGTACTGGATACCCGGGTCAGCACATGCCCACGCTGCTTCAGAAATCTTGCGGAACAACTTCTTGGCGTCGACGGTCTCGATGATTTCGCCGGTACTGCGCGCACGCAATCCGAACTCGGTGCCGTTCTCGACCGCGTGCATGAACTCGTCGCTGACGCGCACGGAGTTGTTGGCGTTCTGGTACTGAACGCTGGTGATGTCTTTGCCACCGAGGTCCATGTCGAAGCCGGCGTCCCGAAGCACGCGGATCTTCTCTTCTTCGGCAACCTTGGTCTCAATGAACTCTTCGATGTCGGGGTGATCGACGTCGAGCACGACCATCTTCGCCGCGCGACGCGTGGCGCCACCGCTCTTGATGGTGCCGGCGCTGGCATCAGCACCGCGCATGAACGAGACCGGACCGCTGGCCGTTCCACCGCTGCGCAGCAGCTCCTTGCTCGAGCGAATGCGCGAGAGGTTCAGGCCGGCACCGGAGCCGCCCTTGAAGATGCGTCCCTCTTCCTTGTACCAGTTGAGGATTGAATCCATGGTGTCGTCGACCGACAGGATGAAGCAGGCCGAAACTTGTTGCGGCGCGGGCGTTCCGACGTTGAACCACACCGGCGAGTTGAACGAGAACACCTGGTGCAACAGCATCGCGGTGAGCTCGTGCTCGAACACGAGGGCGTCATCGTCGGTTGCAAAGTAGTGGTGCTCGAGGCCGGCGGCAGCGTACTTCTTGGCCACCCGGTCGATGAGTTGACGCAGGCTCCATTCACGGTCGCCCGCACCCACAGCACCACGGAAGTACTTGGTGGTGACGATGGTGCTGGCGTTGACGCTCCAGAAGTCGGGGAACTCAACCCCGCGCTGCTCGAAGACGGTCTCGCCGGTCTTCCAGTTGGTCTGGACGACGTCGCGACGTTCCCACGTCACCGTGTCGTATGGGTGTACACCCGGGGTGGTGTAGAGCCGCTCGATGGTCAGCTTCTGTGCGCGGGGGCTCTGCTCTGCCGATCCGGATGCGCCGGCGACGGTCTCAGTCATGTGCGGGTTCCTCCAAGCAAACGTGCGGTGGACGGGGACAAGAGGAAGTCAGTGGTGTGGTGGTGCGGGTGGTGCGATGGGGCTGGGCTCCTGCCCGGTGGGCTCATGTTCGGCCCGCAGCAGGGTGATCTCGGCCTCGAAATCATCGAGGGTGTCGAATGAGCGGTAGACCGAGGCGAAGCGCAAGTACGCCACCTCATCAAGTTCGCGTAGCGGGGCGAGGATAGCCAGACCCACCTCATCGCTAGGCACTTCGGCAGCGCCACCGGACCGCAGTGCGTCTTCGACTCTTTGGGCCAAGAATGCGAGTTGGTCGTCATCGACCGGGCGTCCTTGGCAGGCCTTACGAACACCCGAGACCACCTTCGACCGGCTGAACGGCTCAACCACACCCGAACGCTTGACGACGCTGAGCATGGCCGTCTCGACCGTGGTGAAGCGACGTGAGCATGAGGGGCACTGGCGGCGGCGGCGAATCGCTGAGCCGTCGTCGGCCGAACGTGAGTCGATGACCCGGGAATCGCAGTTGTGGCAGAACGGGCAGTTCACGGGTGTGCACCTCCTCGTCGTTCTGGCTGAATCTGGGGACAGATCTGGGGACAAGCAGTGGATTTCTTGGGGGAAACTCTCGGGAAGTTGTGGATAGACAAACACTATATATGGACTAACTACAGGGATGTGACTACACCATCTAGGGGTAACTTACGGCTCGCCGATCGAGGATGCAAGCGCACACGCCGTCACGCGCGTGTCGTCGGCGTGTCGGCGGAGTGTCGCCCGCGACGTCCCTTTCCAAATCTCGCGCACCAACCGCATCGATCATCCACAGCACTGTCGGTTTCCGGGTAACTCTGGGCAATTCCGCACGTTAAGCGCGCGATTTCGCCCGGAGAATCGGGAAAGTGCACGTGGGACACCGTCCCCCAAGGACGAAGCCTGGTGGTGTCGCTCAGCCTGCCGCCGGCAGCGTCAGCAGTTGCCCCGGAACCAACGGAGCATCGGCGGACAGATTGTTCATGTCGCGCACCGCTTCGATGGTGCCGCGGGGGTCGGCCTCGGGTGCTGCTGCGCGTGCAATGGACCACAGCGTGTCACCTGAGTTCACCACCACGTGGCGGGTCGGGAGTGGTTCGGCTCCACCGAATGCTGCCGACGCCACCATGAGCAGCCCCACAACGCTGGCGAGCATGGCCGCCAAGGTGAGGGTGAGGCGCCCGCGCCGAGTCAAACGCAGGCTGCCAGAGGTGCTGCGAGCGTTAAGCGAGATGGTGGCCATGGGATCTCCTTGGGGAAGCGCTGCCGGTAACGATGTAGTGTTCGAACGGCTGTTCGATCGAACATCTGTGCTATATGTACCACGCCCCACCGACACTTCGCTACGACACGCCCGAACATATGTTCGGAATATGTGTTCGAATTGCGCTACCGTGGGCGTCACAACAGCACCATGCACGAGGGGTCTGACAGAGCACTTCAGACCGCACTTCAGACCGCGCTTCACACAGCACTTCAGACCGCGCTTCACACAGCACTTCAGACAGCACCGCCCCGCCGATCAGGAGGAACGATGGCCCGCACCCGCAGGAGCGACGGAACCGCAACCGACCCCAAGGTGGTCGAGTTGCCCGACGGTCCGGCCGACGACAGCGGCCTCACTCCGCGTCAGCGCAAGGTTCTCGAGGCCATCATCGACGCGGTCGAAACCCGCGGCTACCCGCCGAGCATGCGCGAAATTGGCGAGCAGGTGGGCCTCACCTCCAGTTCCAGCGTGGCCCATCAACTCAGCAGCCTTGAGCGACTTGGTTACCTGCGCCGCGACCCCAACCTTCCGCGGGCCATTGAATTGCGCCACCCCGACGGCCATGTGGTCTCAACCCGCAATGGCAACTCATCGGCAACCCCCGAACACGTCGACGAGACCGGCATCAACGATTCGGCTCCCGCGCCGGCCTACGTTCCGATGGTGGGTCGCATTGCCGCCGGTGGCCCGATTCTCGCTGAGCAGCAGGTCGAGTCGGTCATGCCACTGCCACGAGAATTGGTCGGCCAGGGCGAGTTGTTCATGCTGCGCGTTGTGGGTGAGTCGATGATCGACGCCGCCATCTGTGATGGTGACTGGGTTGTGGTGCGTAGCCAGAGCAACGCTGAAAACGGCGAGATCGTCGCGGCGATGCTCGATGGTGAGGCCACCGTCAAGACCTACCGCCAGCGCGACGGACACGTGTGGTTGATGCCGCATAACCCTGCGTACGAGCCCATCATGGGCGACCACGCACAAATCGTCGGCAAGGTCGTTGCCGTACTGCGCAAACTGTAAGTCAGGGTCAGGTAGCCGCCAGCGCAGCCAGCACCACACCGCAGATAGCGGCCGCGCTCTTTTCGGGCGTATCGGAAGGCTGCATGACGTGACTGAGAACGGTGCGCACCAGCATGTCGATCGCGGCATCGAGGGTGCGCTCGTTGGCTGCAACGTTGTAGTCAGACACACGCGCAGCGACCACTGAGCGGGCTGCGTCGAGCAGCGAGGTCGACCTCGTCGTCAGCGGCGGTAGAAGTTCGGTCTCTGCTCCGCTCGTTGAACTCACAATCGCCACCATGAGAGCGCTGTCACGCGCACGTTCCAAGACTCCGAGCACTGCCGCCTGCAGTGCCTTCGCCACACTGCGCGAATGGCGATCGAACCCCTCGTCGACGACGGCGAGAAAGCGCGCGAGTTCGTCGAGAACGACGGCCTCAGCTAATTCACTCTTCGACCCGATTTCGTTATAGACGGTCTGGCGACTGACACCCGCGCGCTGCGCCAAGCGGGCCATCGTGATCGACTGCCATCCCTGTTCGGTCACCATGTCGATCGCAGCAGCCAGGATGCGCTCGCGCGTCGTGCTGACTGACGTGGTGGCCGGGCTCACGCCTCGACCGTCCCCATCTCCACCACAAAGTCGCCCTTGTCACGTACGCCGCAATCGGGGCAGATCCACGAGTCAGGAACCGCTGACCATGGTGTGCCGGGCGCGAATCCTTCGTGCAGATCACCGCGGCTCACGTCATAGATGTAGCCGCAACCAGGGCAGCGTGCCACCTGCCCGGCTTCCAACTGCGCCACCACTGGCGGCTCGCCTTCAGCCCGAGTCTGGGATGGCTGTGTGGGGCTCACGGCGTACCTCGCCAGGATGCGGTCGCGTTTGCGGGGTGCGATGTTCGCACGCGAAATGTCACCGTCGACATGCGCAATGACGCGCGGGTCCATCACTCGTCGCCACAGCGCCGGTACTAA
>Ga0194056_10001858_pt1 | contig 11426 bp, 8 predicted proteins | sample SepL4413m_MetaG_FD_155458 | JGI IMG/M metagenome (GOLD analysis project Ga0194056, IMG submission 155458) | Anoxic zone freshwater microbial communities from boreal shield lake in IISD Experimental Lakes Area, Ontario, Canada - Sep2016-L442-13m | ecosystem: Environmental > Aquatic > Freshwater >...
GCCGGTCCAGATCGACGCTGTGCCGTCACCGGCATCGAGGCAGTAATCCATGCCCTATTCGACGCCGGCCACCTCCCGGTGGTTCCAGCGGAATCAACCGGTGTCACCGCCCCGGGCGCGCCACCAAATCAACCGGCGTCGCCGCCCCGGGCGCGCCACCAAATCAACCGGTGTCACCGCCCCGGGCGCGCCACCAGGCGAGCAATTCCGCCGTCGCTTCCTCCTGACCCATGGGTCCGCGATCCAGCCGCAGTTCCTTGAGGAAATTCCACGCCTCGCCGACCTGCGGCCCGGCCGGTATGCCGAGCAACTCCATAATCGCGTTGCCGTCGAGGTCGGGCCGGACCCTTTCCAGATCCTCCTGGGCCGCCAACTCCGATATCCGGGTCTCCAGGCCGTCGTAGTTGGCCTGCAGCATCGCGGCGCGACGCTTGTTCCGGGTGGTGCAGTCAGCGCGAACCAATTTGTGCAGTCGGGGCAGGAGTGGTCCGGCATCGGCGACGTATCGCCGCACCGCGGAGTCGGTCCACCTGCCCTCGCCATAGCCATGGAATCGCAGATGCAGATATACGAGTTGGGAGACGTCGTCGACCATCTGCTTGGAGTACTTCAACTCCCGCATGCGCTTGCGGACCATTTTCGCGCCGACGACTTCGTGGTGATGGAAGCTGACCCCGCCGTCGGTCTCATGGCGGCGCGTCGCGGGCTTGCCGATGTCATGTAGCAGCGCCGCCCAGCGCAGCACCAGATCGGGCTTCACGGTGGGCTCCTCCAATGCGATTGCCTGGCGCAACACCGTCAGTGAATGCTGATAGACATCCTTGTGTTGATGGTGTTCATCAATGGCCATCCGCATGGCACCGATCTCGGGCAGCACCACATCGCCGAGACCGGTCTGCACCATCAGTTCGATGCCGGCCACCGGATCCGCCCCCAGCAGCGTCTTATCCAGTTCGACAGCCACCCGCTCGACGGTGATCCGCGCCAGTTCGGGCGCCATCGCGACGATCGCCGCCCGCACCCGGTCAGCCACCCCGAACTGAAGCTGCGACACAAACCTCGCCGCCCGCAACATCCGCAGCGGGTCGTCGCCGAAGGACAGCTCCGGTGCAGCCGGGGTGTCCAGGATCCGCCGCTGTACCGCGGCCAGTCCGCCCAGCGGGTCCAGGAACTCCCCCGGCCCGTCCGCGGTGATCCGGATCGCCATCGCATTCGCCGTGAAGTCTCGGCGCACCAGATCATCTTCGAGACGGTCGCCGAAACGCACCTTCGGGTTTCGCGAAACCTGGTCATAGCTGTCGGCCCGAAATGTGGTGATCTCCAACCGTTGGCCCGCCTTGCCGACGCCGACGGTGCCGTAGTCGATCCCGGTATCCCACATCGCATCCGCCCACGGGCGCACGATTTTCTGCACCATCTCCGGCCTGGCATCGGTGGTGAAGTCGAGGTCGGTGGTCAACCGGCCGAGGGCCGCGTCGCGCACGCTGCCGCCCACCAAATACAGCTGATGGCCCGCGGCTGCGAACAGCCCACCCACCTCGCCCAACAGCGGAGCCTGCGGGCGCAGCTCGACAGCCGCCCGTCTGAGCAGCTCATCTTCCGGTGTAGCTTCGGACACGTCCGGTGAGCCTAATGCTCGCCGTCGCGACCGCTACCGGCGAGTGCGGGCAGGCGGGCTTATCCGTGGCAGCTACTATCGCTTGGGTGTCGGAGGGCGAGCGGGCCAAACCACGACGGCGACGCGGTGGCCGCCGCGGCCGCAAGGCGGCAGAACCGACGCAGCAGGTGGCCGCACCCGGTGTCGACGGAGAGTCCAGCGCCGAAACGGTACCCGCGCCGCTCACCGAGAACGATGCGGCCAACGACTCGTCAGCCGCGGTTGCCGGTACCGGTCGGCCCCGCCGGCGCCAGGGCCCGCGATTGCGCACCGTTCACGAAATCTCCGCGGGCGGACTCGTCATCGACGGGATCGACGGACCTCGCGAGGACCAGTTGGCCGCTCTGATCGGTCGGATGGACCGGCGCGGGCGGATGATCTGGTCGCTGCCCAAGGGCCATATCGAACAGGGCGAGACCGCTGAACAAACCGCAATCCGAGAGGTGGCCGAGGAGACCGGCATTCACGGGCACGTGCTGGCCGCACTGGGCAGCATCGACTACTGGTTCGTCACCGACGGCCGGCGGGTCCACAAGACCGTTCATCATTATCTGCTGCGGTTCTCCGGCGGCGAGTTGTGCGACGAGGACGTCGAAGTGACCGAAGTCGCGTGGGTGCCGGTCACCGAGTTACCCAAGCGGTTGGCCTACGCCGACGAGCGCCGACTGGCCAAGGTCGCTCATGACCTCATCGCACTGCTGCAGTCGGACGGCCCCGCGGCCCTGCCGCCGTTGCCGCCAACGACGCCTGCCCTTCGGACGCAGACCCATTCGCGCACCCGCGCTCATCACCCCCCCGACGAGGGGTCCGACGACCCTCGGACGAACGGCTGCGGTTCGGGCGCGTGAGGGTGCTGCTGCGGGTCGCCGTCGCACCCCGGGTCATCGTCGTCATTCTCGGCCTGCTGATACTGCTGCTCGCACCGGCCGTGCCCCCGACGGCCGCCGGTGATCCGGGGGCGGAATTCCTGAAACTTCGCCTCGACAGCGTCACGCCCGATGTGGTCACCACGTCCAGCGAGCCGACCGTGACGGTGACGGCAACGGTGACCAATGTCGGCGACCGGCCGGTCCGCGAGGTGGTCGCCCGCCTGGAGCATGGTGGGCCCGTGACATCATCGTCAGGTCTGCGCACCAGCCTCGGCAGTGGATCGGAGCAGTATACGGCAGTTGGCGAGTTCGTCTCTGTCGCAACAGAACTCGGCCGCGGACAGGCAGTCGGGATCACCCTTACGGCACCGCTGCGATCGAGCCCGCAGCCATCCCTGGGCATCGACGCACCCGGCGTCTACCCGATGCTGGTCAACGTCAACGGCACACCGGACTACGGTGCACCCGCGCGACTCGATGCGGCCCGGTTCCTGCTACCGGTCGCCGGCGTACCGTCCGAAGCTCCCGGTGACGCGGTCAGCGACGTGGTGGCCCCCGACACCACAAAGCCCGTCGGATTCACGCTGCTGTGGCCACTGGCCGACAAACCCCGGCTGGCGCCCGGAGTGCCGGGTGGGACCACCCCGGTCCGACTGATGAACGACGACCTAGCGGTGTCGTTGGCGGTCGGCGGCCGACTGGAGACATTGCTGGCCGCAGCCGAGTTCGCCACCAGTCCGGCCGCGCTCGACCCAGCCGTTTCGCGCGGGATGTGCCTGGCCGTCGACCCCGACCTTTTGGTCACCGTCAACGCCATGGCGGCCGGCTACGTCGTGGCCGATGCACCCGACGGGCTCGGAACGGCAAGCCACCCCGGCACCGGCCAAGCCGCCGCGGCCGCGTGGTTGGACCGGCTACGGGGTTTGGCCGGACGACTGTGCGTGTCCGCAACGCCGTACGCGCAAGCCGACCTCGGCGCGCTGTACCGGGTCGGCGACCCCGGACTCAGTGCGGCGGCGACGGCGACCTCGGCCGATATCGTCGATCGGATCCTCGGCATCACCTCCACCCGCGGCGCCACGGTATTCGGCGACGGACCGCTGAGCGCCGAGGCGTTAGATCTGCTCAACACCCAGGGACCCACGGTCGCGGTCGCGGCGGCAGCGTCGCCGGACTGGGCAGACGGTGCTCCGTTCACCGCCGACCTGACACCGGCCCGCCTTTCGGCCCAGGTTGCGTTGGTGCCATTTGATCCGGCGGTCGGGGCCGCACTGGCAGCCGTGGGCACCGACCCCGGCATACCGAATTATCTCGGCTCCGCGCTGAGCGTGCCGATGGGCGACGACTCGCCGGTAGCCCGCCGACAGGATGCGGTGGCGGCCACACTGTGGCGCGCCCTGCGGCCCTAGCTCGAGCCCCGGGCACAGATCCTGTTGCCGCCGTTGAAATGGAGTCCACAACCAGATGACGCGCGCGCCATCCTGACGGCCCTGTCCAACGCGGTGCGGGCCGGTCTGGCCACCCCGCGTCCACTCGCCGCCGTCATCGGAGAATCTGCGGCCGCCGGGCCGGCCGACCCAGCTCTTCCGGCCGAGGTTCGCGGGAGCTTCGATGCGGACGTGGTGGCGGTCATCGGCAGCGAGGTCGGCCGACTCTGGGGCCTCAACGCGGCGCTGACCACCGATGCGCGCACCGGACTCACCGGCCTGCAGTACACCGCTCCGCTACGTGAGGACATGCTGCGGGCGCTGAGCCAGATCGAGCCCCCGGACAGCCGCAACGACATCGCCCGCAGCCGATTGGCCGTCACCGGCGCGACCATCGAGGACCTGTACGGCGCGGTGTCGATCGTCAACCCCGGCGACTCCTACACCCTGGCCACCGAGAGCAGCGCCCTGCCGCTGGCGCTGCGCAATGACCTCGGGGTGCCGATCCGGGTGCGCCTGCAGGTGGACGCTCCGCCGGGGATGACGGTGACCGATATCGGCGAGCAGGAACTGCCGCCGGGCTACCTTCCGCTGAAGGTGCCCGTGCAAGTCCGGGTGACCCAGCGGGTCGCCGTCGACGTCACGCTGCGCACCCCCGACGGTCTGCAACTGGGCCAACCCGTGCGGGTTTCCGTGCACGCAAACGCCTACGGCAAGCTGCTGACCGCAATCACCCTGGCGGGCGGTTCCGTGCTGGCGGTCCTCGTGGGGCGGCGGCTCTACCACCGCTTCCGCGGCCAGCCCGATCGGGCCGACCTGGGCCGTCCGCGGTATCCCGCCGGAGGCGACGAATGACACCGCCACGGGCGCGCCGAGAGGAACTGTCCGACGCGGCGGTGGTGTCGCGCTCGTGGGGAATGGCACTTGCAACACTGGTCAGCCGGATCACCGGCTTCATCCGCATCGTGTTGCTGGCCGCTATCCTCGGCGCGGCCCTGGCGAGTGCATTCACCGTGGCCAACCAACTCCCCAATCTGATTGCGGCACTGGTGTTGGAGGCCACGTTCACCGCGATCTTCGTGCCGGTGCTGGCCCGCGCCGAGCGCGACGATCCCGACGGCGGTGAAGCCTTCGTCCGGCGGCTGGTCACGCTGGCCACCACGGTGTTGTTGATCGCCACCGTCTTGGCGGTGGCCGCGGCGCCCCTCCTGGTTCGTCTGATGCTGGGCACGGACCCCAAAGTCAACCAACCGCTCACCACCGCATTCGCCTACCTGCTGCTACCCCAGGTGATCTGCTACGGACTGTCCTCGGTCTTCATGGCAATCCTCAACAATCGCAACGTATTCGGGCCACCCGCCTGGGCGCCGGTAGTCAACAATGTCGTCGCCATCGCCACCTTGGGCCTGTATCTGCTTGTGCCCGGCCAACTTTCGGTGGATCCGGTGAGTATGGGCAACGCCAAACTTCTGGTTCTCGGGGTCGGAACGACGCTCGGCGTGTTCGCACAGGCCGTCGTGCTGCTGGTCGCTATCCGTTCCGCGCGCATCAGCCTTCGGCCACTGTGGGGAATCGACGACAGGTTGAAACGATTCGGCACGATGGCGACGGCGATGCTGCTGTATGTGGTGATCAGCCAGGTCGGACTGGTGGTAGGCAACCGGATCGCCAGTACCGCGGCCGCGGCCGGCCCGGCGATCTACAACTACGCCTGGCTGGTGCTGCAGCTGCCCTTCGGGATCATCGGTGTGACCATCCTGACGGTGGTGATGCCGCGATTGAGCCGCAATGCCGCCGCCGATGACGTTCCGGCCGTCCTCGCCGATCTGTCGCTGGCCACCCGGCTGACATTGCTGACGCTGATCCCGGTGGTCGCGTTCATGACCATCAGCGGCCCGGCCATCGGCAGCGCACTCTTCGCCTACGGCAAGTTCGGCGAAGTCGACGCCAATTACCTCGGCATCGCAATCGCGATGTCAGCGTTCACCCTTATCCCCTACGCGCTGGTGCTGCTGCAACTGCGGGTGTTCTACGCGCGGGATGAACCGTGGACTCCCATCCTGATCATCATCGCGATCACCGTGGTGAAGGTCGCACTGTCCATCCTCGCCCCGCAACTGACCGACGACCCCGAGTTGGTCGCCGCCTATCTGGGCGCCGCTAACGGACTCGGCTTCGTCGCCGGTGCGGTGCTGGGCCACCTGCTGCTGCGGCGATCCCTGCGGCCGCCGGGCGGCCGACTGGTGGATCCCGCGGTGATCCGCACCGTCGCGATCACCACCGCGGCCTCAGTGGTGGCCGCGCTCACCGCAGCCGGAGTTGATCGGGTACTGGGCCTGGGCGCGCTCACCGAAAGCGGCGGCGCCGGATCTATGGTTCGGCTGTTGATCCTGGCCACGGCCATGTTCCCGATATTGGCCGCCGTGCTGCTGGCCGCCAAAGTTCCCGATGCCACCGCGGCATGGGCAGCGGTGCGACGGCGCTTCGCGGCGTTCGAGGAGGGCGACCCGCCCTCGCCCCAGAACTCTCACCTGCCCCATCCGACTACACATGTCACGTACCCTGATTTCGTGCCGTCATCCGGGGGCCCCGACGGGCCGACCACCAAGATTGCGCATAAACCTGCCGGTGACTTCCACCCCGACGTGGTCGCCGGGCCGTACACCGAGGGCGGTGTCGGCCAGCACGCAGCGCGCGCGGAACCCACCCTGAGCCCCGGTTCCACCATCGCCGACGGCCGCTATCGGCTGCTGGTGTTCCACGGCGGTCCTCCCGGCCTGCAGTTCTGGCAGGCGTTGGACGTAGCTCTCGACCGGCAGGTGGCGCTGACACTCGTCGATCCGGATCGGAATCTGTCCACCGGACAGATCGAGGCAATTCTGGCCCGCACGTTGACGCTCAGCCGGATCGAACGGCCCGGCCTTGCTCGCGTCCTCGATGTCACCACCAACCGCGACGGCAGCGGACTGGTGGTGGCGGAGTGGATCAGGGGCGGGTCGCTGAAAGAGGTGGCGGCCACCTCCCCATCGCCGATCGGAGGCGCACGGGCCATCCAGTCGTTGGCCGCCGCGGCCGATGACGCACACCGCGCCGGCGTCGCCCTGGGCGTCGATCATCCCGGGCGGGTGCGGGTGAGCATCGACGGCGACGTCACGCTGGCCTTCCCGGCGACACTCGAGGACGCCACCCCCGCCGGCGATGTCCGCGGCATCGGCGCCGCGTTGTACGCGCTGCTCGTAGACCGGTGGCCGCTTCCGGAAAGTGGCACGCCCAGTGGGCTGCGCCCCGCCGACACTGATCCGACCGGGGAACCGGTGGAACCGAGGGTCACCAATCCCGCCATCCCGTTCCAGATTTCGGCGGCAGCGATCCGGGCGGTTCAACCCGGCGGTGGGATCAGCACAGCGCCGACGCTCCTGCATCTGTTGCAGCAGGCGACCGCCGCTGCCGATCGAACCGACCTGATGGAGCCGGTCGCGGAAGCTCCGGCGCGGGCCGCCGGCACCCGGCCGGTCAACGATGACACCGCCGCCAGGGCGCGGCGCCGCCGCAACCTGTTGTTCGGGATAGGCGCCGGAGCCACGGTCTTGATCGTCGCACTTGTCGCACTCGCCTCCGTGCTGGGCCGGATTGTCGGCGGTGACTCGGGCGGCGGTCTCAAGGGTGATCAGCTGGGCCTGAACACGCCCACCTCCACAGCGGCCGCTGCCGCCGGTCCGATCGTGAAACCCGTTGCAGCGACGGTCTTTTCCCCCGATGGCGGCGCGGATGCACCAGAGTTGGCCGGCCTGGCAATCGACGGCGACCCGACGACGGCGTGGCCGACGGACACCTACACCGACACCGTGCCGTTCCCCAACTTCAAAAACGGGGTGGGCCTGATGCTGCAGTTACCTGAGGACACCGAGGTGGGAAGTGTCACGGTCACGGTGTCCAGCACCGGCACCCAGGTCCAGATCCGCAGTGCCGCGGGAGCAAGCCCCGCTCGTCTGGAGGACACCACACTGCTGGCCGGGCCCACGGCACTGAAGACCGGCACCAACACCATCTCGGTGCCCAGCGCAGCGCCCACATCGCATCTGCTGGTGTGGATCTCGACGATGGGCCAGACCGCCGGCCAGAGCCGCGTCGACATCTCCGAGATCACCGTCAACGCCGCGGGCTGACGCTACACAGGGGTGAAGTGCCGGACCTGGCCGGTCTGGATACTGTCCGGCCGTGCCCAGCTTCCCCGCCGATCGTCGCAGCGATGCCGACCTACTCTGCGCCCATGTCGCCGGTGACAGGCGCGCATTCGAGGAACTCTTTCACCGCCACCGCGTCCAGCTGTACCGGCTGGCGCGCCGACGCAGCCACACCGCCGAAGACGCCGACGATGCCCTGCAGGAAGCCATGCTGTCGGCCCATCGTGGCGCCGGCGCATTTCGGCACGACGCCGCGGTGGGGAGCTGGTTGCACCGCATCGTTGTCAATGCCTGCCGAGATCGAATGCGCCGCAATGGTTTTGCTGCCGCCGGGCTCACTGATGACTGCTTTCCCATAGCGGATAGAACCGCCAATATCGAGACGGCGATCGTCGTCCGGCAAGCACTGATGCGGCTATCGCCGGAACAGCGCGCCGCGGTTGTCGCCGTCGATATGCAGGACTACTCGGTGGCTGACACCGCGAGACTGCTCGGCGTCGCCGAGGGCACGGTCAAGAGTCGTTGTTCCCGGGCCAGGGCGCGACTCGCGGTGCTGTTGAGCAATCCACCCACGGCGGCGGGCAGCTGAGCCGCACACTGATCGGGTGCAGTCACCCCAGCCAGCGCATACGGTGACCGGCCAGCAGCGGTCCCGGCCCGCCCATGCCGCGCGCGACGCCGGCCCGGCTAGCCGGGTCCTGGTCGTCGTTATCGGTGTCACAGTGCTGGCCGCCGTCGGAATCGGCGCAGCCGCGCTGCTGACGGACGACAGACCCGCCGGGAGCACCCCCGGCAGTGCCCGACTCATCACCGTCACACCGTCGTTCCCATCTCACGACAAGCGCCCTTAGTTCGCCGTCGGGAACACCTCCGCCTACCCTGGTGTTGGGTCCAGGGGGACCGAATCCGCACGTAGGCTGAAAGGCAGCAATGACCGCCAGCACCACCCTGCACGACGTCATCGTCATCGGATCCGGCCCTGCCGGCTACACCGCCGCCATCTACACCGCGCGTGCGTTACTGAGCCCCCTGGTGTTCGAAGGCACCTCGTTCGGCGGCGCGCTGATGACCACCACCGAGGTGGAGAACTACCCCGGTTTCCGCACCGGCATCACCGGCCCGGAACTCATGGACGAGATGCGCGAACAGGCCCTGCGATTCGGGGCGGACCTGCAGATGGAGGACGTGGAGTCGGTATCGCTGGACGGGCCGGTCAAGGAAGTGGTGACCGCCGGCGGCGAGACGCACCGCGCCCGTGCCGTGATCTTGGCCATGGGGGCCGCGCCCCGCTACCTCGGAATCCCGGGAGAGCAGGAACTTCTGGGCCGCGGGGTGAGCTCGTGCGCCACCTGTGATGGCTTCTTCTTTAAAGATCAGGACATTGCCGTGGTCGGCGGCGGTGACTCCGCCATGGAAGAGGCCACCTTCCTGACCCGGTTCGCCCGCAGCGTCACACTCGTGCACCGCCGGGACGAATTCCGGGCATCCCGGATCATGCTCGCCCGCGCCCGCAGCGATGACAAGATCCGGTTCCTCACCAACACCGCCGTCCTCGCGGTCGATGGCGAGTCCACCGTGACCGGTCTGCGGGTCCGCGACACCCGAACCGGCGAGGAATCGACCCTGGCGGTCACCGGCGTGTTCATCGCGATAGGACACGATCCTCGCTCCGAGTTGGTCCGCGACGCCGTCGATGTCGACCCGGCCGGGTATGTCCTGGTGGGCGAGCACAGCACCGCCACCTCGCTAGCGGGTGTGTTCGCCGCGGGCGATCTGGTAGACCACACCTACCGCCAGGCCATCACCGCAGCCGGCAGTGGCTGCGCCGCCGCCATAGACGCCGAACGCTGGCTGGCCGAGACCCAAGAAACGGCCCAGGCAACGACCCCGGCAACGGCCCGGGAGCCCGGCGAAATGATCCCGAGTGAAATGACAGGAGCCCAATCATGAGCGCAACAACGGTGACCGTCACCGACGACAGCTTCGCCCACGACGTCCTGTCCAGCACCACACCGGTCCTGGTCGACTTCTGGGCTACCTGGTGTGGCCCGTGCCGGATGGTGGCGCCGGTCCTTGAGGAGATCGCCGCGGATAAGGCCGGGTCCCTGACTGTGGCGAAGGTCGACGTCGACGCGAATCCTGGAACGGCCCGCGACTTCCAGGTCGTCTCGATCCCCACGATGATCCTGTTCAAAGATGGTAAGCCGGTGACTCGTATCGTCGGAGCCAAAGGCAAAGCGGCGTTGCTGCGAGAGATCGCCGAGTTTATTTAGCCCCGACCCCGCTGCCCGCGAGGGGCGCATCGGCAGAGACGAATTCGTTACCGGCATTCTGTCTGAGCAGTTTCCGCTAGGGATGCTTCTTCTGCGACAATCCTTGCCATGTGGAGTCCCAGCGGCGGCGACGGCGAAGCCGCCTCCTGGCAGACCCCGACGCCCGGCGAGATGCTGCGGCGGGGGGACCGCAGCAGTGCGGTAGTCGAGATCCGGGCCGCCTTGTCGGCACTCGGGTTGCTGGATAGTCCGGATCAGGATCTGACAACCGGGCGCCACGTGGCGCTCGACAGCTTCGACGGCGATCTCGACCAAGCCGTACGCGCATTCCAGCAGCGCCGTGGACTGTTGGTCGACGGACTCGTCGGCGAGGCCACCTACCGGGCGCTGAAGGAGGCGTCCTATCGGTTGGGCGCCCGCACGCTGGCGCACCAGTTCGGTGCCCCGATGTACGGCGACGATGTCGCAACCCTGCAGGCACGCCTGCAGGATCTCGGTTTCTACACCGCCCTGGTGGACGGTTACTTCGGCCTTCAGACGCACAACGCGTTGATGTCCTACCAGCGCGATTTCGGCCTGTCTCCGGACGGGATCTGCGGCCCGGAAACGTTGCGCTCCCTGTACTTTTTGGGTTCGCGCGTCACGGGCGGATCGTTGCACGCCATCCGGGAGGAAGAGCAGGTGCGGCGATCCGGACCACGGCTGTCGGGTAAACGGATCATTATCGATCCGGGCCGAGGCGGCGACGACCACGGCGTGATCGCCCAGGGACCCGACGGCCCGATCAGCGAGGCGGACATTCTGTGGGACCTCGCGAGCCGCCTCGAGGGCCGGATGACCGCGATCGGCATGGAGACGTTTCTTTCTCGGCCGCCTAACCGCAGCCCAGCCGACGCCGAACGCGCCGCCACCGCCAACACCGTCGGGGCCGATCTGATGATCAGTCTGCGTTTCGAGCGCCACCCCCGACCGGCGGCCAGCGGCGTCGCCTGTTTCTATTTCGGCAGCGCCCACGG
>Ga0194056_10001859_pt1 | contig 11421 bp, 6 predicted proteins | sample SepL4413m_MetaG_FD_155458 | JGI IMG/M metagenome (GOLD analysis project Ga0194056, IMG submission 155458) | Anoxic zone freshwater microbial communities from boreal shield lake in IISD Experimental Lakes Area, Ontario, Canada - Sep2016-L442-13m | ecosystem: Environmental > Aquatic > Freshwater >...
GAATTTAAAATCATGTCTATTTCTCATGGTGAAGGAGGACATCACTAATGGAAAACTATATCAGTTTATTCGTTAAAGCGGTTTTCATTGAAAACCTCGCACTGTCCTTCTTTTTGGGTATGTGTACGTTTATTGCAGTCTCGAAAAAAATCTCCACCGCAATGGGCTTGGGTATCGCTGTCATGGTGGTACAAGCCATTACCGTTCCTGCCAACAACATCGTTTACCACGCGCTGTTAAAAGAAGACGCACTTTCTTGGATGGGCATTACAGGCGTTGATTTAAGCTTCTTAGCACTATTAAGCTGTATCGGTATGATTGCCGCGTTAGTACAAATTTTGGAAATGATTTTAGATAAATTCTTTCCTGCGTTGTACCACGCACTAGGCATATTCTTACCGTTAATCACCGTGAACTGCGCCATTTTAGGCGGTAGTTTATTCATGATTGAACGTGACTATAACCTGGGTGAAAGTGTCACCTACGGTATAGGCAGTGGTTTAGGTTGGGCATTAGCGATTACCGTCATGGCGGGTGTGCGTGAAAAACTCAAATACAGTGATATACCTGCGGGCTTACAAGGTCTAGGAATCACCTTTATAACTGCGGGTCTGATGTCGCTTGGCTTCATGGCTTTCTCTGGCATCCAACTTTAAGAAGGTAACGAGATATGCTGGAAATTATTTTAGGGATTATCATCTTTACCGCGCTGGTTATCGCGATGGTATTTGTCATTATCGGTGCGAAAAGCAAACTGGTTGCCGAAGGTGATGTTGAAATCATCATTAACGAAGAAAAGAAAATACATGTTCCTTCGGGTTCAAAACTGCTCACTGCGTTAGCGGATAACGGTTTGTTCGTCTCCTCAGCCTGTGGTGGTGGCGGTACTTGTGGACAGTGTAAAGTCAAAGTCAAATCAGGCGGCGGCGAAATTCTACCGACTGAATTAGGACACATCACCAAACGCGAAGCCGCGCACGGTGAGCGTTTAGCGTGTCAAGTCTCTATTAAACACGATATGATTGTTGAAGTAGAAGACTCGGTATTCGGTGTCAAAAAATGGGAATGTACTGTTAAATCTAACGACAACGTAGCCACATTCATTAAAGAACTGGTATTACAACTGCCCGAAGGTGAAGCGATACACTACCGTGCAGGTGGTTACATTCAAATCGAATGTCCGCCGCACCTTGCTAAATATGCTGATTTTGATGTAGCAGAACGTTTCCGTGATGACTGGGATAAATTCAACCTGTGGCGTTATGTCTCCACCGTGAAAGAACCCGCGTTACGCGCTTACTCAATGGCTTCTTATCCTGAAGAAAAAGAAATCATGTTAAACGTGCGTATTGCGACACCGCCACCGCGAGCCGATGAAAGCGTACCGCCTGGCATTATGTCTTCGTACATTTTCAACCTGAAACCAGGTGATAAGTGTATTATTTCAGGGCCTTATGGCGAGTTTTATGCCAAAGAAACCGATGCTGAAATGGTGTTTGTCGGTGGTGGTGCAGGTATGGCTCCTATGCGTTCACACATCTTCGACCAACTCAGACGGTTGAAATCAAAACGCAAAATGACCTTCTGGTACGGTGCTAGAAGCAAACGCGAAATGTTCTATGTTGAAGATTTCGATATGTTAGCGCGGGAAAATGACAACTTTGAATGGCATGTCGCCTTATCAGACCCATTACCCGACGACAACTGGGAAGGCTACACAGGCTTTATTCACAACGTGTTGTTTGAAGAATATCTAAAAAATCACCCAGCACCCGAAGATTGTGAATTCTATATGTGCGGGCCACCGATGATGAACGCCGCTGTTATCAAGATGTTATTAGATAACGGGGTTGAGCCAGAAAACATTCTGTTGGATGATTTTGGTGGTTAAAGTCGGAGTTCAAATCCTGTCCTGAGTTTAGCTAAGGGCTAGGTTTGTGCTTTTGGAACGAGGAGATGGGTTTTGCCTACTCCTCGTTTTTTGTTTTTGTGGACTAAAAAAATGAATGCTGTTGAGGGAAACATTATTATACCTATCGTGTGTTTATCGTTGATTATTGGTGGTAGCCTATTATTATTATACTTTTGTAAATACAGTGAAATGAAAAATCAATATATTCTGGTTCCTTCGTTATGTTTGTTAGGAATAGGAATAATTGGCTTAATGTTCTTTTGTTGCTTTAATCCAAGCGGGTTGAGTTTGTTTTTTACTTTTGCCGATTCTACACGAGCTTGTTCTTCACGATTAACATCTGGACAATTTCCATTATTGGCAGCACTTGCAGCCTCTACATTAACTTTAATAGTTATAAGTGGTCGCTATATGGATCGAATGACTGATTTGAGTAGCAAAGAAAATTTAGAGGTGTGGCAAGAAAAAGCCCATACTACTTATTCATGTGGCTACCATGCTCTAAATTATGTCATCATCCTACAGATGATTAATGTTTGGTTATTATTAATTAGAATATACATTTCTGTAGTATTTTCGCTTGAAATACCTTATTTTGATCAAATTTTACTTTTCTTTACATTAGTTCTACAGGGGATTGTGTATCCGATATACTTCTATTGGATTACATCTTTTTCAAATCGGCATAAGTTGCGTAAAAAAACGGAAGCTAGTGTTTTAAGCAAGTAGCCCAGATGGAGCGAAGCGGAATCTGGGGCTTTTTCTGAGTTACAACGTTTAAAGGTTGCGTAACATCAGTGAATAATTTATCAAATAGTAGGAATTAAAAATGAATACCATAAAAATAATATTACCTTTGTTGCTTTTTATAACTATAACCGTAACAGGATGTGACAGCAGTTCAAATCTATCACGGAGCAAAGCGGAAAAAATGATTAAAGAAAGCTCTGTTTTTTTAGAACCGAACATGAATGCAAGCGTTGTAATAGTAGTAGATGGTCTTATGAGGCTTAGATCAAATGATTACCAACATATAAATAAAGAATTAGCAGGTTTTAAAGAAAAAAATTTGATTTCATCATACAATTTCAAACCAGATACAACCCCAGGATATGGCGGCGATTACTATGTGACAAAGATAAATCTCACAGATGATGGAAAAAAATATGCTATAGGTAACTGGGATAATGGAGATTGGCGCGGGTATGGGGGCAGAATTGATCGAATGGGCAGAGGTGTTTACCTAAAAGCTTGTCAACGGGAATTAATAAAAGTAACTGGTATCAAACAGTCCGAGGCTGGTGTCGCAGAAGTTGAATATGAATGGACTTATGGCAGCCCTACTCCCTTTAGCAGCTTGGCTAAAGATGACAACTTATGCAAGGTCGAGATGGGGCGAATTCAAAATGATCGAGCTGTTTTCACTCTGTATGACGATGGCTGGAGATTAGTGAAGTTCGTAAGGAGGAATTGGTAACGCGATAAAGTGCGCTAACCATAGCCTTGTAGGTCGGAATAAGCCTTATTGAGCAGGAGCGAAATAAGGCGTTTCCGACAAACCTATGCTTTATCAACGGTTTTGTGCAAAGTTAAAACCAGCAGGATTAATCAGAACCAGCCCTGTAGGGTGGGCAAACGGCTCTATCGTTTGCCCACGCGGAACTGCCGAAATCGGTGGGCGTTTCCGACATCTCCATGCGTTGTCGGAAACGCCCGTCCTGCGCTATCGCTTGGACGGTCTTATTCCGACCTACTTTTGAGTTATCATCATGAGCAAGTAACGCGATAAGATGCGCTAACCATAGGATGTGCTGAGGTACGAAGCGCATCGTTCGAGAAAATTCACGCGAATGATGCGCCTCCTATCGTCGGCACATCCTATCTCTCGTTCCCAAGCTCCGCTTGGGAATGCTTACCTTCAAGCTCTGCTTGACGATTAATGCTGTCTCGTTCCCAAGTTCGTAGACACAACGGCAACATCAACGTACACGGTGTAATCCACGCTGCTATATAACGTTGCGAGGCGGATTATATCTTTAACCGCCTCCTCTGTTTTGCATAATCTCTTGGTAATAACCAAACGCGCTTTCATCCACGTTGTAAAAAACTCCTGTTATGGAGAGTATTTTAATTCGTGAACAATAAGCGCGTCAGGTCAACTAATTTAAACCGTTAGCCTTTTTTCAAAACGGCTAAAATTTGATCCAATTTAGTTTCCAGTTTTTTCTCGTTCGCTTTCAAGGTAGCCATTTCATTCAGTAGTTGTTGATGCTCAGAAGATTCATCTGCATTTGGCAATTTACGCACATCAACACCGACTCCCATTAACGCTGGACGCTCCACATAGGTCACACGATGCAGAACCCGCCAAGGTTTATTGGGTTTACCAGCTTGCGCTTGTCGCAATGCCCGCGCTTCTTCGTCATTGCTTTTTAACCATTCTGGATCAACCACATAGTTGAAAAAATCCTGAAAATGAGAGGTACTGCCATCTAGGTAAAAACTCATAAACCGATAGCGATCTACTTTTTCGCCTGGCAAAATCGGTTCATCCTTGTAATTGGTGATGCCTCTGAATTCCAAGCCGCTTAAATCAACATTCAAAGCAAGACCAGTGCTTTTGGCTTGGGTTTTATTCATGGTTTGCGTTAAATTGATTGTCGCTTGAGCAGTCAGCTCAACGCCAACGCCAGCACCTGCAAACTTCCCTTCAAATCCTAGACCAGCATTTAACGTAAAAGAGCCGCCGATAGTGTGTTCTACCGTACTGGCAAAGCTTTGCATTTCGGAACGTAAGCCGCCATCGGCATCCCATACATAGGTATTAACAATATTGCGTTTACCCGCTCTAATCTGCAAATCTTCCATGCGTTTTTGCCAGCCTGCAAAACAAAACTGCGCGTGTTCCGATTTTTCGCGGTCATTAATTTTTGCCTTAATTTCATTACGCTTTTGTTCGGTAGCGGCATTATTGTTTTTAACATTGGCTTCACCTTCAGCTTGGGCATTTTTTGCTTTATCTGCGGCTGCTTTATCTTTTTCAGCCTGAGTCATTTCAGTATTCGGCTTATCCTCTTCACGTTTGACTCCAATTGCAGCAGGTGCATTGCCACTGTCAATATTTCTGTTTAACGAGGTTTCATCAACAGTATGCACATTAAAATTAGAAAAGTAAGAAGCACTGCGTGTGTCAGCGGCTTGTATTTGCTCTTTTAAATCGTAAGCTTCTTGCAAGCGGTAATAACTGGCAGGATAAAGCGAACCATACTGCATACGCATTTCAGGAACGTGTTTGAAAAAACGCTGACTGGCGGCACTGCTGCCAGTCATGCCGTCTAAACTGCCGTTCATGGTATAAGCAGAATTCATCATAAAGGTAATCGTGTTGACATCGAGTGGAATACCTTCAACTGGTTGCACTTGGTAGCCAACCATTTTGCCACTGCGTGCCAAACGGACAACGAATACATCGGCTAATGCTGAAACAACGAGGGCATAACCGACGTTTTTAGGAATAAAACGGTGTCCTAAATGTGGGAAATTCGGCTTTTCCTCAACAGTGCCTCGTAATTCTAACTTGTCAACCATATTTTCAGAAGAACTGGAGCTGATATTGCTTTCATTTTGAAATTGATAGCTAAAATCAATGTTACCTTTAAAACCAGCCCTAACTTTAGCTACTTTGGTTGAAAAACCAAATCCCGCATCGGCCTCGGCATCGGAACCAGCAAATATTTCTGCATTTGCGCCAAGCCCTGAATCCTGACTGCGAAACCAGCTATAGCTGACATCTTCGGACATCGTCAGTTCAACCGAGGTTGCGCCATTGTAATCATCGGAAAACGTCAGGTTTTCACTTGGTACAGGCGGCGCACCTTCGATATAACCCAATAAAGTCGGTGCAAACTGGGCATTGCCTATCCATTTTAGTTCCAATGTTTCAACGCGCTTATCTGGCAACAGCATCACCCCATCATTGACTGGATAGGCAAATAAACGGCGCATAATCGCGCTTTTGCGGCTAAACGCATCCAGCACAATGGTGCTGTACTCAACAGAAATCAGTGCATTAGGGCTTGTTTCCAGTTTACCAATCGGCGCAGCACAAGCCCACCATACCCCCGATGTTAATGTGCCGTTATAACCATTGCCACTCTGGTCACGAACGTCTGTACCCGTAGCTTCGTTCATCGGATAGTAAGTCAGCAAGCCTGGTTCGTTGCCGCTTAACACAGTTTTACTGTTGACTTCAATTTCTTCAAAAGTCAACGCCATTGCCCAAATTCGTACTTCCGCCAGTTTTCCGAACGGTTGGTCATAGCCGTTGCTGCCAATTCCTTCAACATTGCCCACAACTTTAAAAGTTTGTTTTTTAATATCGGCAAGACTTTGTTTCAAAGTGGCATCATTCGGATTTTTGTTTAACGCCGCCTGTGCATCAGCTTCGGCTTTTTCTTTAACATCGCCTACCAGCTTTCCGTCAATATAAAGTCGGGTTGTATCGCCCTGACCGACCACAGTCAGATGATGCCAGCCTAATGATAGCTGCTCAAGGTTAAATCCGCTGCCATAAAAAGTGTTTAAATAAATGCCTAACTGTTTGCCGTCTTTAACGATAGCATAAGCACCGCCAATAGCACTCGTTGCTAACGTATTCCAGCTTTTCTCTGGCAATGGATAAACAAACCACGCTTCAATCGTCCAATCGGGATTAAGATAGACGGGTTTAGCCAAATTAACTACACTGCTACTTTGATTCAGATTTAAACACACCCGCTGTGCATCAGGTAACCATTGTTCAAAAGACGCATTATTGCTATCGGCGCAAGCATCATACAGCGTTTGCCGCATCCGTCCTTGTTTATCAAAATAGTTTAATTGCACATTGCCTTCACAGGTTTCTAATACCTGTAAGCGACTAGCCGATTGAGCGAATCCTAATAACGCCGCTTGTGTGACTAAGCCTTTGCCGTCTTTAGCAACTTGCAGCATGGTTTGTGCGGTTTGTTGTGTGGTTTTAACCGCATTAATAAAACCAGTGTTCAAACTGTTTATCTCTGTTTGAATTACTGCAATCTCGTTCAAAACTTGTGCAAGTCTGGCATCCCAGGCGGCTTTATCCGCTGGCGTTGAAGCTAATGTAGCTTTTAAAAGTTCATAGCGTTTTTTGATTTGTTCTAACTCACTGAGTTTTGCCTGCCAAGCATTTTGAGCTAACTCAATATTGTTATTTATTTGCTCGGTTGTTGGGGTAAGTGTAAATTTTTGACAATTGCCAATCGGCTGTGAAACAAGTTCTAGTTGAAGATAATTACGCCCTATTACCTGTACCCTATTATCATCCCCTCCCCACAGAAAAGACATAACATAATAACCGTCACTTGTTGGTATAAGCTTAACTTTTTGGCAGTCATTAATTGGCTGGGTTACAAGTTCTAGTTGAAGATAGTCACGCCCTATTACCTGCACTCTATAGTTATCGCCCCCCCATTTAAAAGACATGACATAATATCCATCACCTGTGGGTATAAATTTAATTTGTTGAACCTCATTTTTAGGCTGGTCAACAAGTTCCAGATATAAGTTCTTCCGACCGATAACTTGGACGCGGAAGCTATTTTCCCAAGCTTGAAACGACCAGTAGCAGTAAAAATTAAGAGCATTGCTTTTTTCAGCATTATATTTGGCTAATAAGTTTTGCTCTTCGGCACTGAAAAGAGGTAGTAATGCAGATAGCTTATCAAACTCTGCCCTAGTTGCTGCTTGCGCATTATAAGCGGCAATCTTGGCATCAAGCTCTTTCTTTTCTTTAATCAACAAACGCTCTTTAATTTCGTCTACGTCAATCTGCTGCAATTTTTCTGTCAAAGAAACCTGATTATCGGCTAAGGTTGTCAATGACACTGTGTCGGTAAATTTAGCCTCCATAATATTGTCAGACAGCAACCGTATTTTGTGTTTGCGGATTTCCAAACTGTTCCACACGCCTTTAACATGGGCTAATTCAAAACTACGCAATAAACTGATGCTGTCGGGAATGGTGACATTGCAGGACACTTTAAACCAGCCATTGCCTAAATCTTCAAACTTATTCTGCACCGCCGTAATAGCGATTTTTTCATCTGCACTGCGGCTGGTTTTTCCCCAGTAATTCAAGGTAAAAATTTTACTGCCGATATTTTTACCGTCGGCATTGTCCAAAAATGCCAGATTAACGGGTGTTGCCGCATTGACTTTAAATTCAAAACTTTCTTCATATAGAGAACGGCGCGAGACGGCAAATAATTCACTGTTAGCATATTTCACAGCCTCTGCGCCACTGGAAAGTTTACGGTTTAACGTTGCGGCACTGACATAAACATCGCCATACACCGTGCCATCATAGCCATTGACTGAAAAATCAATCACTTTACCTTCGGCAATTGCCCCCAATCGCCAATACGCAACCAAGCCCAATTCTTTACCGCTTAATTGCAGATACATATTATTTCTGATGTCTTCGCCAGTGCGGGCGACTTGCCAAATCCGTACATCCGCCAGTTGACCTTGCGTAAATTCTGATGTACCAAAAGCAGAACCCAAAAACACATTGGCATCCAGTTTAGGTAAGGCGACATCGGCACTTTTGCGTTGCGCAACTATTGCGCCGTCCAGATAACTGGTAAAACCGTTGGCAGTGTTACGCTTCCAAGTCATGGCAACATGATGCCAGTTACCATCGATTGCAGCTGCACCTATTTCGATACCGTTGGTATCCTTGCCGTCATTTGAAAGAAGATGATGATGCTGCCATCCTGCGATAATATAATCATCGCCTATTTGTTGTCTTACGGCGGACAGTAAGGAACTGCCTTTAAACCAGTATTCAATAGTGATTTCATTGCTGCTTAAGTCTTTTAACGACGTTTTGATATAATCGCCATTGCCGTCCAACACCACGCCGCGCCGTCTGCGCGAAACCAGCTTAACGTTAATCGCCTCCGCCAGCGGCCATTTGCGCTCAATCACAAAATGATTGTCATCAATTTTTTGTACGAGAAACGTATCGTTATAACTTTCCGTACCAGCAACCTGCACTTCATCGCCATTGCTTAAACCATGACTCGGACAAATAATGCGCAATTTACCGTCAGCAGTTTTTTCATAAGCGGTAATCAGCCCGTCAAAAACTAAACCGCCTTCTTCGACCTGCTTTTCCCAATAGCCCAAACCTTCCGTTACCGACAAATTGACTTCAAACGTGTTGCTGTCAATAAGTTTGGCTTTATACAAACCTTGATAATCACTGTTTCCAGCAATTTTGACCTGATCGCCGTTAGCCAATCCCGCCGCTGCCAAGCTGGTGGTGATTTTCACTAAATCTTCGGCATCATCGCCGTCATTTTCAGTCGCTAACCCAAGCCCTTCAATCACGCCTTGCGGTGGCGGTGTGGTATCGCTAAAGGCTTTAATTTCATCTAAGGTATTCAGCGGTAACAAAATTTCACGCTGTTTATTGCGGACGTAAGTGTTTTCAGCACTGTCATCAATTTGCGCCAATGTACCGTCAGCGGCAATCGCAAAACTAAACGCCGCCACCCCTTTATCAGTGGGAATGGCTAACATCAAGCGGGTAGCCATTTTGAGCAGTTGTTTGTCGCCGCTCTGTGTTTCTTGCTCCTGCTGAATGTCATATTTTGTCGCCGCTAAGCCATTGGTAACATTCGCATTGGCAATATCCAGTGTGCGCTTGATAATACCTGGAATTTTACGCGGTACTAAAACATCATTAGACGGTTCAAAAACCGTATAGTCTTTCAGTTCAAACAAGCCTTCTTCCGATGCCCGCAACGTGGTCAATTCAACTTTCAGGGTTTGGCTGTTATAGGCGAAAATATGCCAGCGATATACATCGCTTTCAATGGTCGGTACTATGACCACTGAAAACCAACCGTTTTTCAAATTATTGATGGTATTGAGTTCGGTGGTGGCTTCATAGAAAAAATTACCGTTGGCATCACGAAAATCCAGTGAATCCACATTGACAAGACCGTTGGCGGTTTTGCGCATATTTTTAATCGGGGTAAATTTTCGCTTACTGCGTTTAAAACGCACTTCCAGTTTGCGGTTTAGCTTATTGGTCATGCTGTCAAATACAAAGCGGTCAACCAGCAAGGTATTGGCTTTGGATTGACGAAACATATAAAGACAACCTTGTGCAGAAACCAATTGCACTGGTGCAACCGCTGTTTCATTTTGAGTGTTGTAGCGGGATTTTAAAACGAATTTTGCAGTGTCTGACTGATAAGTATTTTCTGCTTTTTCTTTTTCAACGACCGAAACGTCATCCGTTTCATTAGGAAATTCTAAATTTTGCCATTTTTCCCAGCCATTTCTGATTTCCACGGGTGTATTCAAATAGCTGTCTTCAAAGCCGTCCTGTTTGACAATATAGGAAATGTTGCCGTCACTGTCGGTCACAAAAACAATGACTTTGCTTTCGTGGGTAACACTGCTGATATGCTGAGTTTTGTTTTTATTAATAAACATTTGTAACGCTCCCTTGCGTTGTTACCATTAAAAAAGCTAAAAAAACTGTGTGAAATAGTACTATGATATTCCCAAATATCAAACCCAAAAAGTTCCAAAAATTAAGAGAGAAAAAAGGTAGTGGGTGAATAAGATAACGGGCAATTGTGAAATGAATAAGGACGGAATAAGAAACTATCGGGGAATAAATGTGAACGGGTAAAACTATCACCACCTGTGAAATCAACTTTCCAGCGACTTAAACACCAAAGGCAAGCACAGGAGAAATCACCCAGTGATTTTTACAAAACGAACCTGCCACGGTAATTCAGTAGACGTAGAAACTTTGCTATGAACCGCTAAATGGGTTAAAAATTACTCTACTTCAGCCAACCCCCACGCGGGTGTTTCTTACGACTTGATCGAGTATTTTGGAGAAAGATGCAAAACGCGATAGGATGCTGCCGAGGCACGAGGCGCATCATTTAGTTTTCTCGATTGATGCGCCTCCTTTCGTTGGTACATCACTTATCCACTAGCAGGGTATAGCGATTAAAAGAACGCCCATTATTTTTCTGCTCTTTGCCGTGAAAAGTCACGGTGACTACATCGCCCAATGCGGCGTTACGTTGTTTCAAGCTGTGCATCAAATAACGGTTTAGGTCAACACCGACCACCACACCGCTGTCATCCTGTAAAAATAGTGTTTTTTGTTCGTCATAGAGTGAGTCATGAAAAGTACCACTGCCTTGAATAATGCCTGCGATTGTGTCACCTGCCGAAGGTTGCCAGTAAGTCACTTTTTTTGTTGGTTGGTTTTCAGTCATTTTTTTCATCCTATTTGTTAATGGGTACAATTGTACTCGGTTAATCGTCGAAATCAGTTAAGCTGAATACAATCCGCGTATCTGTTGGGTTGCCAAAAAGCGGCAACCCAAGCTACAACGCTATGGTATCTTGGTAAATTACCCTAGATTCTGCAATACTCCATCTAAGCTACT
>Ga0194056_10001862_pt1 | contig 11404 bp, 13 predicted proteins | sample SepL4413m_MetaG_FD_155458 | JGI IMG/M metagenome (GOLD analysis project Ga0194056, IMG submission 155458) | Anoxic zone freshwater microbial communities from boreal shield lake in IISD Experimental Lakes Area, Ontario, Canada - Sep2016-L442-13m | ecosystem: Environmental > Aquatic > Freshwater...
GGGCAAAATCTTCACAATCAGGTGGAGCGGTACTAGATATTTGTCTGGGATAGATTCCGTAGTCAATGTCACGCAAACTGGTGTCACACAGAAATATCGTTACGGTCAGATGCAGCTTAAAACTCTCAGAGTTGGAACCACTTATCGGATTGAATTAACTAACTCGGTTCGATTAGCCGATGAATATTTATGGGGCGTGAGTGAGATGCCATCGTATTGGCCAATAGCAGCCCTTGAAGCTCAAGCAATTGCTTCGCGCACGTACGCTTTGAGCAAGGCTGGAATTTATCGCGCAGCTTGCGATTGTGACTTATATGGCCAGAGTACTGATCAAGTATTTGTTGGTTACGCTAAAGAAACCGAAAAGAAATATGGCCAGATTTGGAAAAGCGTTGTTAGCAATACCGCCGGTCTCACAATTACCCAATCTGGCCAGCCGATAACGGCATATTTTTTCTCATCTTCGGGTGGTAAAACCGAAACCGCAGAGAATGCTTGGGGGAGTGCAAGAACATTTACCCAGTCAGTTGATGATCCTGGCTCCTTGGACTTAACTTTAAATCCAAACTACGTAACGTGGAATCGAGTAGTTTCACAAAATATTGTTGCTAGTGCATTTAAGTTACCAGATGTGGTTACTTTGGAAATATTGAGCAAAAATGAAAGTGGAACCGTTGCTCAGATTCGAGCAACATCGAGTACTGGTGCACAAGTTGTTCTTAGAGGTGAAACTTTTCGAAGTAGAGCAAAAATACCTTCAGCGTGGTTTGATTTAGTTAGCGTGCAAAATTGAATTAAGTCCGCCCCATGTACCAGTGCGACTAATCGCTTCAAGTGCCCCATCTAATGAGTTACGACGAAATAGAAGATTATTTGCTCCAGAAAGTGCAGCGGCTTTTACAATTTCGCCATCAGGCAAGCGAACTTTTGATGCTGCAGTGACATAAGTACCGGCTTCAATAACGCAATTATTACCCAATGAGATTCCACAACCTGAATTAGCTCCCAGTAATGATTTTTCACCAATGGAGATAACTTCTTTACCACCGCCACTGAGCGTTCCCATGATTGAGGCTCCACCACCAATATCTGAACCATCACCCACAACTACTCCAGCAGAAATTCGACCTTCGACCATAGAGGTTCCAAGAGTTCCGGCGTTGAAGTTAACAAAACCTTCATGCATGACCGTAGTACCAGACGCTAAGTGTGCGCCCAGTCGAACGCGATCAGCATCTGCAATACGAACTCCACTTGGAACTACGTAATCAACCATTCGAGGGAATTTATCAACTGAAAAAACAGTGACATGTGGGTGCTTAGCTTTTAATCTTGCACGTGTAATTTCAAATCCATCAACAGCGCATGGTCCAACTGAAGTCCACACAACGTTGTTGAGTAGACCGAAAATTCCATCGAGTGAAACTCCATGAGGCTTAACTAATCGATGTGAGAGTAAATGCAAACGTAAATAAGCATCGGCTGCATCGGCCGGTGCCACAGTTGTATCTATTTGAAGACTGACAATTTCACGTGCAACGCCGCGATCATCATCCTTTCCAACTAGAGCAAGTAGTTCAGGGGGAACCGAAGCCGATAAAGGATTGAGAACCGGTGATGGAAACCAGACATCAAGGATTTTGCCTTGAGCAACTGTTGCGATTCCGTGGCCTGAAGCTATGGTCGTCATGTCCTAAGCCTAACCCCTATCCTTGCGGGCATGCGCATTGCAGTCTTTTGCTCGTCTTCGCCAACGATTGATCAGAAATATGTTGACCTTGCCTACGATTTAGGCCAGGCAGTGGCGGCACAATCCTGGGAGTTAGTTACAGGTGGTGGACACATTTCTATGATGGGCGCAGTTTCTCGCGGAGCTCGCGAAGCTGGCGGGCGTACAGTTGGTGTAATCCCTCAAGCATTAGTTGATATTGAATTTGCAGATCACGACAATGATGAGTTGCACGTTGTAGAAACAATGGGCGAGCGTAAAGCTTTAATCACCGATATTGCCGACGCATTTATTACTTTGCCGGGCGGCGCTGGAACTTTAGAAGAGTTTTTTGAAATTTGGGTTGGCCGCTATTTAAAATTTCATAACAAGCCGGTAGTAATTCTTGACCCATTTGGAATTTATAATCCGCTACATGAATTAGTCGCCCACCTAGAAAAGGAAAATTTCATAAAGCCCGGTATGCGTGAATTAATTTCATGGACAACTACGACGCACGATGCAATTACTCAATGTTCAAAGTGATAAAGAATCACATTGCAATTACTCTGACAATTAATGCTCCGATTGAAGTCGTGTGGAAAGAACTTGCACAATGGGAAAAGCAAAGCGATTGGATGCTCCAAACAAAAGTCTGGGTAACATCACAAGTAACTGAAGGTGTTGGCACCGCAATTAGCGCATTCACAGGGATGGGCCGATTAGGAATTTTGGACACCATGGAGGTAACAAAGTGGGAACCGCCCCATACGTGCGATGTTGTTCATACTGGAAAAATTATCAAAGGGACTGGTCGATTTCATTTAAGAGAATTAACTCCAACCTCGGTTGCATTTGATTGGTCAGAAGATGTAGATGCCCCCCGAATTCTTTTTGTGTTGATCAAGCCAGCCTTGTTTCTAGGCGTTCGAATTTCACTGGCTCGATTTGCTCGAACATTCCAGTAGAAGGCCCTTGAGGCGCTAGCCATTGATTGCCCAGTAACCTTAGAACCATGAGTAAGCCCACCACTTTGGCCCAGGTGCTTGCCGCGTTGCCAGAAGAAGAACGAACCATTTTGACCTTGCACTATTTGAAGTCAATGTCAGCTATCGAGATTGCAACACTGCTTAAGGTTCCAACTCGCTCAGTTGAGGCCGTTATTACCAGCGGAAAGGCACGATTGAGCGCAGCCCTAGGCATGTAACCCCCACGCGGATTTCGCACTAGCGCGCAAAATACGAGATACTTCTCCTCTTGTACTTCCCTACCTCATCTTTTAAAGGAGTCCTCACATGGCAGCCATGAAACCTCGTACCGGTGATGGTCCAATGGAGGTTACAAAGGAGGCTCGCTCTTTGGTGATGCGTATTCCTCTTGAGGGTGGCGGCCGTCTAGTGGTCGAACTCAACTCAGAAGAAGCAAATAATCTCAGCGCCGCTTTGCATGCCGCGGTCGCTTTAGTTAAGAAGTAAATCAATATCAGGCGATAGCCTTGAACGCATGTCCTGGATATTAAAATCTGCAAAGGTTCAACTCTCAGCTGCTATTAATGCTGACTCTATTGCCTTGGCATTCACCAAAAATTCAGACGGTGCTTTTTCATTCACAGGTCCTAAAGAGTTCATCGCAGAAATCGAAAAGTTTTTTGGGGTATCACTTGTCGACGAACTTTCTTTTTTTAAACCTACAGGCAAAGCCGGCGAACTATTTGAAATACCTGTCAGCGCCGAAGGCGCTCAAGTTGATCGCTTGTTCTTAGTTGGTATTGGTGATGGCTCACTTGCATCATTTCGGGTAGCCGGAACTTCAATCGCACGAAAAGTCCGTGGCAAGCAAACTACTGTTTACACTGCTTGTGCAAGTAAGAGCGCCGAGATTAAAGCCCATGCAATTGCATTGACTCTGGGTGCTTACTTGTGGAATTTAAAAACTGGCACACCTGCAGGCACGCCAACTTTCTTAGTTGCAACCGATGAGAAAGAGGGAATTAATCCTGCTATCGCGATTGCAAAAGCGATTACGCGTGCTCGTGATCTAGCCCATACGCCTTCTAATATTAAGACTCCTGCGTGGATGGCTACAAAGGCTCAAGAGTTTGCACAAGGAACAGGATTAAAAGTTAAAATTTTAGCTGGAAAAGAACTAAAAGAGTTTGGTGGTTTGCGTGCAGTAGGTAACTCTTCACCAAAACCTGGTCCACGTTTTATAGAAGTTTCCTACGCACCAGCAGGTAAGAAAAACTCACATCAAGGGCTGCCACATGTTGTGCTCGTAGGTAAAGGAATTACTTTTGACACTGGCGGAATTAATTTAAAGCGCCCATATGACCTTATGATTCCAATGAAGAGCGATATGGCCGGGGCGGGGGCAATTCTTGCAACTTTGACGGCCCTGGAAGATTTACAGCCCAATGTACGTGTTACTGCTTTGATGATGTGTGCTGAAAATGCAATCTCTGGCACTGCCCAACGGCCCAGCGATGTAATTACGCACTACGGCGGAACAACTGTGGAAGTGAGCGATACTGATGCTGAAGGTCGACTTGTTTTAGCTGATGGCCTAGCTTATGCCGATAAAAATCTTGACCCAGATTATTTAATCGATATTGCAACGTTGACTAGTGCCGCAACTTTAGGTTTGGGCCGACAGTACGCCGCAATGTATACACGTGATGAAAAATTAGCGCGAGATTTTGAAAAAGCTGGCCAAGCTTCAGGTGATCGCGTATGGCACATGCCATTGATAGATGATTACCAAGATGGTTTAGTGAGCGATATCGCCGATTTCAACCATATTTCGAGAAAAATTAAATATTCTGCCGGCTCAGTTATTGCCGCGCTGTTTCTCGAAAATTTTGCCGGTAATCGCCGATGGCTACATTTAGATATTGCCGGCACCGGTCGAAGTGAAATTGATGCTGGAGAGAATCCTAAAGGTGGCACAGGTTTTGGAGTTCGTCTACTTACTGAGTGGATTATGAATCTGCGATGAAAACAGACCCACATGTGTACGCCGAAAGTTTTATTGTTGAAGATCATTTCAAAGCTCAAGCTCGTGCACGGGGAGTTGAAGTTGGAGCCATCGATGCGACTCCAGGAGTTGGGTCGTATCTTCGACATTTAGCTTTCACATTGTCGGCTCAATCCGTAGTCGAAGTTGGAACTGGTTCCGGTGTTGGAAGTTTATGGCTCCTAGATGGCATGATTAATAGTGGAACTCTGACATCAATTGATGACGAGATGGAACACACACAAATCGCAAAATTGGCTTTTGCCGATGCCGATATTGCCCAAAATCGCTATAGATTAATCACCAATTCAGTTTTAGATGTTATTTCTAAACTTACTGATCGGGCTTATGACTTAGTGGTTTTGCGCCATAATCCAGAGGATTTAACTTTTGTAATCGGTGAAGCCCAGCGCATATTGCGTAGTGGTGGAACTTTAGTGATTGATAATTTTTTCGGTGGCTCGAAAGTAAATGACCCAGCCCAAAGAGACCCAAAAACGGTAGCGCTTCGCGATGCTGGGAAAATCATTAAGAATGACACAGAACATTGGGTGAGTACGTTGATTCCAGCTGGAGATGGATTGTTAGTTGCTACTAAGTTGTAGCAAGATATGAACATGATTTTTCCAAGAAAGAAAACACCTGCTGTAGTTCAACCTTGGTGGGAGACACCAACGCGAAAGAATCGAAATCGGGGCGGTGTTGTCTTAGTAGCTTTATTGGCCGGTAGCGTCGGTGGGTTCCTTGGAGTTAATGCCTCTGGGGGTAATATCTTTCACAATGCAAACATTGTTAACTCCTCAAGCACAATTGAACGTGCGCCTGATTCCGTAGCTGGAATTGCTCAGCGAGTTTTACCTTCAGTTGTTTCAATCAATACCCGTTCTAGTCAAGGCGGAGGCACTGGATCAGGTTTCGTTTTTGATAGTAATGGTTATATTTTGACGAACAATCACGTGATTGCCGATGTTGCCGAAGGTTCTGGAACTTTACGAGTGACATTGAATAATGGAGATGTTTATGACGGAATAATTGTTGGCCGTGATGCTTCATATGACTTGGCAATAGTTAAAATTAATGCAACAAATTTGCCTGCACTTGAATTTGGTAACAGTGACAATGTCGCAGTCGGTGATGCCGTAATAGCCATTGGCTCCCCACTTGGATTATCAGGAACCGTCACTTCTGGAATCATCAGTGCCAAGAATCGTCCAGTAATGGCGGGGGATTCCGGTGTAGATAACTCATTTATTAATGCACTGCAAACTGATGCTGCGATTAATCCAGGTAATTCTGGAGGCCCACTTGTTGATGCAACAGGTGCAGTAATTGGAGTGAATTCTGCAATTGCATCACTAGGTTCTACTTCTCAAACTGGTTCAATCGGTTTGGGTTTTGCAATTCCAATAAATCAAGCAAAAAAGACTGCCGATCAATTAATTAAATCCGGTAAAGCAACCTATCCAATTCTTGGCGTATCACTTGATATGAATTTCAATGGCTCGGGTGCGCTTATTGCTAATACTCCAGCGGCAATTTTGGCGGGTGGCCCAGCTGCCAAGGCTGGATTACATGCTGGGGACATTATTACTAAATTTGAAGATCGCACAATTAATTCCCCAGATGAGCTCATTGTTGCGGTGCGCTCGAAAAACGTCGGAGACACAGTCAAAGTCACATATACCCGCAATGCTAAAGAGGCGACGGCCATGTTGACCTTAATTGCTGCGAAGAACTAAGAGCGGTATTGCAGGTAGGCTTCCCTCATGTTCTTTGATTTTGGTGCCGGAGAAATTTTAGGCTTAGCAGTGTTGGGAATGATTCTTCTAGGTCCTGAACGTTTACCAAAAGCTGCTGCCGAAGCTGCCCAATGGGTAAAAAAGATTCGTGCATTAACTCAAACTGCAACTGCAGAGCTTCGCGAGAACTTAGGGCCCGGTTTTGAAAACCTACAGCCTCAAGATTTACACCCAAAAACTTTTGTTAAGAAGCAATTAGGAGATTTACTAGATGAGGCTCCTGTGGCTAAAACTTCGCGCCCCGCGGCAAAGATAGATCCAGACCTTATATGAGTCTTATTGACGCTCTGTCCGAAGCTTTAACAAAAGTTCAAGACCCCGAACTCCACAGATCCATTACTGATCTTGGAATGGTTGAGGATTTAACTGAAGTAAACGGTGATGTAACAATCAAAGTTTTGCTTACAATTTCAGGCTGTCCAATGCAAGATCGTTTACGCACCGACATCACTACTGCTATAAAAACCGTCGAAGGCGTTAAGAACATAGATTTAACTTTTGGTGTTATGTCCCAAGACCAACGCGATAATGTTAAAAAAGTTGTTCGTAACGGTCGTGAAAAAACTATCCCCTTTGCCCAACCCGAATCACTGACACGAGTAATCGGTATAGCTTCTGGAAAAGGCGGCGTAGGAAAGTCCTCTGTCACTGCAAATCTTGCAATTGCACTTGCTAAAAACGGTTTACAAGTAGGCATTTTGGATGCCGATGTTTATGGTCACTCGATTCCACGTTTGATGGGATTGATTGGCCAGCGGCCAACTGCCATTGACCAATTATTTATTCCGCTTGAATCTTTCGGTGTTAAAACCGTATCAATGGAAATGTTTAAACCCGAGCGCTCTGATCCAGTTGCTTACAGAGGACCGCTGTTGCATAGAGTCCTTGAGCAATTACTGTCTGATGCTTACTGGGGTGACTTAGATGTTTTGTTAATTGATCTCCCACCAGGAACGGGTGATTTAGCTATTTCGCTCGGCCAATTAATTCCTAACTCTGAAATAGTTGTTGTTACAACTCCCCAAGTTGCTGCAGCTGAAGTTGCCGAACGCGCAGGGCGAATAGCACATCAAATTCATCAGCGCGTTATTGGTGTTATCGAAAATATGTCTGAGTTTCCTTGTCCAACATGTGGCGAGAAGATTTCACTCTTTGGTGAAGGCGGGGGAGAAGAAACTTCACAGCGACTATCAGCCCTTGTCGGTAGCGATGTACCGCTTTTAGGAAAAATTGCATTTAGTCCAGCACTTCGCACAGGCGGCGATGATGGAGTTCCATTAGTAGAAGCGGATCCAGATTCGCAAGCGGCCCAAGCTATTTTTGAGATAGCCGAAAAACTAGTTAAACGCGCTAAATCTTTAGTTGGCGTTCGATTGGGCATCACTCCTTAATTCATTCGGTACCTTTGTCTCATGAGTGAAGAGACGCGCGATAGCCACACAGCAATTCCGGCTCGTCCCGATTTAATTCGCTTAGGTGTTGGAATTCTAGGAATTGGTACTTCTGGACCTTTAATTGCTATGAGTGCGATGCCAATCCCGACTTTGATTTTTTGGAGAAATTTAGGTGGTTCATTACTCACGATTCCATTTGCATTACGGCACCCAAAACACCGTGATGGAGTTAAGTGGGCGGTACTTGCCGGTTTTGTTTTAGCAATCCATTTCGTCGGTTTCTTTCTTGCAATGCGTTGGACAAGTGTTGCTGCCGGTACCGCGCTGGTTGCACTTCAACCTATTTTTGCTGCAATCTTTGTAAAACTTAGCGGCGGCCATATTCCCTCTAAAGCTTGGCTCGGAATGATTGTAAGTTTTTCAGGTGTTTTATTAATTTCAGGTATTGATCTGCACATTTCTTTACGATCATTTTTTGGTGACATCGCTGCCTTACTTTCAGCTGCGCTTGCTGCGGTTTATATGATGGCTGGATCTAAAGCACAGCGCAGCGTTGAAACCACGGTCTACACATCTATTTGTTACTTTGTTTGTGCACTTACTGCACTACCTATGGCATTAATTATGGGATTTCCAGTTTTCCATTTCAAAGCCCGCGAATGGTGGATTTTATTGGGCTTAATTTTTGGTGCACAAATACTTGGTCACTCCATGTTTAATGCCGCACTTAAACGTGTCTCACCGGCAATAGTTTCCCTCATTATCTTTTTCGAAGTTCCAGTTAGTTCCTTATTGGCCATTTGGTGGCTAGGTCAATCACCTCCACTTGGAATTCTCCCTGGAATTGCGCTGATTTTGATTGGCTGTGTTTTAGTTGTCACGCGTTCCAGAAACTCTGCAACGGAACTGAACCCATGATTGATCTTCATACCCATACAAATAAAAGTGATGGCACAGATAGTCCCCGAGAGTTAGTTAACAAAGCAATTGCCCAGGGATTAACTGTGCTTGGCATTACCGACCATGACACGACATCTGGTTGGGAAGAGGCCGCACAAACTCTGCGAGGAAATTTAGCGCTAGCCCTTGGCAGCGAGATTTCATGCTTGACCGACGATGGAATTAGCGTGCACATGTTGGGTCTGTTATTTGATGCAAAACATGCAGGTATTCAAGAAATGTTGGAAGAAACGCGCGATGGACGGTTACCCCGGATGCGCAAAATGATTGCAAAAATGCAGAGCGCTGGAATAGATATCTCAATGGAAGATGTTGAAGCTGCGCGACCTGAAGGTGCAACTTTAGGTCGCCCGCATTTAGCTGATGCACTTGTAAATAAAGGCATTATAAATTCGCGTGATGAAGCTTTCCAGGGAATGCTCAATAACGAATCAGAGTTCTATGTATCGCACGCCGCCCCAACTCCGGCCGAAGCAATCGCCATGATTCGCCGTGCCGGTGGCGTTGCCGTTATTGCCCATCCTTTTGCTTCACGCAGAGGAGTAATTCTTCAAGCAAGTGATTTCCAAGAGTTAGTTACTGCAGGCTTAAATGGAATTGAAGTTGATCATCGTGATCAAAATCCTGATGAACGCGAAATGTTACGCCAGATTGCGAGGGAGTTAGATTTAGTAATAACTGGCTCCAGCGACTATCACGGAAGCGGTAAACTCAACTCGTTAGCAGAGTTTCATACGGACCCATCGCAATGGGAAAAATTGGAATCCCACGCAGATAAACGAAGGGTTGTACGAGCATGAAAATCAGCGCTTTAACTTTTGCGGTTCAAAGTTTTGTAACACTCTTTGTAATTATGGATCCGCCTGGGGCAACGCCGGTTTTTCTAGCTTTAGTTGCCGATAAATCTTCGAAAGCCCGCAGGTTATTAGCAGTAAAGGCTGCCGGAGTTTCATTGTTAGTCATTTCAATATTTGCTTTATTTGGCCGCTTTATTTTGAGTTATCTCAATGTTTCAATTGCCGCGATGCAGGCAGCTGGAGCATTGCTACTACTTTTGATTTCACTTGATTTGCTCACAGGTGGAAAAGGAAGCGGTCGGGGAGAGGCAGCAGATTCCAATATTGCTTTAGTTCCACTAGGCACGCCCCTACTTGCCGGACCAGGTGCAATTGTTGCAACCATGATTTTTGTTCAACAAGTGCATGGTGCCAGCATGGCAATCGGTTTAATAGCTGCAGTTATAGCGGTGCACATTGCAATTGCGGTGGCATTAATGGCGTCCACAACAATCTTAAAAGTTATCAAAGAAGCGGGCGTAACGCTTGTTGCTCGAATCGCCGGTTTACTTCTTGCAGCAATTGCGGTTCAGATGTTAGTTAATGCCATCCGCATCTTTGTTCAGAATTAACTATCTTTAAATTTCTTAGTTCGCGTGCGAGTTCGCTCGACACGTGGCTTTATTTCAGCCTTCTTTTCTACAACGGGTTTAGCTTTGCTAACCCGACCAGTGGATCCAGTTGGAATATTTAAGACTTCATACAAATGCGGAGAAGAAGAGTAAGTTTCTTCGGGCTCGGCTAAACCTAGATCAAGAGTTTGATTAATCATTTTCCATCGAGCTAGTTCATCCCAATCAACAAAAGTGACGGCAATTCCATGGGCACCGGCTCGAGCGGTTCGGCCAATCCGGTGTACGTAAGTTTTTTCATCTTCTGGGCATTGATAATTAATAACATGTGTTATTCCGTCAATATCGATTCCTCGTGCAGCAACATCGGTTGCAACTAGCACATCAGATTTTCCAGCCTTGAAATCAGACAAAGCTTTTTCACGTGCGCTCTGCCCTAAATCTCCATGGATTGGTGCAGCTTTGAATCCACGCTCGAGTAAATCTTCCGCAGTCTTTTGACAGGTACGTTTAGTTCGGCAAAAAACCATAGTTGGTCCACGGCCATCGGCTTGCAAAATTCGTGCCAGCATTTCAATCTTATCCATGGCATGTGCTCGTAAAACATGTTGTTTAATGCGCGTTACAACGGCGCCTTCATCTTCACTGTCTTGCGTGCGAATATGTATCGGCTGATTCATGAATCGTCGCGCTAGGGCAATGATGTCGCCCGGCATCGTTGCTGAAAAAAGCATTGTTTGCATTCGATTTGGCGTATTCGCCAAAATCTTTTCTACATCTGGCAGGAATCCAAGATCTAACATTTCGTCAGCTTCATCTAAAACCAGGCGAGAAACCTGTTTCAAGCGCAGTTGACCTTGGCGCGATAAATCCAGCAAGCGCCCTGGTGTTCCAACCACAATTTCTATTCCGGCTTGCAAAGCTTCAATTTGTGGTTCGAAAGCTCTACCGCCATAGACGGCTAATGTACGAATTCCGCGGTTGCTAGCTAACTCTTCGATGTCTTTAGTAACTTGAGTACAGAGTTCTCGAGTCGGCACCACTATCAAAACTTGCGGCATGCCTTTGTGTTCGAAATCTTTCCATTCAGGATCATTGGGTGCAATGACACGTTCAATTACTG
>Ga0194056_10001866_pt1 | contig 11394 bp, 11 predicted proteins | sample SepL4413m_MetaG_FD_155458 | JGI IMG/M metagenome (GOLD analysis project Ga0194056, IMG submission 155458) | Anoxic zone freshwater microbial communities from boreal shield lake in IISD Experimental Lakes Area, Ontario, Canada - Sep2016-L442-13m | ecosystem: Environmental > Aquatic > Freshwater...
ACGCGGCGCTACCTCAAAGAGCGTGGCATCAATGCCGAGGTCGAGTTTTCCTGGGGTGCCACCGAAGTCAAAGTGCCTGATCTGGTCGATGCGATCGTGGACGTCACCGAAACCGGTTCGTCGATCAAGGCCAACCGCCTGCGCATCGTGGACACGCTCCTGACCTCGTTCCCGCACTTTTATGCCAACCCTGCGGCGGCGGCTGATCCATGGAAAAAGGAGAAGATGGAACGCATCGCCCTGCTGCTCAAAGCCGCGCTGGGTGCCCGCGGCAAAGTTGGCCTCAAGATGAATCTTCCGAGCGCTCGCTTGCCCGAGTTGCTCGCCAAACTGCCGTCGCTCCGCCGTCCCACCGTTGCCAGCTTATCCGAGGAAGGTTGGCTGGCTGTGGAGACTGTGATTGACGAAATCGTGGTCCGGGACATCATCCCGGAACTGAAGCGCCTCGGGGCCGAGGGGATCATCGAATATCCGCTCAATAAAATCGTCCCTTGATCAATTCACCCTAAACCAACCCCCGAACGCAACCGCCATGGGCTCCATTAAGAAACGACGTAAGACCAAAATCAATAAACACAAGCGCAAGAAGCGCATGAAGCAGAACCGCCATAAGAAGCGCCTCCGCTACAAGTCCTGAGTTTCAGGAGTGATTGTTTCATTCAGCGCCAGAGGCTCGTGATTGCGGGCCTCTGGCTTTTTTTCGCAGGCCTGCGCTGGATTTGAGATACGCGCAATCAGTCACGCCGGAGGCACACCATGAGTCTGCAGGTCGTAGTCAATTTCACGGTGGTCGCGGAGTCCGCCGCGTGGCTGGTCGTGGATAAACCCGCGCCCTTGATCGTGCATCCGGCCAACCGCCAGCCGGAACCCACTCTGTTAGGCGGCGTCGAGCAGTTGTTAGCCTATGACATTGCCAATGGCGCTGCCCCGGCGATTGTGAATCGGCTGGATCGTGAGACCAGCGGCTTGGTCTTGATTGCCAAACACCAGGCGGCGGCCCGCGAACTCGGCATGATCTTCCAGCGGCGCGAGGCCGCCAAACAATATCTGGCAATCGTGCACGGCTGGCCGGACCAGGACGAATGGGAGTGCGCGGCTCCGATCATCCGTGCTGGCGAAGTCGGACCGTCAGCGATTTGGGTGCGTCAGATCGTGCATCCCGACGGCCGGCCATGCCTCACGCGCTTTCGAGTCGAGCGCCGCTTCGAACGACCCGAGGGGCAATTTGCCCTGCTTAGATGCTTTCCAATCAGCGGTCGCATGCACCAAATCCGTGTGCATTTGGCGCATGGCGGGCATCCAATTATCGGGGATAAACTATATGCGGCTGACGGCGCGGCGTATCTCACTTGGATGGCCGACGGGTGGACTCCCGCGCTACAAGCGCAATTGCTGTTGCCGCGCCATGCCCTACATGCCGCCAGACTCGGCTTGCCATGGGGCGGGTGCTGGCTCGAATGGCAGGCGGACTTGCCACCGGAATTGGCGAATTTTGCCGCCGGCCAGCCAATTGTGGTGATGCCCGGGGTTGTCATCTGGAATCGTCATGCCTAAGCTGCCGCATGGCTGAGCTGGCGGAAATCGTGACGTTGTTAGACCGGGAACTGCAAGTCGCGGCAATTCCCGATTACCCGGGGGCTGTCAATGGCTTGCAGTTAGCCAACGCGGGCCGCGTCGAACGCATTGTCGCGGCAGTGGACGCCTCACTGCCGGTGATTGTCGCCGCCGCCGCGGGTGGCCCGGGACTGCTGTTGGTGCATCACGGCATGTTCTGGCAGGGCTTGCAACCGGTGACTGCCGCATTCTATCAGAAATTAAAAACCGCAATGGATGCCGGTCTGGCAGTCTATTCGAGCCATCTACCGTTAGACATCCACTCGCAATGGGGCAATAACATCCTGCTCGCCAACGCCATCGGCTTGACCAATCCACAACCATTTTTCGAACGCAATGGGATTTCCCTCGGACTCCGGGGATCGTGGGTCGGTAAGCGCAACGACCTAACAGAAATCCTGCGGCAGGCCCTTGGCGGCGCCGTTCATGTGTGCCCCGGCGGGCCGGAGACCATTGGCACGGTGGGCATTATCACCGGCGGGGCGGGCAGCGAGGTGGCGAAAGTCGCCGCCTTGGGCATCGACACCTTCATCACTGGCGAGGGGCCGCACTGGAGTTACCCGCTGGCTGAGGAACTCGCGGTCAACGTTTTCTACGGTGGCCACTACGCCACGGAGACCTTTGGCGTCCGAACTCTGGCGCAGGTTATCGGCCGTCAATTCCAACTGCCATGGAGCTTCATCGATCATCCGACTGGGCTTTGAACCTACAGCAGCGCGGCGCATTTCCCGCGGCGCCGGGCTGTTTCTGGTGGTGCGGGTGATGAGAATCGAACTCACGCCTCAAGCTTGGGAAGCTCACGTTCTACCATTGAACTACACCCGCAATCAGGCGGGCCACGCGAGGGTCTGCATAATTTCCGGGAACAGCAAGGCACAATTTGAGGGTTTTGACCGCCCAATATTTTTTTGTAAATACGCAGAAAACACTTGCTAGTGGTGGGCTGGGACGATTTCATTGCCACGAACGCGCGGGCATAGCTTAATGGTAAAGCCCTAGCCTTCCAAGCTAGACACGCGGGTTCGATTCCCGCTGCCCGCTCCACTGCCTATTGTCCCCGTTGTCAACCAATCCAAATTCATGAAACCAACCATTTTTTTCGGTAGCTTCTACGCCTCATTGGCTCTGCTATCAGCATCTGCTGAAACTGATTGCGTCAAGCTCTCACTGACTGTGAAACATGCGGTTGCCGCTGAGCAGTCCAAAGTCCTTGAGATTGTCGCTACGGAAGTGTCCGCCGCGCCAAATTGTGCTTGTGAAGTCGTCAAAGCGGCTATCGAAGGTTCCAACGCCAAGCCCGAGACTGTGGCGCAGATCGTGGCGACTGCTGCGACCGCCGCTCCCGAGCAAATGCGTCTGGTATCACAGTGCGCAGTGGCAGTTGCCCCGGATGCGCTGGCGCAAGTGCAAGCCGTAATGGCCAAACTTGATCCGAACTGTGGCAAAACCGGCCACAGCGCGAAAAGTGCCAAAAGCTCAAAAGCGCCTATTGAAGTGGCGGTCCTGCCCAATCCCTTGGATTTCCCAGGAATGGGGCCGCTTAACCCGAATAACATCGGCTTCGGTACCCCTGGCGGGCAACCGCTGTTCCCAATTTTCCCGCCGATTATTATCAACCCTGCTGAAACTACCGGGGTGAACCCTGGAACTCCACTACTCCTTACTCAACAAGGGTGAACCCCAAAACTCCACAGAACCCATCCCCGGCCTAATACTAAGCTAACATCTGATTGTGCTTGAACGTGTGTTTTTGTGATTCTTTTACTCTAAAATATATGAAACGTATTATTTCACTCGGATTCCTTGGATTTTTGGCGGCCAGTTCGGCTTCTGCCCAAGGCCTTTATTTGTATAATCTCGGGTCCGATTCCCAAGAGTCTATCCCACTCAAGTGGGTGATCGGGGCCAGCGTTATTTATGATGACAACGTCGCCCCCGGTTCTGGCCATAAGGACAGCACGCTGGGACTCAACCCGACTGTTGGTTTGTCGTTCATGTCGATCACTCCTCAGACCACTTGGGATGTCTATGTCCGTTTGGGCTTAATCTATTATGTGGATGCTCCCAGTATCGCTGGTGTCTCGGACGTCAATCCCGCAACGCGGTTGGGAGTCAATCTAACGCATCGTTTTAGCGAGCGCCTGCGCTTCTCGAGCCAAAACTTCATTTCCTATGAACTGGAGCCAGACTATTCGTATGGTTACTCATCCGCTCGCCAAATCGGAGCGTGTTTGTTTTGGCAAACAGATAACTCGATTGGTTTCCGCTGGACGGAACGCCTAGCCACTTATACCGGCGTGAAAATCTCCGGCACCAGTTATGATTCGGATGTCCACAATAATGACCGGTTTACTTGGGAGCTTTATAATCAGTTCCGTTATCAACTGAGCCCCCAGACGGTTTTGACTCTGGATTATCGTTATGACCAGACCACCGGCAACGATCAGTTTACGGATACTTCTGACAATTTCATCTTGGCCGGGATCGAGCATCGCTTCAGCCCTAACACCATCGCCATTTTGCGGGCGGGCGCGCAGTTTCATAGTGTTGACGGAGGAGAAAATAACACCAGTCCGTATATGGAGTTAGCACTTAACTCGCAAGTCAATCAACAGTTTAGCGTGCGCACGTATGCCCGTTACGGCATCGAAACATATAACAACATTCAATTCCTTCCGTCTTATGGACTGATCGAATATTCGGATCAGCAGGTTCTCCGCTTCGGAATGTCTGCATCATACGCGATTTCGCCGATGTTCTCGGTGTTTGGCGGGGTGGATTACATCCCGACATCCTATGCCGGCGGCCACACCACTCCTGGTGGACTCCCGGTTCCTGATCAATCGGCCGACGTGCTCAATGCCTATATCGGTTTGTCGATGAAGTTTAACGACTATTTGACCGGATCGCTCTCATATAACTACACCAATGCGAGCTCTGATTTTGCTGGCGGCACTTATGACCGCAACCGCATCAGCATCGGCGTGACGGCGGAGTTTTGAGCGGATTCACTTGTTTTACCACATCACCCTTGTTTGAAATATCAATTGCTTGATCATGAGCTCCCGCAATGTCCTTCATTGCGGGAGTTTTCATTTCAAAACCCTCCTAGATACTTGAAGAAAAAATTCTCATGAATCCCTCCTCTCCGCAACAAAACGAAGCAGCCCTGCACGCGGTGGACTACTGGCAGGTAATCAGGAACCGCTATGGGATCATTCTGCTGACCTTGCTATTGGTGTTTATGACGGCGGCGGTCATCACCTATGTGATGCCGAAAAAATACGAGAGTGAGGCCACCATCGAAATCAAATCGCGGTCGGCGGGGATGTCGCCGCTGGGAGTGCAGATGACAGATGTCTCAGGGGCCAACCGGATGACCGCCCAGTTTTTCGGCACCGAATTTGAGAAGATCAAGAGCCGAAACTCACTTGAAAAAGTGGTAAAAAGCTTGGAATTGGTCAATCGCTGGAGTGTCGACCAGGAAACCGCCTTGCGCATTCTCAAGGGCATCGTGACCACCCAGAACCTCCGCGGGACGGATATGATTTCGATCCGTGTGCGCCATACTAACAAGTTTGATGCACGCGACATTGCCGACGAAGTCGCCAAGGCATATACCACCTATCGGTCTGAAAGCGAGAGTCGGAATGCCGAGCGCATGCTCCATGAGCTGAACAAGGCGGTTCGTGATCAAGAGGACAAGGTGGAGGACCGCCGGAAGGTGCTTTCGACTATCGCGCGGACCAAGGCGATTATTTACAAGGGGAACGATCCGGTGTTTGGCTCGGGCTTGGATGAAGATCAGGGCGCGCGTGACGCCATGCAAACATATCAGAAGCTTGAACAACTTAAACTGCAACTCGAGAGCCAGATCTCAAGTTTGTCCAAATATGATAGCGATCAATTGATGGTCTATGCGCTGGGACTGGATCTGCCTGAAAATATTATTAAGAATCTCTATCCACAATATCAAGAGGCCAGGCGGGCGCTGGACGGCCTGAAGATCAATGGCCTGGGCGAACGTCATCCTACGGTGTTGGCGGCGGTTGGTCAGATCGCCAACATGAAGCGTCAACTTGACGAGGGGGTGGTAAACTTGCGGGCGATTTTACAGGCGCAGTTGGATCTAACAACTGATCGGCTGAAAGGAGTAGAAGGGGTGAAGAACCTAACGCGTGAGGAGGCGGTCAAGCGCGGCTTAGACACGCAGGATTATGCCGATGCGAAACGTGAATTTGAAACCGATCAGGCATTGCTGCAGACGATGAAGGTCAAGCAGATGGGTGAAACGATAGTCAGTAAAATGCCTGCGGAGAGCGTTGAAATGCACGATCAGCCAGTGGTTGCTGATGGTCCCGCGAGTCCGAATGTCACGCTTAATCTGGTGCTTGGTGCGGTGGTGGGGTTGGTATTTGGTGTTGGCATCGCATTCTTCCTCGAATATCTCGACACCTCGGTGAAGAGTTTGGAAGATGTGGAGCGCTATCTGCAAGTGCCGGTGTTGGCTGTGATACCGAAGGATGTCGGCATTCTGCACAAACAAAGCGGCAATAGCCCAGATGCCGAGGCTTACCGGATTCTGCGCACTAACATTGAATTCAATCGTAAGAATCCCGAAGATAACGCAATCACAGTGGTTTCGGGTGGTGCTGGCGAAGGAAAATCGACGACCTTGGTCAACCTAGCGTATATTTGCGCCCAAGGTGGCTATACCACTTTGATGATCGATGCGGATTTGCGTCGTCCACGCTTGCACACGTTCTTTGACATCAACAACTCGGTTGGTCTAACGAATTACCTGACCACTGAATTGATGCTGGAGGACGTGATTCTCCAAACGCCGGTGGACAACTTGTATTTCATGCCGTCCGGGATATTGCCCACCGATGCGGCGGGTATCCTTAACTCACGGCGGATGTCGGAATTGATCCAGGATGTAAAGCAACGCTTTGATTTGGTGCTGGTGGACAGTCCGCCGATTCTCGGGGTAAGTGATGCCTCGGTGTTGGCGAGCGAAGTGGACCTCACGATGATTGTCATTCAACACCGGAAACTTCCGCGCAACATGCTGTTGCGGGTGAAACATGCGGTCGAGAACGTGGGTGGCAACGTCATCGGCGTCGTGCTCAACAACGTGGACGTCCGTAGTGACAGTCAATACCAGTATTACACCAGCTACTACACCTATTATGCTCCCGCCGAAGTCCAGACCGGCCCGGCGGTGGTTGGCGCGGCAGCCGCGAAATCACCGGTGGATGCCGGACGCGGCAATGATGCTGAACTTTATTGAAACTACAAATCCCAATCTACGATGAATCTCAAATGTATTGTCGCCGGGCTGTTTGCCCTGTGTTGCATGTCGGCCTCGGTCATGGCGCAGATCCAGCCGGGTCGCGCTATCATTATCACAATTTCAGGTGTTCCATCAGAGGAGAAGGCGCGCTTTGATGTCAATTACCCGGTGTCCGAAGCGGGCATGATCAATATGCCATTGATCGGTCAAGTCAGGGCCGCTGGCCTGCGGGCGGAACAACTGCAAGCGGCTTTGGAGTCACGTTACAAGGCTGCGGGGATCTACACCCGGCCGACGTTTCAAGTGATCGATTCGAGTTCCAAGCGGATCGAAGAACAAGTTGTGGTGGTGGGTGGATTTGTGCGTGGGCCGGGCCCCAAGCCCTATAACAGGACTCTGACCTTATGGCAGGCGATTCAGGCTGCTGGTGGTGCCACCGAGTTTGGCAGCATGAAACGGGTGAAGTTGTTCCGCGGCAAGAACGCCAAGGAATACGATGTGACCAAACCCCAAAACATGCAAATTCCGCTCGAGCCTGACGACACGATTGACGTGCCGCAGAAGAACTTTTTAGGCAATTGAGTCTGCGGGTGGCGTCTGACGTTTCCCCGCGCGGTCGCAAGATCTTCCAACATCCGGGTGGCATGCCACCGACAACGCACACTTGATCATGTTTATGAATCTGAACGTGTCTGGTTGCGTCATCAAGTGTGTGGTGGTTTGCATCATGTTGATTGGCAACGCAGCTTGGTCGATCGAGCTTCCCGCAGGGCCACTGGCAAAGTTGCAGGTTGATGAATTTAGCCAACGTGAGTTGGCACAAGCAGACTTGTTGAGGTGGGCCCGCGAGCATCATGAGGCGGGGTTGGACGCCGTCTTCAAGCATTCGCGGGTGGCCGAAGATCCCGAGGTGAGGGACCGGTGCCTGGCCGTAGTGCGCGAGCTGGTCAACGATGACTACCTGAATGACGGTGAGGGCTTTATTGGCATCCGCATGTTGGATGAGTTGGCTAACATTCCCGGCGATCCGAAGCCGTGCAAGGTCATCCGCGTGGTGCAGGTGGTTGCTGATTCGGCGGCGCAGAATGCCGGTCTCCAACTCAATGATCTGATTGTCGGGGTGGGGGATCAGGTATGGCACGAGGGCGCGGCCAGCTTATTGTTCAGCGAGCAAATCCGCCAATTGAAGCCCAAGACCAAGCTCACGCTCAAGGTTTTGCGGAATGGCAAGCCAATGGTCATTGATGTCACCCTGGGCAGGCGTCCGCAGTTGGCGGACCAGTTGTTCCTCGACCGCCAGGTGGATCCCGAGGCGTTAGAGCGGGCAGCCAAGGACGCCTATTTCCGCCGCTGGCTCGAGCGCAGAAAGTCGCCCAACTAAGACAATTCTGGATTTTGGAAATCGACATCTGGAAAACCCGTGGCAATTTTTAGAAACATTCCCAACCTAACTCCGTTTGATGTTCATGACTAACTTCTGGTTTCGCAAGGCAGCCGCCGCTGCCGTTGGTATCGCGCTCTCATGTTCCGCTATGGCGCAGCAAGCGGACTTCAACGAAGTTGGCAGGCAAATGGCGATCATGCTGCAAAACAGCCATTTCGCGCGATTGCCATTTAATGAGGAACTGAGCCGGCGCTTTCTTGATGATTATTTGAAGGATCTCGATTTCCAGCGGCTATATTTCACCCAACAGGATGTGGACAAGTTTACGGTGGATTATGGTGACCGGTTGCACACTCTTTTGTTAGAAGGCAAGTTCATGCCAGTGGCGACTGAGATCTATCGGGTTTTTGAAAAGCGGGTGGAAGCCCGTGTCGCCCAAACGGCCAGGTTGTTGAATGACGCGGAGATCAATTTCACGGCCACCGAGACGGTCATGTTGAGCCGCAAGAATGCCGCGTGGCCGAAAAGCGAGAAGGTCGCGGCGGATTTATGGCGCTTGCAGATCAAGGAGGCGGTATTGGCCGAGTTGTTGCGGCGGGAATTGCTCAGCAAGCTGGCCAAAGAGCAGGGCAAGGCTGATCCGGCCAGTGATGATCGCAGTCCCAAGGCTAAAATCGAGCTGCGCTACAAGCGTTTTCTAACAAGTGTTAGAGATGTGGATGAAGAGGAAATCGCGAATTATTTTCTGAGTGCGGTGGCGCGTGCATATGATCCGCACACCGATTACATGAGTTTCCGGGAGATGAGTCGCTTCAAGGATGGGATGAAGAACGAGTTGGTCGGGATCGGCGCCCTGCTGCAGGCCGAGGAGGATGGCGCGACAAAAATCATGGGTATTGTAGTCGGTGGTCCGGCCGACCAGGAGGGTTCGTTGAAACTCAATGACCGGGTGATGGCGGTTAACATGCTTAATACCAGCAAGGCGGAAGACATGACCGACATCATGTTCATGAAAATCGACAAGGTGGTTGATTTGATCCGCGGCAAAGAAGGAACTTCGGTGGCGCTCAAGGTGGAGCCGGCGGGAGGGGCGCCCGGAGAGACCAAGATTGTGGTGATCCAGCGGGGCAAGGTGGAACTCAAAGATGAACAAGCGAGTGGTGAGGTGATCGAGATGAAGACCAAAAAGGGAGCCGCCCGTCGCTTGGGAGTCATTACTTTGCCGGCGTTTTATGCGGATTTTGAGGATGGCAAGGTCAGTTGCGCCAAGGATGTCGAAAAAATCCTAAAGTGCCTGATCGAGGCGAAGATTGACGGTTTGATTCTGGATCTTCGCAACAATGGCGGCGGTTCGCTGGAAGAGGTGCGCCGCATGACTGGCTTCTTTATCGAACGCGGGCCGGTGGTGCAGGTCAAGAACACTCTCAGTCAGGTGCAGGTCAAGGATTCGGAAAACGGCAAACCGATATACAGCGGACCGATGGTAGTCATGGCCGATAAGAGCAGTGCCTCAGCCAGCGAGATCCTGGCCGGAGCGTTGCAGGATTACAATCGTGCGGTGGTGGTGGGTGAGTCATCCACTTTCGGCAAGGGCACGGTCCAGCAGCCGATGGACATCGGCCGGATGCTGCCGTTGTTTTCCGTTAGAAATCGGGCCGGCACGCTCAAGGTGACGATCCAGAAGTTCTATCGGCCATCGGGATCCTCTACCCAGATGGATGGTGTGGCCTCCGATGTGGTGGTGCCCAGTTTGATGGATGCGTTGGAGATGGGCGAGGCCTTCCTGGATCATCCGCTGCCGCATGACCGGATTCGCCGTGCGCCTGATTTCAAACCGTTAGACAGCCAGTCGCTGTTCATTCCCCGGCTCAAGGAGTTGAGTCAGGAACGGATCAACACTAACAAGGATTTTTCCTACGTGATTCAGGATGTGATGAAGGCTAGGGAGCGGCAGAAACTCAACACCGTGTCCTTGAACAAGGTGGCACGCGAAAAGGAACTAGCCGAGTCTGACGCTCAGCAAAAGGAACGCAATGCCGAGCGCCGGGGGCGGTTTGAAAAAATCAGCAAGGATGACAAGGATAACCTGAAGTTCTTCAAGCTTTCGTTGGAAAGCATCGATAAGGGTTTCGGCCCCAAAGCCTATGATCCATCTAACGAGAGCGGGGAATACATGCGCCGCGCCAAGGATAAGACCGAGGATTTGGATGAAACTCCCAAATGGCCGACCGGATTGAATCCGGTGAAACGCGAGGCGCTGGCGGTGCTGCGTGATCTGATAGATCTCTCGGACAACGCCCGGATGGCGGGTATGATCAAGTAACCGTGACGGTGGCATTGAATAATGGGGGAGATCGCGGACAATCTAACAGAGATTAAGGGGCGGATTGCGGCGGCCTGCGGGCGGGCCCGGCGGGATCCCGCCGCAGTTGAGTTAATCGCCGTTTCCAAGACCTTTCCGGCAGCGGCGGTGCGTGAGGCCAGCGCGGCCGGGCACCAGCACTTTGGTGAGAGCCGGTTGCAGGAAGCGGAGCCCAAGATCGAGGCATTGCCCGGTTACTTGCACTGGCACTTCATCGGCCGGGTCCAGCGGAACAAGGTGCGGCGGATTCTGCCACGTTTCGCGGTGATTCATGCGATCGATTCCATGGAGCTGGCGTCATACGTGAATGAAACCGCCAGGGAACTCGGCTTGTTTCCGCAGGTTTTCCTGCAGGTCAACGTTGCTGGGGAAGCGTCCAAAGGTGGCTTCGAGGCGGCGGGCTTGCGGACGGCAATGGCCGGGTTGCTGGCCTTGGACCGGGTGGAAGTTCTGGGGTTGATGACCATTCCACCGCTTGGCCCGGCGGCGGATGACGCGCGGCCGTGGTTTGTGGCGCTCCGTAATCTGCGTGACGAACTGGCCGCTGAGTTTGGGGTGCCACTGACTGGCTTGAGCATGGGCATGAGTGGCGATTTTGAGGTGGCGATAGAGGAGGGGGCCACCCATGTACGCGTTGGTTCCGCAATTTTCGGCGCGCGCGCCTATCGGGTGGACGGCGAGCTGGGTTGAGCGCAGATTGTTGCCGTGATTTCCGCCCTAACAGATCTGGTGTCGTGG
>Ga0194056_10001872_pt1 | contig 11368 bp, 11 predicted proteins | sample SepL4413m_MetaG_FD_155458 | JGI IMG/M metagenome (GOLD analysis project Ga0194056, IMG submission 155458) | Anoxic zone freshwater microbial communities from boreal shield lake in IISD Experimental Lakes Area, Ontario, Canada - Sep2016-L442-13m | ecosystem: Environmental > Aquatic > Freshwater...
ACCTCTATCCTTACAGCATGAAGAATGCACCGCGTCAGCGTAGCCTGGCCGAAATGGCCAATGAGCAACTCAACGGAACCGGGCAGCGTGACCGTCTGGGCGAAGCCATGGCCGGTGCGGCCAAGCCCGATTGCATTGGCCCCAATGCGGCTGGCAGCCTGCTCAGCGCCATTGCGATTCCGATCGCCGCTGCGATGGACAAGTGCAAATAGTCAGCCACCCTTTTTCAGGAAACCACCATGTCAAGAAACGTTCACGCTTCACATCGCCGCCTACGCTGGCCAACCTCTTTGCTGCTCGCGTTGGGCCTGCTTGTCGGCACACTGGCACAGGCGCAATCCGGCGCGGTGGCGTTCATGGCGCCCGTGGCCGAGGTGGTGAGCAATCCCTACGGTCTGCGCTCGGTCTGGGCGCAGGGGGACTGGGTGGCCAGGGCGACTTTGCTGCTGCTGGCGTTCATGTCTTTGTTGAGCTGGTATTTCATCATTGCCAAGTGGCTAACGCAGCGCCAGTTGCAGGCCCAACTGCAGGCAGCCAACAGTGCGTTCACGCGTGACGAAACTCTGCAACTGCGCAGCGAAGCGATGGATACGCAGAGCCCGTTTCGTTCTATGGTGATGTCCGCACTGGCCGCACGGCGCCGCCATGCCAGCCTGGCCGGGCAGGTTGATCTGGGCAACTGGCTGAGTCAGGACATTGTGCATTCGGTTTCCAGCCTGCAGATGCGCAGCCAGGAAGGGCTTTCCATCCTGGCAACCGTGGGCTCCACGGCTCCGTTTGTTGGTTTGTTTGGTACGGTCTGGGGTATTTACAACGCTCTGGTGACGATTGGTGTCTCGGGTCAGGCTTCGATCGACAGAGTGGCAGGCCCGGTCGGTGAGGCCCTGATCATGACGGCCTTGGGCCTGGCAGTGGCGGTGCCGGCGGTGCTGGCCTACAACGCGCTGGTGCGACGCAACCGCGTGACGCTGCACGCAGTCAAGAGTTTCAGCTCGGAACTGCACACCCAGTTGCTGGTGGAAGTGGAGCGCCAGCAAGGCAAGACCGCTGCGCGCCGGGAGGCTTGATCGGTGGCCATCAGCTTCAAGGACGAAGTGCAGGACGACGCTGATCTGTCCGACATCAACACGACGCCGCTGGTCGATGTCATGCTGGTGCTCCTGATCATCTTCCTGATCACTATTCCTGTTATCAACACCTCGGTGGCAGTGCGCCTGCCGCAACAGGCAAACCAGTTGCGCCAGAGTCAGCCCGAGACGGTGCTGATCTCTGTCGACGCGGCCGGCCAGAGTTACTGGTTTGACGCGCGCCTGAACGATGCGCAAAGCCTGCAGGAGAAACTTAAAAAGATTGCCGCTCAGTTGCCGCAGCCTGCGGTGCATATCCGGGGCGATGCGCGGGCCGATTTTGAGGCGGTGGCGCGGGTTCTGTATGCCTGCCAGCAAGCCGGCATTGCGCACATTGGTTTTGTCACCGAGCCGACGCGCCATGGCCATTGACTTCGATGAAGCGCTCGATGCGGCCGAGCCCGAACTCAGCTCGGGCATGAACATCACGCCGCTGATTGATGTGCTGCTGGTGCTGCTGGTGATGTTCATCATCACGATCCCGATCCAGCTGCATTCGGTCAACATGGAAATGCCGGCGGGCTTGCCGCCGCCGCTCAGCAGGGAGCCGCTGGTGGTGAGAATCGAGCTAACGGAGGAGAATCAGCTCATCTGGAACGAGGAGCCACTGGCCGACCGTGCCACGCTGGAGCAGCGGCTGCAGGCAGCAGGGCAACTGGCGGAACAACCGGAGATTCACATCCGCTCGCATCCGAATGCCAAGTACGACACGCTGGCCGCGGTGCTGAGCGCCTCACAACGGCTGGGGCTGCAAAAGATCGGTGTCGTCGGCCTGGAGTCGTACGCGCGCTGACTGCAGACCCTCGGCAGTCAGGCGCAGCACGCGGTCCGCGCGTCGCGCTGCGGCGTCGGAATGGGTTACCAGTACCAGCGATGCACCATGCTGGCGGCTCTGTGAAATCAACGCGTCCATCACCTTGGCAGCGGTGCCAGGGTCGAGGTTGCCGGTGGGCTCGTCGGCCAGCAGCAGGGACGGGCGGTGCACCAGGGCGCGCGCAATGGCCACCCGTTGCAACTGACCGCCGCTGAGTTGTTGCGGCAGGCGTGGCCCGAGTCCGCTCAATCCAACCGCATCGAGCATGGCCTGCACCCGGGCGTCATCAGGCTGACCGAGCAGCAGCAGCGGCAGCGCCACGTTCTGCGCTACGTCCAGATGCGGCAGCACATGAAAAGCCTGGAACACAAAGCCGGTTTTTTCGCGCCGCAAGCGTGCCTTCTGCTCGTCATTCAGGCCACCCAAATCCAGGCCATCGAGCAGCACCGAACCCTGGTCCCAACTGTCCAGACCTGCCATGCAATTGAGCAGCGTGGATTTGCCCACGCCGGACTCGCCCAGGATGGCGACAAATTCGCCACTCGCCACGGTCAGTGAGACATGGCTGAATACCGCTACCTCGCCGTAGCGCTTGCTCAGATCGGTGATCACCAGGCTCATGTCTGCCTCACTAGCGCCAGCACGTGGGCGAGCGCGTCGGGTGCATCGCAGGCAACGACGCGGCGCTGTGGCATCGCGCGCAGCCAGGTCAGCTGGCGCTTGGCTAGCTGGCGCGTGGCAAAGATGCCTTTGTCGCGCAGCTCGCTCATTGGCCACAGGCCTTCGAGCGCCTCCCAGGCCTGTCGGTAGCCGACACAGCGCATGGAAGGCAGATCGGCACCGAGGTCGCCGCGCGCGCGCAGCGCCCTGACCTCATCGAGCAGACCGCTGGCGAGCATGGCATCGAAGCGCTGCGCTATGCGCTGGTGCAGCCAGCTGCGCTCTGTCGGTTCGAGCGAAATCAGCAGCTCACTCTGGCTGGCTGCAGCGCCAGCGCTCAACTTTCTGGCCGTGTGAAATGAGGAGATGGCTTGGCCGCTGATCCGAAAAACTTCCAGTGCGCGGCTGATGCGCTGTGCATCCGCCGGTTGCAGCCGCTCTGCCGTCACGGGGTCCACTTTGGCAAGGTCGGCGTGCAACGCCGGCCAGCCACGCTGCGTCGCCTCCTGAGCCAAAGCGGTCCGCACGTTGGCGTCGGCTTTGGGCATGCTGTCCAGGCCCTCCCGCAAGGCCTTGAAGTAAAGCATGGTGCCGCCGACCAGCAAGGGCAGCTTGCCGCGCGCGCTGATGTCGGCGATGAGTGCTTGCGCGTCGGCCACAAACTCGGCTGCGCTGTAAGCCTGCAGCGGATCCCGGATGTTGATCAGGTGATGTGGCACCGCAGCCAGTTCGGCGTTCGAGGGTTTTGCCGTGCCGATGTCCATGCCGCGATAGACCAGAGCCGAGTCCACGCTGATGATCTCGACCGCGCGTTCACGCGCAATGGCCATGGCTGCCGCCGTCTTGCCGGAGGCCGTAGGTCCCGCCAAAGCGATGTAGTGCCGGGCAAATTCAGCTTGCACCGCGCCTGCCCTGCTTTTGCACCAGTGTCCAGGCGATCAGCGCGACCATGACACTCCAGAACCAGATGCCGTAGACCAGCGGGAAGATGGTGCCGTCCATGTGCGTACCGAGCCAGTTGCCGATCAGGAAGACGGCCAGCATCATCAGAAATCCGTTCAGTGCGGAGGCGGCTCCGGCTGACTGCGGAAACGGACCGACGACACCACTTTGACTGCAGGGCATCTGGATACCATGGCCCAGCATGAACAGGTAGAAGGGCGGCATGATGGTCCACGCACTTTTCCAACCCAGTAGCGCCAGCACGCCCGCGATGGTGCCGCCGGACAGGCTCAACACCCCCGCGATGGCGACGGTCCGGCGCACATCAAAACGGTTAAGCAGGTACCTGCACAGGAAAGTGCCCAGCAGGTAGGAAAAAGCCATCGAAAACACCAGCAGTCCGTAGTGGGTTGTGCTCAGCCCCAGCACCTTGATGAAGACAAAGGAACTGGAGGCCAGGAAGGTGAACAGGCAGCCGTAAGAGGCGGTAGCAAGTGCCGAAAATGCGATAAATGTAGGGTTGCGCAGAATCAGCAGCCAGGTCTGCATCAGATGGCCGCCCTGCAGTGCCTGCAGGTTCTTCTTCGGCAGCGTTTCCTCGAAGCGCAAGGCAATCAGGGCCAGACTGATGGCGCCAAAGATGGTCAGTGTCAGCAGCGAGATGCGCCAGTTGAACAGGTCTGCCAGCAGCCCTCCGAGCGGCGGGCTCAGGCAGGCGATCAGACCCAGACCACTCAATCCCTTGGACATGACCCGCGCGCCCTGTGCCGGTGCGTACAGGTCGCGCACGATGGCGCGCGCGCACATCACACCCGCGCCCATGGCAGCGCCCTGCAGCGTGCGCCAGACGATCAGCATTTCCATGGTCGATGACAGCGTGCTGGCAATCGAGGCCAGCACGTAGGCACTCATGCCGATCAGCAGAATCGGACGACGACCAAAGCGGTCCGACAGCGGGCCCCAGATCAGCTGCGACACGCCAAAGGCCAGCAGCAGGGCGGTCAGCGTCAACTGGGCTTGTGCCATGGAGGCGCCAAAGCCCTCGGTGAGCAAGGGCAGTGCCGGCAGGTACAGGTCGGTGGTGATTGGCTGCAAGCCCAGCAGCAAGGACAGCAGCAGCACGGTCAGGCCAGGGGCCATGGTGGGGCGGGGTTGAACAGACATCCGGTCAAGGGTACCAGATGATTTGCCCGACCACCTGTCGGCCAGGCCCGGCGCTGCCCAAAGTCGGTATACGATGGCAAATCGACCGCCCGGCCAAAGAGCCGGCAGGATGACAAGGGCTTGCACCTCACAAGGAAGATGTTTTATGAAGATGGCAGCGATCCAAATGGTCTCGGGAACCAGCGTTGAGCGTAATCTCGTGCAAGCCGGGCAACTGCTGGAACAGGCCGCCGCCCAGGGAGCTGAACTGGCTGTATTGCCTGAGTATTTTTGTCTCATGGGTTTGCAGGACAGCGACAAGCTGGAGGTTCAGGAAGCGTTTGGCAGCGGCCCCATTCAGGACTTTTTGAGTCAGAGCGCGCGAAGACTCGGGATATGGATCGTTGGCGGCACGCTGCCGCTGGCCACCACGGACCCGGTTCGGGCTCGCAACAGCTCACTGGTCTTCCATCCCGATGGCCGATGCGTTGCACGCTACGACAAGATTCACTTGTTCCGTTTTGACAATGGACAGGAGAGTTACGACGAGTCCTGCGTTCTCGAACGCGGCGGGCAAGCCGTGACCTTTGACCTTGCGTCGGTCGACGGCCATAGCTATCGCATCGGTATGAGCATCTGCTATGACTTGCGCTTCCCCGAGTTGTATCGCCAGTTGAGGGCGGACATCCTGCTGGTGCCAAGCGCGTTTACCTTCACGACCGGGCAGGCACACTGGGAAATACTGCTTCGTGCGCGTGCCATCGAAAACCTGGCATTTGTGTTGGCATCTGCCCAGGGCGGTGTGCACGAAAACGAGCGCAAGACCTGGGGCCACAGCATGATCATTGGACCCTGGGGCGAGATTCTGGCAGAGCACGCGCAGGGCATGGGCGTTGTTGTGGCTGAGGTCGTGAAGGAGACCCTGCAAAGCGCAAGAAGTCGCTTGCCTGCGCTCGGTCATACCGTGCTTTGATACTTCGGTTGATCAAGCGCGCTGCTGCTTGCGCCTTTCGACCATGAAGGTGATGCGATTGCGGCCGTCGGCCTTGGAGCGGTACATCGCGGCATCGGCCCACTTCATAAGGTTCTCCAGATCCTGGTGCTCCTTGGAGAACAGCACCACACCAATGCTGGCGCTGCACTGGTGCTCGATGGCTTCAGACTCGTTGCGCCCGGCTATCACGTAGGGCTGCGCCAGGGTGATGCGGATTTTCTCGGCCAGCTTGTTCGACTGTTCTGTGGCGTGGGCCTGGTCCGATGTCAGGTCGCCCAGCAGCACTACAAATTCATCACCGCCAAGGCGCGACACGGTGTCTACTTCACGCACACACCCGCGCAGCCGACTTGCCACTTCCACCAATAGCAGATCGCCCGCCACATGCCCATGCTCGTCGTTCAGTGACTTGAAATTGTCCAGATCCAGGAATAGCAGTGCACCGTAGAAGCCGCTGCGCTTGTTGGACGTCGTGGCCTGCGCCAGTCGGTCATTGAGCAGACGCCGGTTGGGCAGTTTGGTCAGTGGATCATGAAACGCAAGTTCACGTATTTGGTGCTCCAAGCCCTTGCGTTCGGTAATGTCGCGGTGGAAAGCATCGACACAGCCCGGCGCGTCAGACGCCATGATGGCGCTGATCTCCACGTCAATAATCCTGCCGTCACGGCAACGATGTTGGCTCTCGAAAATGTCGCGCCCTTGGCGCGTGATTGTCTCGGCATGCTTGCGCGTGTCTTCTGCCGACTCGATCACCTCAAAGTCGGAAATCGACATCCGCAGCAATTCATCCTTCGAGTAGCCGTGCATTTGGCAGATAGCTTGGTTTACCTCAACGATCCGGCCTTTCTCGTTAACGCGCCAGTAGGCGTCCATCATGTTTTGGAGAACGCCTTCGTAGCGGTTCTTGCTGCTTGCCAGCTCCAGCGCGGCTTGCTTGCGCTGCGTGATGTCGAAAAAAGTACCTACAGCCCGGACGGGTGCGCCGGTCTTGTCCCATTCAACGACCTTTCCTCGATCAAGCAGCCACAACCATCGACCGTCTGCGTGACGCACTCGATGCTCGCACTCGTACGTTGGAACCTGCCCTTTCAGATGGGACTCAAGTGCCGCATTCACGCCAGTCAGGTCATCCGGGTGTATCAGCTTGACCCAGCTCTCCAGATCGAGCTTGGCCGCGCCCTTAGGCAAGCCCAGCATAGAGAACCAGTGTTCGGAGTACAAGACCTCGCCGCTGGGAACATGCCAGTCCCAAAGCCCTAGTTCACCGCCGCTCAAAGCCAGTTGCAGTCGCTCCTGGCTGGCTCTCAGCGCCGCATCGGCTTGCCGGCGATCCGTAATGTCTTGCGTCGTACCTTCGGCGCTGATCACTGTGCCGTTCAATGCGAACTCGAATTTGGCCCGCTGGCGCACCCACTGGACCGACTGGCCGACCAAAATGCGGTGCTCACAATCAAAAGCTGCACCTTTGAGAGCTGCGTTCCAGGCACTTTCAACCAGAAGTCGATCATCTGGGTGGACGCGGGTGAGGTAACTATCATGGCTCCCGCAGGTTCCCGCGGGCAGGCCAAAGATCCGGCAAGTTTCGGGGGACAAAGTCATCTCGTCACCGATCAGGTCGTAGGTCCAACTGCCAACTTTGGCGACGGATTGGGCGCGTTGCAGCTCCGATTTGCTCCGATCGAGGTCGAGAGCGTGTTGCTTGAGTGCCGAACTGACCTTGTTCAGTTCATCAAGCTGACTTCTATAGCTGCGAACCAGAAAGGCCGCAAGGGTCGCCGAGAGAACATAGATGACGATTTGATCGCCGACGTACATCGCCGTTGACGAGGGCCACGAACTTGGCAACAAGGCCCATGATCCGGCTAGACCCATACCCATTGTGGCGGCCACGGTAAAAGCAGTCAGAAGCCACGCAGCCCTCGTATGGAGCAGCCAGGCGGTGCTGATGATGATCGCCGGGTAAGTCATGACGACTGGGGCAAGCACCCCCCCTGTGAACAACGCAGCGGCTGCCACCACCAGCCAGACGCCGCCTGCGAGGACGTATTTGGCGGCCACGATCTTGTTGCGCGACAGAAGATACCTGCTAATCAAAGCGATCATCAGAACCAGCATGGGTGCCAGTGACCGCTCGATCTGGTCAGGCGCGACGATGCGCTGAGCGATCATGGTGACCACCGCTCCAGCCAGTAGCGTCGTGATCGATGTCTTGAGAAAGGCCACAGACGGCTTAAAAGCGACAGAACTGTCACTCTCGGGACCAACCGAGGCGGGACATTGACTTTGTTGAATATGCTCCAACTCTTGCCCTCCCAAACAAGATTCACCAACCAACGGTCCCAGCCTACTCCATTGCCAACAACTTCTGTTGATTCAAATCAATGGTGAGTTTCGCGTTTGGGTGGCTGAACGCCTGAGCGAAATCTAGGGAGATCGCTGCAGGCGAGCACTCCACCAGCTGTCGACGCTGTACACGACCAGAGCAACCCAGATCAGACAAAAGCCGATGACGCGTACGGGAGCCAGGACCTCGCCATACAGCCACACACCCACCAGCAACTGCAGGCTGGGCGAGATGTATTGCAGGATGCCCAGCGTGGCCATCGGAATGCGTCGCGCACCGGCGGCAAACAGCAGCAAGGGAATGGCGGTCAGCGGCCCGGCCAGCAGGAGCCAAGCCATGGTGGGTGCATGCCCTTGCACCAGAGCGCCCTGTCCATGCCATGCCCACCACGCCAGCATGGCAGCCGCGAAGGGTGAAAGCAACAGCGTTTCCAGCGTCAGGCCCTCCAGCGCGCCCAAGGGAGCCAACTTGCGCAGCAGCCCGTAAATTCCAAACGTAGCCGCCAGCAGCAAAGCGATCCAGGGCAGGCGCCCGGCCTGCAGCGTCAGCCAGATAACGCCGGCTGCTGCCAATGCCATGGCCAGCCATTGCACAGGGCGTGGTCGCTCCTTGAGGAAGATGAATCCGAAAGCCACATTGACCAGGGGCAGGATGAAGTAGCCCAAACTGGCATCAAGTACATGGGCATTTTGCACAGCCCACACATAGACCGACCAATTTACCGACAGGAGCAGGGCCGATACGCCAAAGGACAGCAGGACTTTGGGCTGGCGGGTCAGGTCTCGCAGCCAGGCCCAGCGTTTGAGCAGCAGCAGCACACACAGCAGGAAGAGCAGGGCCCACACCATGCGGTGCGCCACGACTTCGAATGCATTGACGTGGGAGATCTGCTTGAAGAAGATCGGCAGCAAGCCCCAGGCGGCGTATGCCAGGCAAGCGTAAAGCACACCGGAGTTCATGGTTTGAACCTGATCAGGTTGGCGGACAGCGCGGTGCCGCAGATGATGATGGCGGCACACAGCAGCATCCAAAGCGAAATTGTTTCTTGAAGGAAGACCGCGCCATAAATCACCGCAAACACCGGGACGACGAAGGTGACAGTCAGTGAGCGCGCCGGGCCGACGTTTTCAATCAACCAGAAAAACAGGACGTAGGCGACGCCCGTGCACAGCACGCCCAGCACCAGCAGGGCCAGCCAGGCGCTACTACCCGGCATGCGCTGCGGCCACAGCCACCAGGTGGGAAGGGCCAGTCCGAGAGCCGCACCGAGCTGACTGCCGGTGGCGGTGACGAGCGAGGGCAAACCGCCGAGGTGGCGCTTGGTAAAACTGGCCGATATGCCGTAGCTCAAGCAGGCCAGCAGGCAAGCCATGATGGCCCAGGCGCTCGACAGGCCATTGGCATCGGGCTTGAAGCTGGCTTTATCCCAGGCCAGCAGCGCAACGCCAGCAAAGCCGAGCAGCAGCCCGACGATGCGCGAGCCGTGCGGTCGGTCCTTCAACCAGACCCAGGCCACCAGCGCGCCAAACAGGGGGACGGTGGCGTTCAAAATCGCCGACAGCCCGGTGCTGATGGACAGCAGGGCATAGCAAAAGCAGGCGAAGGGCAAGGCCGAATTGAACAAGCCCATGAAGAACACCTTCTTCCAATGCGCTGCAAGTTGTGGCCCGAGTCCACGCCACAGCAACAAGGGCAGCAGGAACAGGGCGGCGATCATCACGCGCAGACCTGCCGTGGGCAGCGCGCCAAATTCCTGGGCACCCAGGCGCATGAACAGGAAGGACGAACCCCAGAGCGCCGCCAGCAACAGGAACTTGCCGAGCCAGGGTTTGGTGGTGTGAGCTGGGTTCAACGAACGCCTTCGAGTTGCAGCAGGGCGCTCTTGCGCTCCAGCCCGCCTGCGTAGCCCGTCAGCGAGCCCTTGGCTCCGATAACGCGGTGGCATGGCACCACAATGCTGAAGGGATTGCGCCCGACGGCGCCACCGAGGGCGCGCACGGCACTCGGTCTGCCGATGACAGTGCTCAGAGCGCCGTAGCTCGTGCTGCTGCCATAGGGAATGGCCAGCAGGGCGCGCCAGACGGTTTGTTGAAATGCGGTGCCGCACTCCATGTCGAGTGGCAGATCGAACGAGTGGCGCTGGCCGGCGAAGTACTCGTCGAGCTCGGTCTTGACGCGCCGCAGCAGCGGATGATGCTCGTCACTTGCCCAGTTCGATGTGTCGGGCTGATGATGCTGACCGACAAACCAGATGCCCACCAGTTGCTTCTTGCTGGCGGCCAGCAGGATGGGACCCAGGGCGCTGTCGTGCAGGGTTTGCACGGTCGATGCAGCGAATTTCATGTTGCTAACTCCTTCCAGGCGCGTATCACGGCGTAACTGCGCCACGGTTGCCAGGCCTTTGATTTCAGTTCTGCCTCTTTGGCAGGATGCTTGCTGCCTTGCAGGCCCAAAGCCCGGTGCAAGGCGACGTCGCCGGCCGGGAAGGCGTCGGGCCAGCGCAGTGCACGCATGGCGATGTACTGCGCCGTCCAGTCACCGATGCCGCTCAGGGCTTTGAGTGCAGCCATCGTGGCTTCAACATCGGCACCCGCGTGCAACTGCAAGCCCTGCGCCACCACTGCGCGTGCCAGCGCCAAGATGGCTGCCTGACGCTGCTTGACGATGCCCAGGCGCCCGAGAGCATCAGGGCTGGCGTCGGCCAGCGTGGCGGCTCGCGGGAACAGTCGGTTCAAGCCGGCGATGGGCGTCTCGATCGGCTCGCCGAAAGCTTGCACCAGGCGCGTCGTCAGGGTGCGCGCCGCCGCCACGGTTATCTGCTGTCCCAGCACCGCGCGCACGGCGAGCTCGAACCCGTCCAGACTGCCGGGCACACGCAAACCGTCACCCCGCGGAAAGCTGGCGTGCAACACGGCGTTGATGGCCAATGGATCGGCGTCCAGGTCCAGCATGGATCGCACGCGTGCCAGCATGGCGGGTAGCACCGGTCGCAGCGAGTCGCTCAGGCGAAGTTCAAGGCGCTGGCCGACGGCATCAAAGCGCGCTACCAGCCAGCCCGAGTAATGCTGTTGGCCAATGTCGACGCTGACGGTCCTGCTGATGCTCATGTACGCTGGCAGGAGCGAGATCTGCTCTGTGCCGGCGACGCTGCGGCTGGCAAAAAATTGCAGCATGGCGTTGACGTCATACGGCAGCCGGTAGGCAAGTTTGAGGATGACGCCGGGTTCGACCCGGCCTGAACCGCCGGTGGATGCGCTGCGGCGCAGCTGACTCGGGTTCAAGGCGTAGTGTTGGGCAAAAGCGGTGTTGAAGCTGCGCACGCTGGCAAAGCCGCTCAAGCGTGC
>Ga0194056_10001877_pt1 | contig 11347 bp, 6 predicted proteins | sample SepL4413m_MetaG_FD_155458 | JGI IMG/M metagenome (GOLD analysis project Ga0194056, IMG submission 155458) | Anoxic zone freshwater microbial communities from boreal shield lake in IISD Experimental Lakes Area, Ontario, Canada - Sep2016-L442-13m | ecosystem: Environmental > Aquatic > Freshwater >...
AATGGTTGTATTTGAATTAGTCCAATTATACAATGTACCAGTTACGGTACCTAAAAAATTTATAGTGGTAGTCATTGATCCATTACACAATTGCTGATTCAATGGTTGATCTACAGTTGGTGTGGGATTTACTGTTATAGTAAATGTTTTAGGAATACCAGCACAACTACTTGCAATTGGTGTAACTGTAATAATTGCAGTTATTGGCAAATTGGTGGAATTGCTAACTGTAAATGAACCAATATTTCCATTACCTGAAGCAGGTAATCCAATGGTTGAATTTGAATTTACCCAATTAAAATTGGTACCAGTTACTGCACTAGTAAAATTTATTGAATTAGTATTTGATCCATTACAAAGTATCTGGTTAGTGGGCTGATTAACTGTTGGAGTTGGATGTACTGTGATAGAAAATATTTTTGTTGGACCAACACAACCATTTGCTGTAGGTTTTACAGTTATACCTGCAACCGCAATTGAAGATCCATTACTACTTGCTGTAAAAGGAGATATATTACCTGTACCACTTGTAGCAAGTCCAATAATTGGACCTGAGTTTGTCCAAGTAAATATTGTTCCACTTATAGACCCGGCAAAATTTATGGCAGCAGCCATATCGCCATTACATAATAATTGGCTTGGAGGTTGTAATACATCTGGAGTTGGATTAATTAATATTTGATGTAAAACTGTATCAAAACATCCATTGATAGTTCCTGCAATTAATTGTATTGTATAAGTGCCGGCTATTGTAAAAGGCACAGTAAAATTCATTGTACTACCAGTATATCCATTTGAAGATGTCCAGTGATAATTACTAATTGGATCTAAAGAGATTACAGTACTTGTAAATGCAACTGAACTATTCTGGCATCTTACAGTATCGCCAACAATAGTTGCAACCGCCGGATTAAATATTGTAATTACAATTGGCTTAATAATGGTGTCTATACAACCACTAATTCCTGCAATGATTAACCTAACATTATAGGTGCCTGGGATATTGTAAGTATGAATTATTGAAGTTCCACTTCCACTAGTACCATCACCAAAATCCCATAGGGATGAATTAATGCCAAAATATGAGTAAGAGGTATCGGTAAAGTTTACGTTAGTACTTCCACATATTTTTTGAATGGCAGTATTAAATCCAGGTCTTAATATTTCCACTTTAATAGTATCGGAAGAGGTAAGCATACTCTGACAACCATTAATTGATTGAACGGTTAGTGTTGGTATGTATATTCCTGCTACTGAATAAGTGTGAAATACTGTAGTTTGTAAAGTATGCAAAGTGGAACCATCACCAAAATTCCAGAATAAACTATCTGTACCACTTACTACTGCATCAAATTGTGCTGTTTGACTATTGCAATAAAAAGCTTGATCAAATGAAAAACTGCCTGTTGGTTGTAAAACAGAAACTAATCGGGTCCCATCTCCAATACAGCCACTAGGTAAAACAGCATGTAATTTCACAATATAATTACCAGGCAAAGTATAGATATGGGTAACTGTATCACCAGTCCCAAAAGTGCCATCTCCAAAATCCCAAGTGGTGATGGTAGAAGGAATATGGTTATTATAGAATGTGAATGAATGTGGCGCACAAGTACCTGTAGTATCAGAAATTCCAAAATCTGCATTAAACCTTCCCGTTATTTTTACTGGCAAAGTATCTGTACAACCAAAATTATTATAAGGAATCATTTCCAACCAAACCGTAGAATTAATTGTTGGCCCTGGATTTAAAATAACATTTTGTCCAGTAGCAATTAGATTACTAAAAGAAGAATCCCACCAGTTATAGGTTTGAAAGCCAGATGGACCAGTTAATGTTGTTATATGGGGAGAATCACATTGATAGTTAATTTCAATAGATTGTCCGCAAGGTTTTTCAACATCAACATACGCATAACCCCAATGCCCTTTTCTTACACAGTCTGCTGTAGTAAATTCTAAATACATGGTTTTACCTGCTCGTCCTCTTAAACTTAAAAATACAGATGACCATGGTTTATACATTACACCAGTATCTACAGTAGACCTTGCAAAGCCTGGCAAATTAGAAGTTGAAATATATTCAAAAGATGCACAAGTAACATAAGTATTAGCAGCAGAATCAAAAACTCTTACTGTAAATCTTGGTTGTGTCCACATGGTATGACCAGGATCTTGAAACACCACAGCATAATCATATTTTATTGAAAAATTTGAATCATTTAATGGAACATGAATAGTGTATCTAACACGCTCGGCCTCAGCACCAATTTTGGTATTGCCTAGCTTTAAAGCAAAATTGCTACCATCAGGGGGATTGGTAGGAAATAATCCAAAGGGATCAATTGCTGATGGAATTTTTCGAGCGTATAAAGTATGACGGTTTACTGTTGGTGGTGATGGCACAACTGTTATTATATTGGTGGTACCAACTGTATCAACGTGGCCAATAAAACATTGCCAGTTTAGAAAATTTCCAAATTCAAAATCAATATTATCAGGACAAGCTGTAACTGCAGTGTTAATCTGTGGGTATTTTGGTTTGAATGGTGTGAAATAGGTATTTGCAGAAACATATGGTGTAACAGAAAAATTAATCTCTCCTTTTGTGTTTACGGTTCCCCAACGACCCTCTTTATTAATTTTAGCAATACCATTTTTAAACCCATAAAAAGCGGTTACATCTATTGATCGAATAAGATCACCCTTTGTATTGATAAACCACCATTTTTTATTAGCAAATACGCCAGTTATATTTTCTTTAAAATCAAAAACTACTTCGTATACTAGTGGAATAATGATTTTGCCAGATTCATCAATAAAACCCCATTTATTATCTTTACTAACAGCAGAAATATGGTTATAAAAATTTCTTGCTCCATCAAATTCAACTGAACAAATAGTTTTACCTGAACGATTGATAAATCCAAACTTGTTTTGGCTAAGTACTCGCGCAAAACCATTTACATATGCTTCTTGTTCATCCCAAATTGTTGGCGATGCTGTTCCCCCTATTTGTTGATTATTATTTTTTAACGTGGAATAATGAGCAGCTGATTGCTGGGCATTTAGAAAAGACGAAGACAGTAAAAAAATAAAAAGTAAATATTTACTCATTGGCAATGGTTTGGAACGTAAAAAATCTATTTTGTTATTGCCTAGTTTATGTTATTATGGTAGGTGAATAACGTGAATGGAGCAGTTTTATTTTAAAAATTGTGCTTTTAAAACAAAGAAATTAAATAAAGGGTATTTGTGCTTAAGTGATTAGTAAAAATACTGGTACAAAAAAACCCGTAATACATGGTAGTATTACGGGTTTTAAAAATATTTAAAATCAAAAAAAGAATTTATTCGAATAATTCAGGTTGATTGTCCTCTTTGTGTTCCTTTTTCTCCCACTCCATCTCTACAGATTTGGAGAATTCGGTAAGTTTTGCTCCAACAGCTTTCCAACCCATTACCTCTACTAACTTTATCACTTTAAATTTAGCTTTTCTAATCATTTGACCCCTTCCGCTTTGCACAGACAAAATCGGTTCTTCATCCGTACTTACCATTTCTAATCGGTTATCTTTCCCTTCTTTAATAAAAAAGAATTTAGAATGTAAGGTGGTTGTTTCAATCTTAAAGCGCTTAATATTGTACTGTAATTTTTCATTATCTAGATAAACAGCTGTTATAATCTTCTCTGGATGAAATTTTTCTATTAACATTACTTTTTCAGGATCAAAACGTTGAGTTAGCTCTTGATCAGTTATTTCGTAATTACCATCATTAAAAACAACAAGCAATCTATCTTCTGCATCAAATTTTCCAAGATACTGTCCTTTTTCATCGGTATTCAGACGACCAAACTTGTCATCAAACCATAATTTTTTTGCGTCTAATGTAGATTTACCTGCTTCTTTAAATTTTACTGATTTAATTGGGTATTTGGTTACTATATTACCTATACTTCCACGCCCTTTGATCTCCATTTCTTCAAAATAAAAATCAAGTTCCTTTATCCTTGCACTACAATTAGGGCTTAATACTAATTTTACGACTTCAGCTTCGCCATTGGCATTGGCAGTAAAATAATGTACTCTACTTTTTTCTGCACCCTTTGTTAAATCATATTCTTTATCTCTTGTTACCCCAGAAACATTAAATCGTTTAGCATAACTAACTCCAGATTTTCCATCTACATACACCATGTTATATGTAGTACGTTCATCATTTTTTTGGAAAACCGCTACATGAATAATGTCCTTTCCAATAAATGTTTTATCAGATACCTTAACAACTTTCATAATACCTCCCTTGGTAAAAGCAATAATATCATCTAGGTCAGATACCTCAGCAATTAATTCATCTTTCTTTAACCCCGTCCCAATAAAACCATCCGCATAATTTACATACAATTTTGTATTGGCTATAGCTACCGCTTTTGCTTGAATGGTATCAAAAGCTTTAATCTCTGTTTTACGTTCTCTACCCTTACCATATTTTTTTAACAAATTTTCATAATAAGCCACTGCATATTCTGTAAGGTTTTCTATATCATTCTTAACTTGTTTAATATCATTTTCCAATCCTCTAATTTGGTCATTCAATTCATCTATATCCAATCGATATATGCGACGTACAGGCTTTTCAGTAAGTTTAACTATATCTTCCTTTGTAATTTCACGCTTTAATATTTTTTTAAAAGGAACAAAGGCTACATCAATAGCGGTTAAAACTTTATCCCAAGTCTCATGCTTTTTTTCTAACTCTTTATAAATTTTTTCTTCGAAAAATATTTTTTCTAATGAAGTATAATGCCATTTTTCCTGTAACTCCGCCAATTTAATCTGCAGTTCTTTTAACAATAATGCTTTTGTATTTTCGGTAGCAATTGGCAATAACTCTTTAACCCCTAAAAATTGAGGTTTATTTTTTACAATTACACAAGCGTTGGGAGAAATACTTACTTCACAATCAGTGAAAGCATACAATGCATCAATAGTAATATCTGGAGAAATGCCAGGAGCTAGTTCTATTATAATTTCTACATCAGCTGCAGTATGATCATTTACTTTCTTAATCTTTATTTTTCCAGCATCAGTAGCCTTAACAATACTTTCCATTAACTGGGTGGTTGTAACACCATAAGGAACACTCTTAATGACAAGTGTTTTTTTATCTTGTTCTTCAATTATTGCTCTTACTCTAATTTTTCCACCACGCTTCCCTTCATTGTAATTACTGGCATCCATGGTACCTCCTGTCTGAAAATCGGGAAGTAATTCAAATTTTTTCCCTCTCAAACATTTAATTGAAGCATCAATTAATTCGCAAAAATTATGAGGCAATATTTTTGTTGCCAAGCCCACTGCAATACCTTCTGCTCCTTGTGCTAGCAATAAAGGAAATTTCATCGGCAATGTTACTGGTTCGTTTTTACGACCATCATAACTTAAAGCCCATTCAGTTGTTTTATTATTAAAAGCAACTTCTAAAGCAAATTTACTTAGCCTAGCTTCAATATAACGTGGAGCAGCTGCATCATCCCCGGTTCTAACATCACCCCAATTACCCTGTGTTTCTATTAAAAGATCTTTTTGTCCAAGGTTTACTAATGCATCACCAATACTGGCATCACCATGTGGATGATATTGCATAGATTGTCCAATGATATTGGCTACTTTATTAAAGCGGCCATCATCCATTTCTTTCATTGAATGAAGAATCCTGCGCTGTACAGGCTTTAAACCATCTTCTATAGCAGGAACAGCCCTTTCTAAGATTACATAACTTGCATAATCCAAAAACCAGGTTTTGTACTGGCCACCAATTCCGGTATCTGTGTGTAAATAATCTTCTTTGTTAGCTTTTGCCATATATTATCTCATTACAATTGCTCTTCGTCATTAGAAGAAAGCCGTAACACTTTAAATCGTTAAAAACATTTTATTTTCAATATCTCTTCAAAGAAAAAAATAATTTTAGTACTTTATTGAGCGGAACGTGTTTTTATTTCAAAATCTTTCATATTCCCAACTTTACCCTGAACGTCAAACATATTCTGTGCTATCATAATTTTAAGCCTCCATAATAAATAAGCATCGCCAGTCGTATTTTTTGCTTTACTCAAAAATTGATGAATAATTTTTGATGCTTTTTGCCAATCACTTGTGATCATTTTTTTTAACTCCGTGTCAAAAAAATCATAGTCTTCCTGTGTTAGTTTTTTACCTCCTTCTAACAAACGAACGCCCTTATCTTCATTACATAATCTTATCCATTCGTCGGGATCAACTTCAAATTCACTTAGCGTAATTTCTCTAGCTAATTTTTTTGCTTTTAAAAATTCTTTGGCAGGAATTTCTGACAACCAGTTGGGATAAAATATATTTCCTTTTTCATTTATAAAAGGAAGATTGTTTAAATATAAAATATAAACCCTTCCTTGAAATTCTTTCATATAATTTAAAAGCCAATAGTAGCCAGACACATCGTGCTTATTTTGTGCAGCCCATACCCAAATTGTAGCTGCTTCATCTCTACGCATAATGCCTACTAATTCTGCAGCAGTTTTATAATCTTCTATATCGCCATTATCTGCTTTGCCATCAAAATCACCTCCTAATAAAATATCACGCCACCATTGCTTACGATTTTCTATCCCTTCGCCTATATAAATATTTTGTAAGGGGCCAACAGCATAATCATCTTTAATTTGTACAATTTCTCCTTGTAAAGATTCATCTAATGCTATCGCCTGCTGTAATACAATAGCATCGGCTTCATTAAAAACAATATGTGTCATCAGTCAGTTCTTTTAATTTATTTTGGTGTAATCAAATAATAAACACAGGTAGTGAAATAATTTCTTACAAATTTCAGTTTGTCAATTAGCCCAAATTGTTTTTTAGGTTTCCAGCCAAATTTGTACTCATAGATTGGGTTAATGAGATAATGTGTTTTATTAATGGTTGTATACCCAGTTTCTTTTACAATCTTTTCAAATTTTTCAATTGATATTCCAGTTTCTTTTATCTCTAGGAAAGCGGCCACATCTTCGTTATTTTTTTTCAATATCCAGCGATACATACCCAACGGCAACATATGAAAATAAGGAAGCTTACTTAAAAACCTACTACGCATCACTTGTTGGTGACCACCAAAAGGCATTTGCCAAGGTGGAAAACCAAAAAAAATAACTCCACCAGGATTTAAAAAACTTTTCATCCAGGCAATTAGTTTATACTGATCATGAATGTGCTCAATCACATCTTTTAATATGATGATATCGAAACATCCATTAAATTCCTCTTTAATATCAACGAGGTAAACATCTTTTGAGAGGAAAGAAACTTTGCCATCACGAACCTCATCTGCCATCCATTCTCTGGCATTAACCAATCGGCCTTCTTCCAACTCAACGCCTACTCCTATACATCCTATATCGGTAAATGCTTTTAATACTCCAGCTTCGCCACAACCTATTTCAAGTACCCTTGTACCAGCAATGATATGTTTTTCTGTTTCAATAAATGGTATTACATACTTGTGGGTATTTTCTACCTGTATATCAAAATATCTTTTTCTATCGCCGTGGAATTCAAACATGCTATTTAATTACTAATTATTAATTTTTAATTATCTCCGTGGCTAAATCCAGTTCCACTTGTAAATTTTCTATAATAAACTCTTGACGGGAAGGTGTATTCTTTCCCATATAATATTCTAATAATTGCTGAATATGAGTTTCGGGTAGTAACATAACGGGTTGCAATTTCATGTCGGCATTTATAAATTTTGCAAACTCTTCTGGACTAATTTCTCCTAATCCTTTAAACCGGGTAATTTCTGGTTTATTCCCTAATTTTCTAATGGCTTCCTGTTTAGCAGATTCATCGTAACAATAAATAGTTTCTTGTTTATTACGCACTCTAAATAATGGGGTTTCTAAAATATAAACATGCCCATTTTTTACTAGATCAGGAAAAAATTGGAGAAAGAAAGTCATCAGCAGTAAACGAATATGCAATCCATCCACGTCAGCATCGGTAGCAAAAACGATATTGTTATAACGTAATCCTTCATAACCATCTTCAATATTCAATGCGTGCTGTAATAAATTAAATTCTTCATTTTCGTATACTACTTTTTTAGTAAGTCCAAAACAGTTCAAAGGCTTACCACGCAAACTAAATACCGCCTGCGTGTTAACACTTCTTGCTTTTGTAATACTTCCACTGGCACTATCTCCCTCAGTTATAAAAATTGTACTTTCTTTTTGTTTTTCTAAAATACTTTCTTTGTCTTTTCCAGAAGGCTCATCGTTATAATGAAACTTACAATCTCTTAATTTTTTATTATGGAGATTGGCCTTTTTAGCCCTTTCATTAGCCAATTTTCTAATTCCAGATAATTCTTTACGCTCCCTTTCATTTTGTTCAATTCTTTTTTTCAACGCTTCTGCGGTAGCTGGATTACGATGCAAATAATTATCTAATTCTTTACTTAGAAAATCGCCAATAAAATTCCTCATACTTGGCCCACCTTCATAAGCGTTTAAAGAGCCCAACTTTGTTTTAGTCTGACTTTCAAAAACCGGCTCTTGAACCCTAACACTTATTGCGGTACAAATGCTACCTCTAATATCAGCAGCATCATAATCTTTTTTAAAGAAATCTCGAATGGTTTTTATATACCCTTCTCTAAATGCGGCCAAATGCGTTCCACCTTGTGTAGTAAATTGACCGTTTACAAAGCTGTAATATTCCTCTCCATAACTGCCTTCATGAGTAATAGCCACCTCTATATCTTCTCCTTTTAAATGAATAATAGGATATCGAATCTCATCTTCGTTTGTTTTACGTTGTAATAAGTCTAGTAAGCCATTCTTGCTCACATATCTTTTGCCATTCAGGTTCATTACCAATCCGGCATTCAGGTAGCAATAATTCCAGAACTGATTATCGAGGTATTCCTGTACATAATGAAAGTTTTTAAAAATACTTTCATCAGGAATAAAAGTTACAAATGTGCCATTGTCTTCTTTGGTGCTTGTTTCTTTATGTTCTTTTAACAAGGCCCCTTTTTCAAATTCAGCCGTTTTTTCTTTTCCCTCACGGTATGCCGTTACTTTAAAATACTGACTAAGTGCATTTACTGCTTTAGTACCCACCCCATTTAAACCCACACTTTTTTGAAAAGCCTTGCTATCGTATTTGGCTCCAGTATTGATTTTACTCACTACATCTACCACTTTCCCTAATGGGATACCACGGCCATAATCTCTTACTGTTATGTTCTTCCCTTCAATGGTAACATCAACATGTTTGCCATATCCCATAGTATGCTCATCAATACAGTTATCTACTACTTCTTTAAGTAATACATAAATACCATCGTCTGGGCTACTGCCATCCCCTAATTTACCAATATACATACCGGGACGTAAGCGGATATGCTCTTTCCAGTCCAAACTTCTGATGGAATCTTCCGTATAATCAAACAAATCTTTTTCTGCCATTTATATATCTTTTTCAGCGTTGCGAATATAGCGGAATGCCCCCATTTTAAGAGGTACTGAATATCCACATCAAACAAAGAAATGTGAGAAAAAATAAAATTATTTAGCTTTAACCTAAATCAATTAAAATGAATCTGAATCTTTCTGGTAAAACAGCTGTTGTTTGTGGTAGCACTCAAGGCCTAGGATTGGGCAGCGCAATTGAACTGGCATTGCTAGGATGCAATGTTGTTTTAATGGCACGTAATGAAGAAAAATTGAAAGGAATAATACAAATTTTAGCAAATGATGGTATACAAAAACATGATTATATAGTGGCGGATTTTAATGATCCCGTTGTTGTAAAAAAAGCCATCGATGCCTATACTAAAGTCAATTCTGTACATATTTTGGTTAATAATACTGGCGGACCTGCTGGAGGATCAGTATTAGCAGCAGCTTCTGATGATTTTTTACAGGCCTTCAATAATCACTTAATCAATAACCAACATTTGGTACAAGCTGTGGTACCGGGAATGAAGATTGCTGGCTTTGGCCGAATTATCAATATCATTTCCACCTCAGTTAAGATTCCGTTACAAGGCTTAGGAGTAAGTAATACAATTCGTGGTGCAGTAGCTAGTTGGGCAAAAACACTGGCTACTGAATTAGGTCCATATGGCATTACTGTAAATAATGTATTACCCGGCTTTACTAAAACCAGCAGAGCAGATTATGTAATTGCTAAAAATGCGGCTGATACCGGTACCACTGAAGTTGATGTACTTGCTGCTATAGAGAAGGATATTCCAGCCAGAAGATTAGGAAAACCCGAAGAATTTGGCGCAGCGGTGGCATTTCTTTCATCTCCAGCAGCTTCCTATATTAACGGAATTAATTTACCTGTTGACGGAGGAAAATTAGGATGTTTATAAATTCAAAATTTTTCAATCAAATGCTAAAACATTTTTGTTTGTAGCTTACATTAAATTTAGTATAATGAAATCAATAATTAAAGCTGAAATGGCTGTTTTATGTACAGCAATCTTATTTTCTTGTACGGCTCAAACCAAAACAAATTTATCCGCAGATGAGTTTGAAACATTTGTAAGTAAAGATTCTGTTCAAATATTGGATGTTAGAACTCCCGGCGAATATGCATCCGGTCATATAAAAAACACCTTACTAGCCAATTGGAATGACAAAGAAGAGTTCAACCGTCGGATAACTTTTATAAACAAAAACAAACCCGTATATGTGTATTGTCTTGCTGGTGGCAGAAGTGCCGCTGCTGCAGAAAAGATGAGAGGAATGGGCTTTAAAGCTGTGTATGAATTACAAGGCGGAATGAATGCCTGGAAAGCTGCCAATAAAAGTGTAGAAGGCGCTAGTAATGCAAAACAAATGAGCTTGGAGGCATTTTATGCTATGATAAATGCTTCTCCAGTAGTATTGGTAGATTTTGGTGCCATATGGTGTCCTCCTTGCAAAACGATGGAACCAATAATTGACCAATTGCAAAAAAATAATGTTGGTAAATTTTCATTAGTAAAAGTTGATGGCGGTAATGATCAGGAAATTTTGCAAGAATATAAAGTAATCGCTCTGCCTGTATTTATCATTTTTAAGAATGGCAAACCCATTTGGCGTAAGGATGGGGTGGCTGAAGAAAAAGAAATTGCTGCGCAATTATAAAATCTTTTACTGGGAATTAGCTTTTACAAAATCACAAACCAAGTAGCTAATCAGTTTTCCAGTACTATCATCTTTTCTTCCATCAATTAATTGGGTAGCTCCTTCACAAATATGTAGGTATGCTGTTTTTATATCGGTTGCAGTAAATGTAATATATTGTCT
>Ga0194056_10001878_pt1 | contig 11344 bp, 6 predicted proteins | sample SepL4413m_MetaG_FD_155458 | JGI IMG/M metagenome (GOLD analysis project Ga0194056, IMG submission 155458) | Anoxic zone freshwater microbial communities from boreal shield lake in IISD Experimental Lakes Area, Ontario, Canada - Sep2016-L442-13m | ecosystem: Environmental > Aquatic > Freshwater >...
ATTTTTGCCGGAAGCTTTACAAAAGCTGCCCGAATTACAGAAATTATTGTCAGCTGTTGATGATTCGTATAAAGCTTATGAAAGAGATAAAGAGTTGTCTGATCGGGCATTCAATATTAGTGAAGAAGAGTATATTGAAATCAATGCTAAACTTTCGCATGAAGTAGATCTAAGAAAAAAATCAGTAGAAAAATTAAAAGATACAGTTGGTGTAATTACGGATGGAGATGTAAAGGAGAATTCTGATGATTTATTATTAATTGCTCAGTATTTAGGGGAGCAAGTGAGTAAAAGAAAGAATGCCGAAAAGGTATTCACTTCTTTAATCACCAACATGAATAGCGGCATTTTGTTGGAAGATGAATCTCGACGAATTGTTTTTACCAATCAAATTTTTTGCGACCTTTTTAATATTCCTGTTTCTCCAGAAATGATGCAGGGGATGGATTGCAGTAACAGTGCCGAACAAAGTAAAGGGCAGTTTAAATATCCCAGCAAATTTGTATCAAAGATCAATGCTATTCTTGCAAAAAAAACACTGATCAATGCCGAAATACTTGAATTGGCTGATGGAAGGATTTTAGAACGCGACTATATTCCTATTTTCCTCGAAAAACAATATAAAGGCCATCTTTGGAAATATACAGACATCACCGATAGACAAAAGGCTAATGCAGCTATTGCCGAAAGTGAGTTAACCAACCGGCTTATTTTAAATGCTGGATTGGATGCCATTGTTATGATTGATGAAAAATCGGAGATCATTTTTTGGAATCCTCAAGCTGAAAAAATATTTGGTTATACAGAGGAAGAAGTGGTAAGTAAATTGCTTTCAGATACCATTATTCCTGTAAGATTTAAGGAACAGCATGAAAAAGGGATGAGCCATTATTTAAAAACTGGTAAAGGGCCGGTTTTAAATAGAATAATGGAATTGATTGCTATGAATAAAAACCAGGAAGAATTTCCTGTGGAATTATCAATCATCCCTATACAAAGGGGCAATAAATTTTTATTCTGCTCATTTATAAGGGATATTTCTGAACGTAAAAAAGCTGAAGATCTCCTTAAATCAAGTCAAGAGATTTGGAAATTTGCATTGGAAGGAGCAGGTGATGGAGTTTGGGAATTCGATTTTGATACCAAAGAAGTTTTCTTTTCTAAGCAGTATAAAAAAATGCTGGGGTATGAAGAAAATGAATTTAAAAATGATCCTGCGGAATGGTTAAGTCGAATACATCCAGATGATGTTAATATTATTGAAACAACGGATAAGGAATATGAGCAAAAAAAGATCCATACTCACCATAGAGAATATAGGATCATGCATAGGGATGGCAGTTATTTGTGGATACTAGACAGAGGAATGGTTATTAATTATAATAGTATCGGTAAGCCCAAAAGAATTATTGGAACGCATACCGATATAACTGGAAGAAAAAAATCGGAAGAAGAATATCGTCGAATTTCTCTGGTAGCAAGTGCTAATGAAAATGGGGTAGTATTTACCGACGCAAATGGAAAAATATCCTGGAGTAATGAAGGGTTTTGCCAGATTACTGGCTATAGTATGAACGAAATAATTGGCCATACATTTTTAGAATTCTGCCAAGGACAATTGAGCGAGGGGGAGGAGTTGAATAAAATGATTCATTCATTTAATACCGGTAAAAATTTTACTGCAGAGTTGATTTATTATAGAAAAGACAATACCTGTTTTTGGAGTAAGATTACCGGTCAGGCTTTAAAAAATAATGATAATACTATTATACAGTTCTTTGCTATTATAGAAGATATTACTTACAAAAAAGAAATTGAAGAAACTTTAAAGATTAGGGAAGAAAAATACCGAAGCATTATTGCTAATATGCACCTTGGCCTAATGGAAGTGGATAATGATGAAAATATTTTATTTGTTAACCAGAGCTTTATTGATATGAGCGGTTATCCTGAAGCCGAACTGATAGGGAATAAGGCATCAAATTTATTTGTACATGGTAAACACGATGAATTGATGGAAGCGAAGAATGACCTTAGAAAAATTGGCGTTTCTGATGCATATGAAGTTTCTGTAAATAATAAAAAAGGCGACCCAAAATGGTGGCTCATTAGCGGCGCACCAAGGTATAATGATAAAGGAGAACTCACTGGTTCAATTGGTATTCACCTTGATATTACAGATCAAAAAATATTGGAAAATGAATTACATGTAGCAAGAGAGCAAGCGGAATTATCTGTAAATGCTAAGCAGGAATTTCTTGCCAATATGAGCCACGAGATTCGTACACCAATGAATGCTATCATGGGTATGAGTAGCCAGTTAGCTAAAACACCGCTTAATACTAAGCAGCAATTTTATTTAGATACCATTCACAGTGCAGCAGATAATCTTTTAGTGATTATTAATGATATTTTAGACCTGTCAAAAATAGAAGCTGGAAAATTAACGATTGAAAATATCGGATTCGAACTTAAATCTGTTATTCGTAGAGCTTTGCAAGTATTTGTACATAAAGCAGAAGAAAAAGGCCTGCGTATAAACAATTCAGAATTTGATACAGCAGCGGCTTCCGTTTTATTAGGCGACCCTTATCGTATAAATCAAGTATTGATGAATTTGCTAGGGAATGCAATTAAGTTTACCGAAAAAGGAACTATTGATCTTTCAGTAAAAGTTGTAGAAGACAATTCCGATTCGCAGAAAATTTTTATACAGATAAAAGATACAGGTATAGGAATGGATGAAAAATTTGTAGCGCAATTGTTCGAAAAATTCAGTCAGGAATACCAATCAACTACACGTAAATATGGAGGTACCGGGTTGGGAATGAGTATTAGTAGGCAGTTGGTAGAATTGATGGGCGGAGAAATAAAGGTAGAAAGTAAAAAAGGAGCGGGTACTACTGTTTCATTTGTTATAGAATTTAAAAAAGGAGTAGTACAGGATATTCCTGTAAAGAATTTTACAATTACAGATACAAAAATTCTGGAAGGCAAAAGTATCCTAGTTACTGATGATAATGATATGAACAGACTTGTTGCAGCAACTGTACTAAACAATTATGGTGCTACCATTTTAGAAGCAGTTAATGGGCAGGAAGCCATTGATATGCTAAATAGAAATACGGTGGATTTAATATTGATGGATATACAAATGCCTATATTGGATGGATTTGAAACTACACAATATATTCGTAAAGAACTTAAAAGTACTGTTCCAATAATTGCACTTACCGCAAATGCCATTAGAGGAGAAAACGAAAAATGTTTTGCTGCTGGCATGAATGATTTTTTGTCGAAGCCTTTTAAAGAAGAAGAATTTGTAGCTACAATTTCAAGGTGGTTAGGAACAGAAGTTTTATTATCTTCGACTACCTCACAAGATCAAATGGGAAATGGTTTATATAAATTAGATATGCTTGAAAAAATAAGTAGGGGTAACGATGTTTTTGTAAAAAAGATGATTGAATTATTTATTCAACAAACACCTCAGGCTGTTAGAGAAATAAAAGAGGCATATGAGGCTAATGATTTTGCAAAAGTTAAAGCGGTTGCTCATAAAATGAAGCCGAGTATTGATAACATGGAAATTACATCTTTAGTTTCAGATATCCGACAAATTGAAGCAATGGCAATACAATTGAAGCGCTCGGTAGAATTGGATATATTGATAAGAAAACTAGAAGATGTAATTGAAAGAGTAGTAGCTGATCTAAAGCTTACACAAAATATTTAAAACATATTTTAATCTAAAAAAAAGGGATTGACGAGTAGTCAATCCCTTTTTTTTAGATATGCAATCAGTAGATATTATTTTACCAAACATGAATCCGCTTTTCGGTAGGCAACCACATTTTATCGCCGGCCTTAATACCAAAAGCATCATAAAATTCCTGCATTTGCTGAGGAGGTAATAATGCACGGTATTGAGCAGGAGAATGTGGATCAGTTAATAATAAATTTGCAGCAGTTTCGGGTAATGCAATACCCCTCCATACTTGTGCCCAACTTAAAAAGAATCGTTGGTCGGGTGTAAAGCCATCAATGGTTAAATTGCTTTTTCCTTGAGCTGTTTTTTTAAAGGCTTCGTACGCCATAGCTAAACCACCAAAATCGGCAAGGTTTTCACCAAGCGTGAGTTTGCCATTAACATGTAATGTATCTAAAACTATAGCAGCATCATATTGTTTGGTAACGCCATCTGCAAGTACTTTAAATTTATCAGCATCTTCTTTGCTCCACCAATCGCGTAGGCTTCCATCTGCATCTGATTGGCGGCCTTGATCGTCAAACCCATGGGTCATTTCGTGACCAATTACTGCCATAATACCACCATAGTTTACAGCATCATCTGCACCAAAATCAAAGAAGGGAAATTGTAATATTCCTGCAGGAAAAGTAATGGTATTTTGAATGGAACCATAAGATGCATTTACCGTTGGTGTTGAAAAGCTAAATTCTGTTCTGTCGATAGGTTTGCCCAATTTGCTGATATTAAAATTGTACGACCATTTGGAAGTATTTCTTACATTTTCAAGTAAATTATTTTTATTAATTACCACACCATCATAAGTTTTCCATTTATCTGGGTAAGCAATTTTTTTTGTAATGGCCATCAATTTTATCAATGCTTTTTGTTTGGTAGCTTCACTCATCCAGTCTAAGCGCTTGATACGATCTGCAAAAGTTAGTTGTAGGTTGTTCACCATTTCTAGCATACGTTTTTTTGCTTCTGGCTTAAAATACCGATTCACGTATAATTGTCCTAACATTTCACCAATACTACCATCTATTAAAGAAGCCATACGTTGCCAACGAGGCGTAATTTCTTTTTGTCCGCTAATTGCTTTTTGGTATTCAAAATTTGCAACTACAAAATCATTGCATAAATAAGGGGCAGCACTTTTCAATACTTCAAACTTGGCCATTTGTTTCCAGATGGGCAATGGTAAATTGGTAAGTAAACTATCTAATGCAGTAAAAAATGAAGGGGTACTAACAATAATAAAATCTTGTTTAGGGATATCTAATGCACTAAATATTTCAGCAATATTCAATGTTGTAAATTTTGCAGAAAAATCTTCTGGTGTAAATTTATTGTAGCGCTTTTGTGGATCACGCATTTCAACACGGTTCCATTGTGCTTTAGCAATAGCAGTTTCAGTTTTTAAAATATTATCGGCATAGGTTACTGCAGCATCAGCACTTGTTCCACTTAGGGTAAATAGTTTTGTTATGTAAATTTTAAAAGCATCTCGAATGGCTACACTACGAGGATCATTTTTTAAATAATAATCTCTATCTGGTAATGTGGTGCCACTTTGTCCCATGCTAATGCGATAGGTATTGATATCTTTGGCATCTTGTGTTACAAAAGCACTGAATAATCCACCGGCAGCTCCGGCTTTTCTCAGTTTCATTAGTTGGTTAATTAGTTCTTTTATAGAAGAGATGGCATCAATAGTTGCAAGGTCTTTTTTTACAGGAAGGGCACCTAATTTTTCTAGTTGTATACTATCCATACCGCTAGCAAAAAAATCGCCACTCATTTGTTCTACACGAGTTCGGGTTTTCTTTTTGGTTGTTTCTTCTAGTAAAACTTTCAGGTGCTGCGAAGTTGCTTCTCTTAGCATATCAAAACTTCCCCAGCGTGTTTTAGTAGAAGGCATAATGGTATTTTTTAACCATCCGCCATTGGCGTATTGATAAAAATCGTCGCTTGGCTTAACACTTAGGTTCATATTCGACTTATCAATATATTTCATTTGTGCATTTGCCGAAATGCATGTTGCTGCTATTAGCAGAAGAGTAAATACTTTTTTCATTTGCGTTTAGTTTTTTAAAAGGAATACAATTTAATGGATTTTGGTTTATAGTGTTGTAAAAATGCTTGCCGTTTACATAAAATCAGGGTTCTTATGGCCATCAATTTTAATAAAGTAAAGCTACTATCAATTTCATTTTGTTAATCTGCTAATTGCCCTTAATCTTGCAAACTATAAACAACGATTCATGATTACATTTACTGATGCACAAATTAAACAGCTTAGTATACATAAAACCGGAAACAAATTATTAGACGACCCCCTTACTTTAAGTGAAAAGCCCCTACAAATAAATGATGAAGAGCTGAATCAATTGCTGATGCAATATTTTTTGCAGGCTTTTGAAAAAATTAATGAAATATACCGGCTCTTTCATCCAGCAGGCGAATTGGCATTGAATGAAATTTATGCATTTGCCACACAGGTATTTGATGAGGCTAAAAATTTTCATCCTACCAGCAAACAAATAGCCAAGCATTTATATGATATTGCCAATCATCCCAAAATAAAAAATGGCGAATTGTATGTAGTGCATTTTTCTAATTTGCAAATTGAAGGAGCGCAGCATGAGGCATTAGGAATTTTTAAATCAGAACATAAAGAACCGTATTTAACCGTTCAACAACAACCCGACGGTTTTGTTTTGCAATATGAACCAGCCGCTATTAATATAAAAAAATTAGATAAAGGTTGTTTAGTTTTTAATACTGAAAAAGAAGAGGGATATAAAGTGGCTATCATAGATCAAACCAACCGCAACGAAGCGCAATATTGGATAGATGAATTTTTAAAACTAAAAGTACGCAACGATAATTATAGCCAAACCAATAATGTACTTAGTGTATATAAAACTTTTGTTACCGAAAAAATGGAAGGCAGCTTTGACATCGATAAAACGGATAAGATTGATTTGTTAAATCGTTCTATAAAATATTTTAAAGAAAATGATCATTTTAACATGGATGATTTTGGCCTTGAAGTAATTGGCAACGAACAGGGCATAGCCTTATTTAATGAGTATAAAAAAGAACAGGAGCAGCATTTTGATGCACCTTTACCTGATCAATTTGCCATTCACAATATGGCTGTAAGAAAACAAGCTCGGGTATATAAAAGCGTACTTAAACTAGATAAAAACTTTCATATTTACATACATGGCAATAACGAATTAATTGAAAAAGGTTTTGACGAGGGAAAAAATATGAATTATTACAAAGTATATTTTAGAGAAGAAAAATAATTAGGTGTCATTATTATTACACTATATACAAGAGCTATTCTAAAATCTACAACAACAAATCATTAACTTGCCTAATAAAATCATCTCCACATGAAAATTGTTTTTTTTAGTGTTGTATATTTTTTCATTATCTGCAATACATATGCGCAAACTCTTAATAAAACGGAGCAAAAAATTCTTCAACAGGTAGACTTGGTGCTACCTAGTGCAATGCAATTATTAGAGCAATCTGTAAATATTAATAGCGGCACTTTTAATATAGCGGGAGTAAAAAAAGTGGGCGATTTGTATAGTAAAGAATTAGCCGCACTGGGCTTTTCAATTCAATGGATTGCAATGCCCGACTCGATAAATAGAGCGGGTCATTTAGTAGCTACACGAAAAGGTACAAAGGGTAAAAAAATATTTTTGATTGGACATTTAGATACGGTGTTTGAGCCAGATATGCCAGCCAACCCATATACCTTACTTAACGACAGTACAGCAACCGGACAAGGAGCAAATGACATAAAAGGGGGCGATGTATTGATACTTGCTGCATTAAAGAGTTTATATCAATTGCATTTATTGGATGATGCAAGTATTACAATTTATTTTACAGGTGATGAAGAAAATGCAGGAAGTCCTAATGTTGTCAGTCGCGGCGATTTTATTGAACGTGCCAAACAACATGATGTGGCATTAGCTTTTGAAACAGCCACTTCTATGAATATTGTTGCAGCTGCAAGGCGAGGTTCAAGCAGTTGGAAATTAGAAGTAGAAGCTAAACAGGCTCACTCTTCTGGTATTTTTGGCGCAGCAGGTTATGGCGCAGTTTATGAAGCAGCTAGAATTTTAAATAGTTTCAGAGAAAAATTAAGTACACAACCCTTTCTTACTTTTAATCCCGGACTTTTTGTTGGCGGCTCTAATGTAAATTATAATATGCTTTCACAAACTGGAGAAGCCGTAGGTAAAAACAATATTATTTCTCCAAAAGCAATTGTAATTGGCGATTTGCGTTTTTTATCGGAAGAACAGAAAGTTGCTGCAAGAGATACCATGCTACAGATAGTGGCACAGCACCTTGCAGGTACAACAGCAACAATTAGCTTTAGTGATGGCATACCAGCCATGCCACCTACCGAGGGCAACCTTGCTTTGGCATCCATGGTAAATGAAGTAAGTATAAACTTAGGATATGGCACAGTAGCACCTGGCAACCCCGGACTTAGAGGCGCAGGCGACATTTCCTATATAGCCCATTATCTCAATTGTTTGGATGGGTTAGGCGCATCGGGGCGCGGTGCACATGCCCCAGGAGAAACTATTAACCTAAAAGAATACCCGAAATTGATAAAAAGAACAGCCTTGCTGCTCTATAGATTAACCAGATGATCTTTATTAATTAAGCAACAAATTAAAATAAGTACAATTGAAAACAAGAGTCCTAGCATTCAGCAGTTCAAGAGTTGGTAATGGCGCTTTTCTAGAAACTGCTGCACCAGCGATTGTCCGCTTTTTAGGTGATGCATCATTGAATATTGCCTTTATACCATTTGCTTCAGTTAAGTCTGATTATGAAATATATACGGACATGGTACGTAAAGGTTTATCTGCATTGCCCTATCACATTCAAACGGTAACCATAGAAAATGCTGCAACAATAATTAATAATGCCGATGTTATTATGGTGGGAGGGGGCAATACTTTTAAATTATTGTATGATTTATATACCAATCATTTGATGGAACTTATAAAAAATAAAGTACTATCAGGAACGCCATTTATTGGCTGGAGCGCGGGAAGTAATATTGCAGGTGCAACAATTTGTACCAGCAATGATATGCCTATCATTAATCCAGGAAGTTTTGTGGCATTGAATTTTTTGCCGTTTCAAATTAATCCACATTATTATAATCTACCAGTTTCAGGCTTTAATGGCGAAACGCGCAACCAACGACTGGAAGAGTTTTTACAGCTTAATTTGCAGATGCAGGTAGTTGCTTTGCCCGAGGGCACCGCTTTGTTATTGGAAAATAATCAATTGAAATTAATAGGTAGCAATAATGCAATTGTATTTAGCTGGCAACAAAATGCATTGCATCAATCAGCAATAAAACCCGAAGATGATATTAGTTATTTAATGAAGTAATTTTATAGATCAATGCTGAAACTATTCCAGCACCAACGCTTCCACATCAAAATTTTCGGGATGCTTACCTTTTATGTTTCGGTAAAAATTCTTAATTGTTGTGGCATCAGTTACAGGGTTGCCGCTTAAGTATAATAATGGGCCAAAGCCCGCAATCTTATTTTTATAATCTAAAAATCCTAGTAGCACGGGTACATTGGCGCCTAATGCTACATGATAAAAACCGCTTTTCCATCTGGTAACACTGCTTCGAGTTCCTTCTGCAGGTATCATTAGCATTAACTCTTTTTCTTTTTTAAACAACGCAATAATATCATCCACCAATTTATTACGCTTATTGCGTTGCACAGCAATTGCCCCCATTTGTTTAAGTAAACTACTGAATGGCCATACAAACAATTCTTTTTTTGCTAAGAAACGAATTGGGATTTTTAATTTAACGAAAACAGCCATGCTGTATATAAAATCCCAGTTACTTGTATGCGGCGCTGCAATTACTACACATTTTTTATATCCTTCTGGAAGAGTACCCTCTATTTTCCATCCCTTTAATTTAAACCACCACAAAAAAAATATTCGCATATTGCAAAGAAAACACTATTTAATTGCAATATGCAATTAAATAATATTGATTAAGAAGTAGAATAAATATTTTAAAATAGCCAAGTAAAATAATACTCAATTGTGCTATATTATTTTGTTAAGCTATTTCATTGCAGCCTTCACTTTATTGAAGTTATATTGTAATGTCTTAATGATTATTAAAGCGGAGATGCTTAATAAAAAACATTGATAGCTTTACTAAAAAAGTTTATCGCTTTTTTGTAGGCAGGCTTAGTTTGTCTTCTTCTTTAAGATTTGTTTTGGGTTTCGGAAGTTCACCCCTTTTATAAATGATAAGGCCATTTAAAAAATTACGTAAAACCTGATCGCCAGCTTCCACATAACCGGGATGGTCTTCATTTCTAAAAAAATCTCCTAATGCGCCCTTGCTAATGTCAAAATCAACAAGACGAAGTATTTCAATAATATCTTCATTACGTAGTGATAAAGCCACTCGTATTTTTTTAAGTATATCGTTATTGCTTAACATGAGGGTAAAGATAAACATTACCTGATAAGAATCACTTACTCATAAAACAAGATTAATTTTTTGTGAAGCAGTACAATTTTTTTGGTTAGAATCAGTTACGAATTAGAAATGGGCAGAATAAACCCAAAAAATAAACAATTAAATATCCATATTATTATCAAATAAGGCCTTTCGCACAACTATTTTAGTTTGACCATTATTTTTCATGATTTAAATCATGATTTAAATACAGTGTGTTTTTTAGATTGCAGTTTTGTTAATTTAAATACCAACTGCTGTATGCATACTACAACTTATAAGACAGGCGACCTCTTATCTTCTAGATCAGTTTTAACATGGAGAATTGTTCAGTCATTAGTTTGGCTGATTGGGGTTGCTATTTTTATTTGTCTTATTTTTTTCCCTGCTGTTGGTTTATTAGTGTTTTGGAATATATTAATTCCTGTTGCACCAGCCTTGTTGGTAGTGGCAACAGGTTTATGGAGAAATATCTGCCCTTTAGCTACTACCACTTTATTGCCACGACATTTTAATTTATCTAAAAAGAAAAAAATGCCATTGTTGTTACAAGCGAGATTGCAATTAGTAGCAACCATACTATTATTCATTATTGTGCCTTTAAGACATGCGGTTTTTAACACCAATGGAATGGCAACTGCAATTTTATTATCGGCATCTATCGTTATTGGGGTAGCCATGGGTTTTTTTTATGATTGGAAAAGTGCCTGGTGTTCAACACTCTGTCCTATTCATCCAGTAGAAAAATTATATGGAGGTAAAACAATATTTTCATTTCCCAATGCGCATTGTAGTCAATGTGTAAATTGTTCGGTGCCTTGCCCCGATTCTACTCCGGGATTTAATCCAAGCATGTCAACCAAAACAGATTATCATAAAATAAGTGGCTTGCTAATTATTGGAGTTTTACCTGGTTTTATTTGGGGCTGGTTTCATGTGCCTGATAATCATTTGGGCCTTAATTGGCAAACGCTAACTGGGGTATATACTATGCCAGTTGTAAGTGGTATACTATCGCTTATTCTATATATAAT
>Ga0194056_10001884_pt1 | contig 11322 bp, 12 predicted proteins | sample SepL4413m_MetaG_FD_155458 | JGI IMG/M metagenome (GOLD analysis project Ga0194056, IMG submission 155458) | Anoxic zone freshwater microbial communities from boreal shield lake in IISD Experimental Lakes Area, Ontario, Canada - Sep2016-L442-13m | ecosystem: Environmental > Aquatic > Freshwater...
GACGACCGAGGAGGCCGAGACCGCCCCGCATACCAAACTGAAGATGGTGGCCGCCTCATCACGGGACACCATCCGCTCCGCGGGTCGCACCGGAAAGCCTTCCCGGCAACTGGTGTCGGACTGGACCGATGCCTGGGCGCCGAACACGGGCGGCCGGTCACCGCTGCCGTTGCCGCTGCAGGCGATGATCGCCGAACCTGCGCTGCGCCGTATCGACAAACTCGCGCAGAACGGTCACCCCGGTGCCCAGGCGCTGTCCACCTACTTCGTCGGCCAGGGCGTGGGCCTGATGAACAAGATCAAGCCCGCCCGCGAGGTGGTGCTGGAGTTCATCGAGGACTACCTGAATGCCGCTGAGCGTCTGTACCGGTCGATCGAGGATTGACACCGAGCCGCGCCGCGACCTCGACCGCCGAGGATCGCGCGTCGGCAGGTATTTTCTTGACTAACACTTTTCTCCGGGCCGGCAATTCAGGATTGATAATGACGAACCAGAAACAGGGCTTGCGTCCACACTTCGAGGACGTTCAGCATCACTACGACCTTTCCGACGAGTTTTTCCAACTGTTCTTGGACCCGACCCGGACATACAGCTGCGCGTACTTTGAGCGCGAGGACATGACGCTGGAGGAAGCCCAGATCGCCAAGATCGATCTGGCTCTGGGAAAACTCGGCCTGCAGCCCGGTATGACGCTGCTCGACATCGGTTGCGGGTGGGGCGCGGCGTCGCTTCGCGCGCTGCAACGCCACGACGTCAACGTCGTGGCACTCACGCTGAGCCGTAACCAACAGGCCTACGTCGAGCGTTTGCTCGCCGAATCCGACAGCCGCCGTTCCGCCCGGGTGCTGCTAGAGGGGTGGGAGCGGTTCCACGAACCGGTGGATCGGATCGTCGCGATCGGCCCGCTTGAGCATTTCGGCTATGAGCGCTATGACGACTTCTTCAACCGGGCCTATGAGCTTTTGCCGGCCGACGGCACGATGCTCTTGCACTGCATCGTGCAGTCCAGCAAGCAGGATCTTGCAGAGCGCAACCTACCGACAACGATGTCGCTGCTCCGGTTCATCAAATTCATCGTCGACGAAATATTTCCCGGCGGCCGGCTGCCTTTGGTGGCGATGGTCGAGGAGCACGCCACCATGGCCGGGTTCACCGTGAGCCGGGTGCAGCCGTTGCAGCAGCACTATGCCAAAACCCTTGATCTGTGGGCTGCCGCGCTGGAAGCACACAGGGATGAGGCCATCGCCATCCAATCCCAAGCGGTTTACGACCAATACATGAGGTACTTGACTGGTTGTGCCGATCTATTCCGCGACGGCTACACCAACGTCTGTCAGTTCACCCTGGACAAGGGGCGCAGCTCGCTACTCCGCCGCCAGCGGTAGCCGAACTTCGAACCGGGCACCGTTGGCGAGGTTATGCGCCGACAGTGTTCCGCGATGTGCGCGCACTAGACCGGCGGCGATCGCCAGACCCAGGCCGGATCCGCTGGGCAGCGACGAATCCGACCGCGGCACACGGTCATTGGATCCCCGATAGGCGACGTCGAACACCCGCGGCAGGTCGGCGGCGTTGATGCCGATGCCGGTGTCGTCAACCCGGGCCCAGGCACCGTTCTCGTCGGTGCCCACCGCCAGCGTCACCGATCCACCGGCCGGCGTGTGCGCGATCGCGTTGGCCACCAGATTGGACAGCACCCGCACCAGAGCGCGGTCACTGCCGATCACCCGGACCGGCTTGGCCGGTAGGTCGATCTCCAATTCCACCCCGGCGCGCCTCGCCGCGATGCGATGAGCGCTCAGCACATCGTCGACGACTTCGTCCAGTGCCACCCGCTCGTAGGGCGCGTTGATCGCACCGGCGTTGATCTTAGCCATCTCGAACAGGTCATCGACCATCTCGGAGAGCCGAATCGACTCCTGCTCAATGGTTTTCGCCTGGGTCCGCACCTCGTCCGGGCTGACCACGCCGTCGGCGATCGCCTCGGACAGTGCCCGGATCCCCGCCAGTGGGGTGCGCAGATCATGGCTGACGAACGCCACGAGTTGCCGACGGGACTGCTCGGCCACCCGTTCGGCGTCCTGAATCTCCTTCTCCCACACCGTTCGTCGAGCCTGGTAATGGGCCAGCATCACCGCGGCCGGCAGTGTTACCACCGCAACGATGATCAGCACCACCGCAATCGTCTGGAATGTGCTGTCAGCCATGAACCGACTGGCGCCGAACACACCGGCGAAGGTGGCCAGTGTGGGGATCAGCACCAGTGCCACCATGCTGACCGTGATCGACCACGAGCGCGCCAACCGGATGATGAACCCGCCCAGAACCACCACCGGCAACGAACACGCCAGCGCCAGCAGGGCGATGTGCGTCAGATCAGTCGGTGGCACGGTCACCGCCGCCGGATTCACCCCGCCACAGATAGCCGCGGCCCCAGACCGTCTGCACGCGATGGTGATCGCCGAGTTTGGACCGTAATCGTTTGACGTGCACGGTCACCGTCGACAGATCGCCGAAGTCCCAGTTCCACACCTTTTTGAGCAGTTCTTCACGGGAGAAGACGGTGTCGGTGTGGGTCATGAAGAACAGCAGCAGGTCAAACTCGCGGTTGGTCAGTCCGACCGGTTGCCCGCCGACGGTCACCGATCGCGCCGCCGTGGACACGGCCAGATCCCCGACCGCGATCTCCAACGGCACCGCCGAGGTGGGAGCCGGGGCACGACGCAGCACCGAGCGCACCCGCAGTGCCAATTCACGCGGGCTGAACGGCTTGGTCAGGTAGTCGTCGGCACCGGCCTCCAGACCGGCGATCCGGTCGTCCTCCTCGTTGAGCGCGGTCAGCAGGATCACCGGCACGGTGAAGTCGCCGCCCTGGCGCAGCGTCCGGCACAGCGACAAACCATTGGGGCCGGGCATCATCACGTCGAGCACCGCGACGTCGATCCGCTCGGAGCCGAGTACCCGCAGCGCCTCGTTGCCGTCGCCGACAACCCGGACCTCATGGCCGTCGCGTTCGAGGTAACGGCGCACGACATCGCGCACGACGGCATCATCGTCGGCGATCAGAACACGTGACGGCATATCTCCGAGCCTAGTGGTGATGTGCCCCGACCTGCTGCGACGTCACTGATTCGTTATGGCGCCGCCGCCGGAGTACCGCTCCCGCAGCGCCCGGCGGTCGATCTTGCCGATCCCGCGGCGCGGCAGTTCGGCGACGGTGCGCAGTTCACGTGGCGCGGCGGTCGGATCCAACGACAGTGCGACGAAGTCCCGCAACTCTTCCAGCGTGGGCAGGGGCACGGTGGGATCCGCCACGATCGCGGCCACCACCCGCTGGCCGAACCGGTCGTCGGGAACCCCGAAGACGGCGCATTCCGTCACCGCGGGATGGCGGGACAGCACCGCCTCCACCGGGCCGGGCATGACGGTCAGCCCGCCGGTGCTGATCGCCTCATCCGCCCGGCCCAGTACCGACAATCGGCCCGAATCATCAAGTGTGCCAATGTCATCGGTTCTAAACCAGCCGGGCTCGCCGAACGGGTCGGGCCCGGTTTGGTTGGGCCCTGTTTGTTCGGACACAGTCGGGTTGCGATACCCCTTGGCCAGGGTGGCTCCGCCGATGACGATGCGGCCCGGACCGGTGTCGGTTGGGCCGTCGATCCGGACCTCGACGCCGTCCAGTGCGATCCCGTCGTACACGCAACCACCTGATGTTTCGCTGGAACCGTAGGTGCGCACCACCGTGATCCCGGCCGCGGCCGCGCCATCGAGCACCGCCCTCGGTGCCGGGCCGCCGCCGAGGAGCACCGCATCCAACTCGGCCAGTGCGTTGGTGGCCGCCGGGTCGCTCAACGCTTTCGCCAACTGGTTGGCCACCAGCGACGTGTAGCGCCGTCCCGAGCCTAATTGCGCCACCGCGCGCGGCAGTTGGGTGACGTCGAACCCTTCGGTGAGGTCGAGTTCGGTCGGCACCGTTCCGGCCAGCACGCATCGCACCAGCACCTGCATGCCGGCGATGTGGTGGGCCGGCAGGGCCAGCAGCCAGTTCCCCGCACCGCCGAGGCGGTCATGCGTGGCAGAGGCGCTGGCGATCAGCGCGGCCGGGGTGAGCATCGCGCCCTTGGGTGTACCGGTCGTGCCGGAGGTGGCAATCACCAGCGCGATCTCGTCGTCGATCTCCTCGCCGATCCGCAATGACGTTGTCAGCGAGTCACTTTCGCGCAGATTGCCGGCCGGAACCGGGACCACCGGACTGTCTTGACCATCCAGCACTCCTTCGAGTGCGGCCAGAAGTGACAGCGCTGACGGACCCGGTGGGATGACCAGCGCGCGCAGGATGGCTATTCGGCGTCCTCGTTGTCCCGCGGATCGTCCAGTGGCCACCCGTGCGTCAACAGCTTCTCGCGCACCCGTTCGACATCGGCGGGTGCGGGCACCTCATCGGTGATGAGCATGATCTCAGCTCCGATATCGGCGAAGTCGGGTTCCGGCATCCCCATCAATTGGCGCGCGACGAGAAGCACCTCGTCCCTGGTCAGCCGCCGCGATAGCAGGGCGAGGATCGGCAGGTAGTCGTTTTCCGGAACCCCGGTGGGATATCCGGCGCGCAGCCAGGAGACGACAGTGTTCAGGAACCGGTTCATAGCCTCACCTCCGAGTGTCTCGCTAAGCCTAGGGCGTTGGACATTGCGGTAGCGGATCTGGCGAGTTGTTTACGCAATCCGGCCCGGACGGTAACCCGTGGCATACGAAAAGTGAACGGCGGATGAACACCTGAGTCAATCCAGCAAACTTGCTGATCATCGCCTTGTGGCCGGGCCTGCAAAAATTAGACGAAACGACCCGACAGGGGCCAGACTACGGACAGGTCCCCAGCCCTAGGACAAGGATTCCGCATGAGCACAGAAATGATCATTCTGGTGCTGTTGATCGCCACCGCGTTGGCTTTCGACTTCACCAACGGCTTCCACGACACCGGTAATGCCATGGCGACTTCGATCGCCACCGGTGCCCTCAAGCCGAAGACGGCGGTGGTTTTGGCCGGGTTGCTGAACCTGGTCGGTGCCTTCCTCTCGGTCGAGGTCGCCATCACGGTCACCACGAACGTCTTGAAGATCCAGGATAAAAAGACCGGGCAGTTGCTGCCCGGGATCGACGGGTCGATGGGCCTGACCATCATCTTCGCGGGCCTCATTGGCGGCATCCTCTGGAATCTGCTCACCTGGCTGTTCGGCATCCCATCGAGTTCCTCGCATGCACTGTTCGGCGGTCTGATCGGCGCCGGCCTGGCGGCACTGGGCACCGCGGGCATCAACTGGACCGGTGTCACCGAGAAGGTGCTGATCCCGGCCGTAGCTGCCCCGTTGATCGCCGGCCTGGTCGCCGCCTGCGGCACCTGGCTGGTCTACCGGATCACCCGCAGCGTTCTAGCCAAGCGCCGCGAGACCGGGTTCCGCTGGGGTCAGATCGCCACCGCTTCGCTGGTCGCACTCGCACACGGCACCAACGACGCGCAGAAGACCATGGGCGTGATCGCGCTGGCCCTCATCACCACCGGCCACCTGGGCGGCAACGTGAAAGAGGACGGCCTGCCGTTCTGGGTCATCGCCAGCTGCGCCATCGCCATCGGCTTGGGCACCTACCTCGGTGGCTGGCGCGTGATCCGCACCCTGGGCAAGGGTCTGGTGGAGATCGAGTCGCCGCAGGGACTGGCCGCTGAAGCATCGTCGGCCGCGATCATCCTGAGCTCGAGTGCCGCCGGTATGGCGCTGTCCACCACCCACGTCGCCACCGGCTCGATCCTGGGCAGTGGTGTGGGCAAGCCGGGCGCCGAGGTGCGCTGGGCGGTCGCCGGTCGGATGGCGGTGGCATGGCTGATTACGCTGCCCGCCGCGGCTGCAGTCGGCGCGCTGTCCTACTGGCTGTCACACACCGTGAAGAACATCTCCGGCTCGCAGTTGGCCGGTGACGGGGTCATCTTCGTCATCCTGGTCGCGCTGTCCTTCTTCATGTGGTGGCGGGCCCAGCAGCAGAAGGTCGACTCCAGCAACGTCAACGCCGATTGGGATTCGTCCACCAACTCGGTGGTGCCCGCTGAGGTCCGCGAAGCCGCGAAGACCAACACCAACACCAAGATCAAGACAACAACCTCGGTCTGACCCGGCGAGCCAAAAGGACAAAGGACATCTCTGATGGGTAAGTATCTGGAAAGTATCGGCCAGGTCCTGCTGGTGGGACTTGTTCTCGGCGCGGGCCTGCCGGCCCTCTTCGGGGTAGGCATGTTGGCCTACTCACACGGGGCCGGCGGTGAAGAAGCCGACCATCTGATCCACAAGGCCAACCCAGCGCTGAAGTACCTCGGCATCCTGCTGTTCGCCGTCGTGGGCTTCGTCATCCTCGCCGGTGTCGGCTGGGTCACCCGCACCACGATCATTCACCACTTCGGTATCGACCTCTTCCCGATGTTCCCCAAGAAGTGAGACTGAGATGACAACTGTCGATGGCACCCCCGGCACCCCCGGTTTCAGCTCGAACGTCCTTGACTGGTTGCACGAGGGCTACCCGCACGGCGTCCCGCCGAAGGACTACTTCCCCCTGCTGGCTCTGCTGCTGCGGTCGCTGAGCGAGGACGAGGTTGTCGCGGCGGCCGCGACGGTGCTCAAGCAGAGCAACGGCGATACCCCGGTGACCGAGGCGCAGATCCGCGAGGCCATCGCCGAAGTCATCTCCAAGGATCCCAACCCCGAGGAGATCAACCAGGTCGCCGGCCGGTTGGCGTCGGTGGGCTGGCCTCTAGAAAACGGTCACCGCTAAAACGTTTGCAGTCTGCCCGTCAGCCGCGGATGTCGCGGCGCAACGGGTGCTCGGCGGGGATCTGCACGAAGATCAGCGTGACGCCGTCGGGATCTGTCACCTGCATCTCATGCAGACCCCAGAACTCCTGGCGTGCCTCGCGCGCAATCGCCACACCACGGCCCTCGAGTTCCTGTTGCGTGGCATAGACGTCGCGCACCTGCAGCCACAGCGCGCCCGGGAACGGACCACCCGGTTCTGCCGGGGTGCCGTGGCCGGCCAACTCGATCAGCGATTGGCCGGCGTAAAGCACTGTGCCGCCCGGGTATTCGCGGGCGATCGCCAGGCCCAGGGCGTCGCGGTAGAAACGCAACGAGCGGTCGTAGTCGGCCGGGCGCAGCAGGACGCGGCTCGCGAGGATCTCCATTGCCCTAGCTTAAGTGCCGCAGTCAGGGCTGCATCCGCTGTTGCTTCAGCAGCCTGTTGAGCGCGCGGGGGGCGACGACGTCGAGGGCCCGGGCTCCCATCCCGAAGCGCGGTGCGATCCGCACCGGACGGTGCACGGCCGCGTCGATCATCCACCGCCCGGCCTCCTGCGGGCTCAGCGCGGGCACACCGTCGTAGGCCTTGGTCGGCGCGATCATCGGGGTGGCCACTAGCGGGTAGTACAGCGTCGTCGAATGCACGCCCCTGCGGGCCCATTCGGTTTCGATGACCCTGCTGACCGCGCTCAGTGCGGCCTTGGAGGCGTTGTAGACGCCGAACAGCGGCGGAGCCTCGGTGAGCACACCCCAGGTCGCGACGTTGATGATGTGGCCGTCGCCGCGTTCGATCATGCCGGGCGCCAGGCCGCGGATGAGCCGCAGCGGCGAGTAGTAATTCAGCCTCATGGTGCGCTCGACGTCATGCCACCGATCCAGCGACTCGGCCAGCGAACGGCGGATGGACCGCCCGGCGTTGTTCACCAGAATGTCTACCCCACCGAACCGCTGCTCGACGGTGTCGCAGAGTGCGTCGACAGCGTCGAGGTCGGACAGGTCGCAGGCAATCGCGGTTGCGGTGCCGCCGCTCTCGGCGATCCGCGCCGCAACTGCGTCGAGCAGGTCGGCCCGTCGGGCCACGAGAATCACCTCGGCTCCCTTGGCGGCGAACTGTTCGGCGCCGGCTTCGCCGATTCCCGAGGACGATCCGGTGATCAGTACCCGCTTGCCGCGCAGCGGAATTCGGGTGCGCCCGGACACCGACAGCGGTGGCCGCATGCCGGTCAGCGCGATCGCCTCGGTGAGTTTCCGGCGCAGTGTCACGCCCCTGAGTCTATGGATGCTCAGAAGTAACGCGGGAACGGGCTGTAGTCCGGATCGCGCTTCTCCAGGAACGCGTCGCGGCCCTCGACGGCCTCGTCGGTCATGTAGGCCAGCCGGGTGGCCTCACCGGCGAAGATCTGCTGGCCCACCAGGCCGTCGTCGAGCAGGTTGAAGGCGAACTTCAACATCCGTTGTGCCTGAGGCGATTTCGCGTTGATCCTCGCCGCCCAGTCCAGCCCGACATTCTCCAACTCGGCGTGCGCGACCACCCGATTGACCGCGCCCATCTGGTGCATCTGCTCGGCGGTGTAATCCTCGCCGAGGAAGAAGATCTCGCGGGCGAACTTCTGGCCCACCTGCTTGGCCAGATACGCGCTGCCATAGCCGCCGTCGAAACTACCGACATCGGCGTCGGTCTGCTTGAACCTCGCGTGCTCGCGACTGGCCAGGGTCAGATCGCAGGTGACGTGCAGGCTGTGCCCGCCGCCCGCGGCCCAGCCGTTGACCAGACAGATCACCACCTTCGGCATGAACCGGATCAGCCGCTGCACCTCGAGGATGTGCAGCCGGCCGGCCCGGGCGGCGTCCACGGTGTCGGCGGTCTCACCGTCGGCGTACTGGTAGCCACTGCGACCGCGGATGCGCTGATCGCCGCCGGAACAGAACGCCCACCCACCGTCCTTGGCCGACGGTCCGTTACCGGTCAGCAGCACCACGCCGACGTCGGGCGACATCCGGGCGTGGTCGAGCGCGCGATAGAGCTCATCGACGCTGTGCGGCCGGAACGCGTTGCGCACCTCGGGGCGGTTGAACGCGACCCGCACCGTCGGCTGCGCTACGCCGTCGAACACGTGCCGGTGATAGGTGATGTCGGTGAGGTCGGTGAAGCCCGTCACGGGCTGCCACAGGGCCGGGTTGAACGGGTTGTCGCTCACAGCCACGAAGGTACGGCACCGGGCCGCGGCCGGGCGTGCCAGTCAGTAGTGGGTGTGCGCCCACCTCTTAGCGACAAAGTCCGAGCGCCATCCAGACTCCCGGGCTCTTGTCGCTAAGAGGTAGGAAACACCACCATTGGTGCCCCCTGTGGGGGAGACCCGGGCGTCACAGCGCTACCCCCCGCTCTCTCAGCGCATCGATGAGGCCAGTCGGCCGGTCGGCGATCGGCAGCGGATCCACGAGGGCGAACGAGCACCCCACCTCCCGCGCAGCGCCGTCGTTCTCCTCGCTGTCGCCGATCATCAATGCCTCATCGGCGGCCACCCCGAGCCGTTCCAGCGCCGTGGTGAAAATCCTCCGGTCCGGTTTGGCGGCGCCGACTTCAAAAGACAGCACGAACTCGTCGACCTCGGCAGCCGCCAACACCGAACGGATATCCCAGGCGATGTTGGAGACGACGGCGGTGCGGATTCCGTTCTGCCGCAGCGACTTCAACACCAAGAATGTGTCCGGATACACCGCCCATTCGGCCGGGTCGGTGACGCGCCGGTAAAGCTGCTCGGCGTGTTCGTCGGCCAGGCCTGAGGCCTGTAGCACATGCAGGTAGGCCTCCCGGTGCAGTGCCGGGTCCAGATCGCGGTACCCCCACGCGTGGTGCGTCACACTTGCGGTGGGATGTGTCAACCGGTCCATCACGTCGGCGCGTTGCGCGGCGTCCAATCCCATGCCGGCGAACCAGTTTTCGCGTGCTTCGCAACTGGCCAGCGTGCCGGAGAAGTCGAACAGGACTGCGCGCAGGTCAGCCAACTGACCGGCCCGTGCCCTCCCAGAACTTTGCCCGCACGGTCTTCTTGTCGGGCTTGCCCAGTGCCGTCACCGGAACCGAATCCACCACGATCACCTGCTTGGGCGACTGCACCGATCCCTTGCGTTCCTTGACCGCTTCCTGGATCTCGGCGGTCAACGTCGCCACCGCCGCGTCGTCGGACGGGTGGTCGGGCCGCAGCACGATCACCGCGGTCACCGCCTCGCCCCACTTGTCGTCCGGGGTGCCGATGACGCACACCTGCGCCACCGCGGGGTGCTCGGCGACGACGTCCTCCACCTCGCGGGGGAACACGTTGAACCCGCCGGTGACGATCATGTCCTTGACGCGGTCGACGATGTACCAGAAGCCCTCGTCGTCCTCGCGCGCCATATCGCCGGTGTGCAGCCAGCCGTCGCGGAACGTTTCCGCAGTGGCCTCCGGCAGGTTCCAATAACCACCGCTCAGCAGTGGACCGGATACGCAGATCTCGCCGATTTCGCCCTGCGACACCGGCTTTCCGTCCGCATCCAGCAGTGCGGTCCGGGCGAACAGCGTGGGCCGTCCACACGACGTCAGCCGCTTGGAGTCATGGTCGCCCTTGGCCAGATAGGTGATCACCATCGGCGCCTCGGACTGGCCGTAGTACTGCGCGAAGATCGGGCCGAACCGCCGGATCGCCTCAGCCAGGCGCACCGGGTTCATCGCCGAGGCGCCGTAGTACACGGTCTCCAGCGACGACAGATCCCGGGTGTGGGAGTCCGGGTGGTCCATCAGTGCGTAGATCATCGACGGCACCAGCATGGTCGCGGTGATCTTCTGCTCCTCGATCACCCGCAGCACCTCGGCCGGGTCGAACTTGGTCAGCACGATCAACTCGCCACCCTTGACGATGGTCGGCACGAAGAACGCCGCCCCGGCGTGCGACAGCGGTGTGCACATCAGGAATCGCGGATGCTCCGGCCACTCCCATTCGGCGAGTTGCGCGGTCGTCATCGTGAGGATCGACCCCACCGTGCCCATCACGCCCTTGGGCTTGCCGGTGGTACCGCCGGTGTAGGTCATTCCGCCGATGTGGTTCGGCGGGAGGTCGGCCGCGACCAACGGCTGGGGTTGGTACTTGGCGGCCGCGGCGATCAGATCCACGCCGACGTCGGCCAACTCCGGCGGCACCGGGCCCAGCGTGAGGACCTGCTTCAGCGACGGGACCTTCGCCAGCAGTCCGACGGCGCGTTCGACGAACATCGGGACCGGGTCGATGATCAGCGACGTCGCACCGCCGTCGGCGAGGACATAGGCGTGATCGTCCAGCGAGCCCAGCGGGTGCAGCGCGGTGCGCCGGTAGCCCTGGGTCTGGCCGGCGCCGATGATCATCAGCACCTCCGGCCGGTTCAGCGCGAGCAGGCCGACGGTTGCGTCGGTACCGGCGCCGAGCTCCTCGAAGGCCTGGATGTAGCAGCTGATCCGGTCGGCCAGTTCGCCAC
>Ga0194056_10001885_pt1 | contig 11321 bp, 6 predicted proteins | sample SepL4413m_MetaG_FD_155458 | JGI IMG/M metagenome (GOLD analysis project Ga0194056, IMG submission 155458) | Anoxic zone freshwater microbial communities from boreal shield lake in IISD Experimental Lakes Area, Ontario, Canada - Sep2016-L442-13m | ecosystem: Environmental > Aquatic > Freshwater >...
CTCAGGAGATTTTTTTGTCTATATGGTAAAATTTCAGCCTCGCATCTACAAAATTTTAACTTTTGATGTTTAGAATATTTGTATTTTGATAATAGAAATAGCAAAAAAGACTCATTTGAAAATATTTTTTGAATACGGATCCAATATTTGAATTTTCCCATTGATTTTTCAGAGAATTCTTTACCATAAATCAATGAAAGGGCATAAAAAAGTAAAATCAGAGTTTATGTTATTGCTTTATCTTTATGGTTTTCCCGACGTTTAGAAGCCTACCATATGCATAGTCAAAAAACTCTTTATAAGCCAAGCAATTATAGTTTAAGGCTAAGCTCATTTCTTCAAAATTGTCTCTTTCTCTTCTGCAACCGCCTCTACATAGCGCATACCATTTACATTCTCTGCATTCCGTTGAAACATGTAAGGAGGTTCCTATAAAGGCTTTGTTGGTTTCACAGTCTAAAATATCTTCAATATTTTTATCAAGTATGTTTCCAAGTTGCCAATTGTCGAACGCATAAAAATCACAGGGATATACGCTTCCGTCTGCTTCAACAACAAACTGGCATTGGCATCTGCCATTCATATTGCAGGCTTCATTCCCATAGCCCAAAATCATGCTCACCAAATTGTCAAAGTACCTTATACTTACGTACTCACCCTTCATAAAATCCTCATACCATCTGTCAAAGGTTAACTTTAAGAATTTTACTAAGTCAGATGGTTTAAGAGAATATTGATACAACCCCTTCTTTTCATTTAGAACATCAAGACAGGGTATAAATTGAATGTAGCCAAATCTATTTTCTTTAAAAAAGCTGTAGATTTTATTTGCATACCGTGCACTTAAAGCTGTGACAACACAGAGTATATTATATTGAACCTTAAACTTTTCAAATAGAGCTATTGCCTTCATCACTTTATTGAAAGTGCCGCTATTTTTAACATCTATTCTGTGTGTGTTATGGATATCCTTAGGCCCGTCTAAAGATATCCCAACTAAAAAATTGTTCCGAAATAAAAATTCAGCCCATTCTTCATTTATCAAAATGCCATTGGTTTGCAATGCAAAGTTTACTATAACGTTTTTCGAGTTATATTTATTAGTAAATTCAATAAACTTTTTAAAAAAATCAATACCTGCTAGAGTAGGTTCTCCGCCTTGAAATGAAAAAGTACACATTTCATCGGCATATATGAGAGCTTTTTTCACAACAGTTTCTAACGCATCTATTTCCATTAATCCATAAGATTTTATTTCACGATTATCTGCAATTGAATGATAAAAGCAGTATTTACATCTTAGATTACAATTACTCGATGCTGGTTTAATCAAAAGATTTATAGGTGGCATAATAGTTGACCTCCAATTTGGCAGAAATCTCGCTTACGCCCTCATTTTAACTCAAATTACTAGTTCGCACAACAAACATGTCTGTTTTAGTCTTTAAATTCATGATAATATAAGTTTAAAAAGTGATATAAAGGAGCCTTTCCGTTGAATAAAAGCCCAAACATTTTAATAATTATTAGCGATCAGCTTAGGCATGATTGCGTTGGATATGCCAATAGATATCCTGTTAAGACACCAAATATCGACAAACTTGCTAGAGAAGGACTTGTGTTTGAACATGCGTACTCTCCCATACCAACTTGTTGCCCATCTAGACAGTCAATGTTAAGCGGGAAACGCGTAGAATCCTTCGGAGCATACTGGAATTACGATGGCGCTGGAGGAATGAAATCCCCTGCAATGCCAGAAGATATATTTACTTGGACACAGGGACTCCATGACCACGGCTATAAAAATGGTTATATCGGGAAATGGCACGTTCATCCGGACAAAGACCCCACAAGTTTTGGTTTCGATGAATATATCCCAGACTGGGGGGCGGATATTGCCCGAAACGAGACCTTTGGCAAAGTAAACTACACAAATGGTTGGAGGGGTGAGATTGACCCTACCCCTTTGCAATATACTCGCACACACTGGCAAGCAGAGCAAACGATTGATATGATCGAGCGTTATTCTAAAGAACATAAACCTTGGCACATTCGTCTTGATTTCAACGAACCTCATTTGCCTTGCCTCCCTACGAAACAGTTTGCAGACATATACGATCCAGATAGCATCCCAGAGTGGGATAATTTTAACGACAGTTTTGAGAACAAGCCTTATATTCAAAAGCAGCAAGTTCATTCTTGGAAAGTTGATAAATTCACCTGGCAGGACTGGAAGCAAACAGTAGCTCTTTACTATTCTTTCATTACTCAAATGGATGATGCAATCGGAAGCGTTATTAACTTCATCGACAATAGTGGCCTCGATGAGGAGACACTAATTATATTTACTGCTGACCATGGAGATATGTGCGGTTCACATCGGATGGCGGACAAGCATTACGTGCTCTACGATGATGTTGTGAGGGTTCCTATGTTGGCAAGATGGAGGTCAAACATCCAGCCAGGAACTAGACACGATGGCTTTGTCTCTGCTTCGCTAGACCTTGCCCCTACTATACTTGAGCTAACCAATATAGACTTTCAGGATAAAGACTTATGCGGGAAGTCGTTCGCCCCATTACTAGAGGGAAAGGCCTTCAACAACACCAGAGATTGCATTATCAGTACGTTTAACGGACAACAATTCGGTCTGTATACAATGAGAATGTTACGGACAAAGAAGTGGAAGTACATTTGGAATACCTGTGACGTTGACGAGCTTTATGACTTAGAAAACGACTCAACAGAGTTAATTAATCTATCATCGCGTGATGAGTATAAAGACCTCCTCAGAGAGCTGCGCATAAAACTCTACTGGGAACTTAAGAGCGAAGGAGATACACTCATTGGCAGCGCTTGGCTAAAGGATCAGTTACTCGAGAATTTAAAATTGTGAGTAACGTGCGTTCCTGTGTTCGCATCGTGTTCTAGACGAACTTTGCCGCCTACGGTTTGAAATTCAATCACCAGCTGTTCAATAGAACTTGGAAGGTGTGGCTCAAAACTTATTTCACCAAAACCAGGGGTGGCTGGTTTAATTCCAGCGATATCTTCGATAAGAACAGAAATAGGAGCACTTGCCCACGGATGGCAAAGACTTGTGTTCCATTTTTGCTCCTTACCCCAAGCTTCGAAGCATGTTGTGGCGCCTTCGCTCAACATATTCGCCCACGAGTGTTCATCCCGGGATGTTATCAAATCGAATACCAACTCATATTCACCAGCATTTGATAACCCCTTCAGGACAAAATAGCTGAAATACACTCCGCAAGCGAAGCGTTTTTCTTTTATCAACTCAACCACACTCTTAATCGCCTCCTGAGGAACTAGTCCAAAAAAAAGCGGGAGCGCATTTGAATGAAGTGCCGAATGCGTTGAAACGTCAGAATCTACAAATAGTTTGCTTTCCTCTTTGTAAAACGCCTGAACAAATGCTTCTTTGAGTGTTTCATAATCATTTCTACATTTTAAACCAATATATTCTCGAATTTCATCAACCGTCTTCACTGCACCACAGTAGAATGCATTTAACACATTATGGCACCCTTTTCCGTTACCAACAGATAAATCAAAATCATAATTATCTTGAAGATTTTCGGGCCAGTCGACAAGATTCCACTTCTCAGAAACATTCTGTAGCAACCCGTCTTCCCGTTTATATTTCTTGAAATAATCAATGACCCCCTCCGCCACCGGCAACATTTCTTTCAGAAACTCAAGGTCCCCGCTATGTTTATAATAATTCAATAATTGAAGCGGAAATTGAAGTGAAAAATCTGCAATTTCCTGCATAAAGCTCCCTGGCGCACAAGTCATCAAACCTGGACAAATGAATGCAGAGGCTGCAAAATCCTTCAAGCACTTTTTAAACAGTCGCAAATCTCCGGTAAGATATACGTGCGATAGTGTCGTTATCGTTGCATCGCCCAAATACTGACCTTTTTCTCTACTCGGACAATCTACAAAAACTTCTTGTGAACCGTACTTGACTCCGTTTTTGCATATCTCCCAAATATCATTCAACAATATATTTGAAGATTGAAAAGTGCATGCCTCTTCATTAAACGGGTAGTGTCTTACGATTGCGGAAAAGTTCTCTGGATTGAGCGCACCCTCTGGCCCTACGATTTCGACATATCTAAATGCCTTATAATCAAATTGTTCCAGAACATCCAGTTCGCCTGATAAAATCCAACGATCTTTGTAATTGCAGTTGCAGCGCATTTGATGACGAACTAATGAACTGGAAGAATCAACGTCAGCATTCAATTCCTCACCATACATTATCTCAATAATCTCACCCTTCACACCACAGGCTTCCATAGAAAACTGCCCGGTAATTTCGCGACCGAAATCTATGACGTAATGGCCAACTGACAACCTCTCAATAGTTTGTGGTTTCATTTCATAAACAGCTAACTGAGGTGTATCCTGTAACACAAGCGCGTAGTCGTTTGACAAAAGTTCTACTGAATCTTCCCAATGTGTGTCATCAAAATCAAGCCGCTTCCATTCAGAAATCTTCAACCTGCTGTCGATATCCTCCACAAATTGAGTTTCATATCCAAATGTTTCTGAACTCGTAAACTCCTGTGCCTTGTGTTGTTTCCACGACGAATCGGTCCAAAGAATTATATCAGAGTCTGAAAATAGCTCCGCAATCAAGCCTTGTCGATAATCTCCGCTATTCCAAACACGATTGATCAGCCCTTGATAATACACATGAACGGCAATTGTATTCTTTCCTGCACACAAAAAATCGCTTACATCAAGATGATTGTAATTGTAGTTGAAGTGGTAACTCGGCGCGGGTCCCTGAGAAACAAAACGCCCATTGATGTATAGCTTGTAGTAGTCGTCCGCGGTTATGTCTAAAAATGCCCTTGTTGGTTTATCCCTCAACAAAAACGTTTTTCTTACAAGCATATGATAATTCTTCAAATCCTCTCTGTGCGAAGAAAGAGAACTCTTTTGCGATTCTTTGTGAAACACATTGCGAGGCTCTAGCCCGCTCAACTCAACACCCGAAATCCATTTCGCTTTCCAAGTTTTCAAAAACTACCTCCATGCTCTTTCATTAATAGCCAAACTTTTTCAGCATAACCTCAGTCTCATTAGCAGCCTGCACACTTGGAAAGTCACATAGCATATAGACTCCGTTTGTGCCAATGGCGTTTAGAACAGGCTCAATTTGCTCGGGTCTCACGCCTACTAGTTGAACCGATTTTCCAGCGTCCAGAATCTTGCGGTACATATCAAACCAATGAGAATCCGCACATCCGGGACTCGATGGGTCGGGCGTCCATTCAACAGCGTTAAGTTCCTTAATAGAAAGCAGGTGGTCAAGATGACAGATGCATTCCTTACCATCCAGATGAAACATAGAATGATCTAGGTATTGGCATTGTTCTGTCAGCATAGGAACTATGAATTCGCCGAACTGGTCGGGTGAAATCATGGCCGAGCAATCGCATTGCAACTTGGCAGTTTTACCCGTTCCCCAAATTGAAAACGCAGAATAGCCCGAGCTATGATCTTCTTGTTTGATGACTTGGTATATGCGTTCATAAGCTTCAATCCAGACCTTGTTGATTTCACGGAGACGCTTCATTACAAGTTCAGGTTCGTCCATTAAAGCATAAAGGCTTTCCTCAGCACCAATCAGGGAGGAAAGGATATCCAAGTTTTCGACCAGATCCATGCAGCCAACCATATACTTTGTTCCGGCAAGTTTTGTAAGTGTTTTTAAAGTATTCATTTTTAGTTGCCACCATTGGTTCGATTCATCAAACCCGAGAGATGGAAGCTGCACTATGTTATCATAAGCGTGCTCAAACCACACCGTCTTGGGGTCAAACACAGGCTTGGCACCCATCAAAGTAGCCAGCGAGCCCGGTCCCAAATCAACGCAAGCCATTGGAAGGATATCCAACGGATAAGACATCCGTGCCATGCCATAATGCTGCGATTTTGCACGCCACTCATAATTCAAAAAGCGCTGCTCAAATGGTTCAATAAGTCCTACATCTTCTGTTTCCTCATTCACGCCCTCGCGTATTCCAGACCAGGATCCGACTAAAAAGCCGTTTTGATTCCACCAATTATTAAAACGCAGTTTACTTTCTTCCCAGTTAGGTTTCCATGTGTTGTACATTTATATTCTCCTTTGATTTTCTATTTCTCAAGCATATTAACTTCAACTAATATACCATTTTTTTTGTTCAGTTTAAATGTCTTCACTTCGAATTTACTTAAATTAATCTTTTCTTTGATACTCAAACTGGGAATGTTTAATTCAGTGCTTCTTTGAGCACCGGTTGGCTCAAACAGACGAATGATATAATCCTCAGAATTCTCTGCCTTTTTGAAAGCTGTCATCTGCACCGCTTCGTCATCTAAAAAGACGAATGGCCTAGGCTTCAAGCCATTCCCCGATGGGAAAAACGAAAGTACAAATGGCTTTTCGTTATGCGCAAGCGCCTCCCGATCAATCGCTAAAGACCTTTCAGCAAGAGGTCCACCATTCAACCAGAAAGTGTACTTCCTCTCACCCTGATCAATTCGAGGCGAAAAACGATCCTGCGCAACCAGGGCCCGATCATCTATTGGGAGAGCAGAATACGCACTTGAACGCAGCAATGACAATCTAATTTCTCCATCTAAATAATCCGACCCATAAATACAATCATTGACTATCGTAAACATCTTCTCCTGCTTCTCATCCTGAACACCAAGCCACTTTTGTGAAACAGCCTCGGTGAGATCGCAAGGGAGTTCAGATACGCCAAACGCGACCTGCCCTAAGTATTTCGCATTTTCGAAGACAGTCGGAATCGATAGTTTGAGCATTTTGTCCTTCTCATTCCAGAACACTCTTGCGTCAACCTCAATCTCCGTGCCCGACTTCGGCAATTTGTATTGCAGGCAAATAGTTGAATCCCCGTATTCCAGGACCGCCTCTACGACAGAGCGAACTTCTCCATCTTCAATGACCCGGACGGATTCAAGCTGCCCTTGACTCACCCCAGAAAAACGCGTGCCTCTTTCAGCGGACATCAACTTGAATTCGCCCACAGTATCTGGGAAACTATAGACATTTGAGCCCCAAGGATCTTCATTGTCTTGAATCACGATTGGCAAGAAAGCATTCGTCTTCAGATAATTAAAACCGTTAATTTTACATGTATCGATAAGCCCTGTCTTGCAGTTAATGATTACCTCGAGCGCATCAGTCATAAATGAAATTTTGTCATTTATTGATTTCAGCTCATAAGACGGTTTTTGAGGTAAATTTCGAATTCTACAGTCAAACCGGTTCATGCTATTTGGAGCCAATTCTGCACAAAATATCGCTCTTTTTCTCCAGTCAAAATTGAGATTGCTCAACTCTTTCTCAACTTGTGACGGTAGTTTTTGATCATTTGAATAGATTTCAGGCATTGAAAATACTTCCCGATTCTGAATTTGAAGATTGAATTCACACTCAAATATTCCTTTGACTTTATAAGGATGCGGGTTATAAATCAAGATAGGAATTTCCCCTTCTTTTGCCTTCTCCTGTCCGGAAGCGAAGGCAAAAAACGCTTTCGCTTTCAATTGCATACATGTTTCTAGCGCGCGATCCATAATTCGCAACGCTCTCTCCTCAACAGGCTGAATTGAAGAGCCAGGTAGAATGTCGTGAAACTCAGATGTCAAGAGGTCGCAAAAGATGTCATTAAACTCCTTTTCAGGATAGGTCAACAGCCCTTGAAGAGCTGCGACAGACATCATCTTCTCTAACATGTAGGTTTCGTTTTCAAGAAGGCGGTGTAATTGCTTGATTCGGATTTGCGATGTGTAGCATCCAGGTGCCCATGGGTTCAGATCTCTGTCAACCTCAGGAAGTTCAGTTCCTTGCTCTTTAAGTTCTTTAAAATATGCTTCGGGTGTAGAATGAAGAATTTCGATATCATTTCTGGATTCCATCGACTCCTTGATCTGTGTCAAGTCGATTTTTGACGGACCGCCTCCATGATTTCCAATGCCCCAAAGTATAAGAGCTGTAGCTTTTTCAGAAAATTTATCAACCCATTCTTCCACCTTTTTTTTGGCTGTGCCAAGCTCTGAGTTGTACCATTCGACGGATCGATGTCCAATGATTTTTGAACCATCATAACCGACCCATGTAAAATCTTCAGCTGGTAAATCGATGAATGGTCTACAGAATATATATGAATCATAGCCGCACTTTTTTAATATTTGAACGAGTCCTTGCGTATGTCCAAATGGGTCAAAGTTAATCGCCGTAGTGGGCTGCACGCCAAATTTTTCATTAAAATACGTTCTTCCAGCAAGGATCTGACGTATAAGTGACTCTCCCGAAGGCATGTTGCAATCTGGTTGAAGATACCAGCCCCCCATGATATGCCACTTGCCCTCTGCTACTAATTTTTGAATCCGCTTAAACAAAGCAGGTTCGTATTCCTCAACCCACTTATATAGAATGACTTCGTTGTGGTTGAACACAAATCCGTCAAATTCTTCGCAGAAATTCGCCGCAACGCGGAAGGTTGAAATGGCTTCCGCAATTCCTTCTTCCACCTCCCACAACCAAACTGGATCAAGATGTGCGTTACAAACCAAGTGAACCTTTTTCATTTTATTCCCGCCTTTCTTGCTAACGTTCATTATAAGCAGTGCTCCGTCCGCTGAATTACTTCCGCCTGCATGGCTGGAGTCAGTCTCACAAAATAATCACTGTAACCACCAATTCGCACTACTAGATCACTGAAGTTTTCAGGATGTTTTTGTGCTTCAAGAAGTGTTTCATTATTGATCACATTTATTTGCAGTTCAAATCCTCCGCGGGTAAGAAAAGTCTTGATAAGGGATGTCAGTTTGTCTTCCTTCTCTCGAAACAAGTTCGTTGTGAATTTTAAGTTAACGGCAATGCCTCCAATGAACTTTGTATGATCCCATTTCGTACACGACAATATTGAAGCAGTAGGTCCATTCTTTTCTCTTCCCTGTGCTGGTCCCGAACCATCTCCTAAAGGGAACCCCGCAAGCCTGCCATCTGGCGACGCTCCGGTTTCCTGGCCGAACCACTCATGCATCACCCAACAAAACAGGCTAGGAATTAACCTACCGTTTTGAAAAATGGTTGTGTATTTTTCACATTCTACCGCGATCCATTCTGTAATACGTTTGACATAGGAATCTGCCTTGTCGCTGTCGTTGCCGTATTTTTCTATACGATTTTGAATGTAACGCCGTTCATTTTCATATCCTTCAAAATTTTGTTCCAAAATAGATTTAAATTCTTTAAATGTAAATCGTTTTTGATTAATCAAGAGCGAATCGATTGTCATTAAAGAATCTACTAAATTTGAAATACCCACAAAAGATGGCATAATCCAATTATACTTTGCACCGCCATGCTCAATATCGACTCCGTTTTCAAGACAATCATGCACAAAGCAAGATAATAGAGGATCAACCGAAGTAAAACGACGCTCGATTCGTTGTTGATTCTGAGATATAAAATTTCCTCTTATACTCTTGGCAAGTTGAGCCAGAAAAGCTTGTATCACTTCTTCGGTGGATGTATATTCTTTGTTCATTACATCAAGCAATACCTGCACCAAATTTGTATACGGGCTAGCAACCCAAGCGTTTGAGGCCCCTACCGGTGTAATCTCAACACAATTGCTATGAATATAGGAGTGCGCTTCTTCTTCTGAAACCCCATAGGATAACAACCCTTTCGTGATGATGTCGTCGTTGAATATTGCTGGATGCGAGTACCCTTTTTGCAATAACTGTGAGGCAAGCGCAAAATCCTCCTCAGGAGTATCTTCGCAGCAACACAGACCAACCGCAGGATACACAAGACGGACATGATCAATGACTGATAGCAGCATACGGGTCAACTCATTTGAAACCACATTGCCGTCCTTTTCTCTTCCCCCAACCATATACCCGCTTGAAATCCCTGATCTAACTCTATGATTTGTGATTATGCCAAGGCAATCAAGTACCGTCTGTGCTTTTTCTCGTGTTAACCTGCCCTCTCGAAGGTCTTTTTCAAAATAGGAAAGTAAGAATCGATCTGGATGACCTATTTGATACTGCAAATCGCTATATCTTAGAGGTTTATTTGACAGGCACAAGGTTAGAAAATGAACTGATTGCACCGCTTCATAAAAAGTCACTGCTGGGTGAGCAGGTACGCGTGAGCAATTTGCTGCAATTTCCTGAAGCTCTGCTATGCGCACCGAATTATCACAGCATTCAGCAAGCCGTTTTGCTTCCTCTGCATAGCGTTCTGAAAAGAAAATGACCCCCTCAAGACATTTTTTGCAACTAGAATAAAATTCATCTTTTTCAATATCACCAACATTGGTTAAATCAAGGTCATCACGATACGCATCAATCTTTGCTATAATACCCAAAACTCCTTGTGATAAAAGCAAATCATAATCGATTGCCATATGAGAATCCTGCCCAAACATAGTTCCCGCATGCGCAAACACAAAGGTCTTCATTTCTTTCCACTCGGCTTTCTGCTCTTCTGATAGCCCATTCCATGTAAGTTTGCCAACAATAAGTTCTTGGTCATCTATCACAACCGAAGCAGAAGAAAATGCTACGTTGAGCGCATCAGCATATCGAAGGAGATATGTCTCGCCCTCATTTTGTAGCATCCTTTTATGAAAATAGTAATAAAATTCATCGTAAGAAATTTGAGGATACAAAGCCTTTTCGCGAAGAAATTCAATTCTATTTCGGTCATATTTCATTTAAGGTTGTTCTCCTTTTCCAAGGATCCGCTGCTCTGAATGCCTCGAGCATCGCTTTGGTTTTTTCTATAGGAACACCGATGGCGCTCCCATCTCCATATTCAGATAAGATGAATCCGCCTTTTTCCGTCCCCCACTTCTCAAGCAAAAGTTTTGCCTCTTCTTGAATTTCATTTATGCCTAAAAAAGGCAAGGTAACTTGTATATCGCAGGTAGATGAGAAACATACACGCCCTGAAAAACGATCTCCGATTTCCTCGATTCCCAGAGCTCGGGGTTGTTGTAGGTTGAGTACGTCAACACCAGTCTCAATTAAGCTCTCAATCAATTCATTGACTTTTCCACAGGAATGCATCCAAACATGCCAGCCTGCTTTTTTTGCAGCATCAAAAATCTTTTTGTATCTAGGTTTGAACAGTTCATCCCACAAAGCTGGACTGATAAACGAAGCAATTTCGGTTCCCCAGTCGTCACTGAAACTTAATCCGTGAATCCTGCCTGGAAATCTGCTTGAAATGTTATTAATGATTGCAATAT
>Ga0194056_10001888_pt1 | contig 11312 bp, 3 predicted proteins | sample SepL4413m_MetaG_FD_155458 | JGI IMG/M metagenome (GOLD analysis project Ga0194056, IMG submission 155458) | Anoxic zone freshwater microbial communities from boreal shield lake in IISD Experimental Lakes Area, Ontario, Canada - Sep2016-L442-13m | ecosystem: Environmental > Aquatic > Freshwater >...
GGCCAGGGGCGCGCTCCACTTGCTGGATCATTGGCAGAAGCATCGAGCCATCACGCCTCACAAGCGACGCCCCTTCCCCGGCGAATCGTTTCTGGGAACCGTTCCCATTCCTCTCTGCCGGGCTGACGACGAGCGCTGGCAGCGTCTCGCCCATCAACCCGATGAAACGGACCCAGGAGCCGGTGGCCGGGATCAGACACCACCACAAGCCCTGGCCATCCAGGTGGCTCACGGCATTCGCGTTGAACATAACCGTCAGGCCTTCTTTACCCGGCAGGCGCAGACCGAACTCGGGGAGACCCGACCCAGCGTCACCTCCGGCGGAGAATATGCCGGCATTCTGTCCCCTGAATTGTGGGCCGCCATCCAACCCGCCAAGGACGGCCCCATGGACTTCAGCCCAACCCAACTTGAACAACTGGTGGTCTGTCCCTATAGATATTATCTCCAGTACATTGCCGGCGTGGAACCGATCGAACGCAATGAACTCGAAGCAAGCCCGCGCGATTTCGGCACCGCGATCCACTTCATCATGCACGCAGGGTTCCGTCTGCTGCAGGGCTTCACCGACACGGACCAAATTCCCGGCCTCAGCAAGGTTACACAGGCCTACGCCGACCTCATGACCCCCGATTGGGCTGTTCTTGATCCTAAAGGCATCTGGCATCTCCAGGAGGGAGCCACCCGCCCGGCACCCGATGCCCTGCCTCTGGTCTCTCTAAAGCCATCTGCCGGAAAACGGTTACTCTCGTTTTTTGACTCGCTGTCAGAGGTCATTCTTAAATGGGCCACCAGCGGTAACGCCAGATGGATGCTGGGCGCGCCCGAACAACTTTCCATCCAATGCCACCGGATTCAACGCGCGATCCGCAACTTGGCGCGGACCGCCCTTGAGCCTGCCGCTTTACCTGATGCTTTTGAGGATTCAGATGAAGGCCAGTCCTACCACCGTTTTCCCTGCCTGCTGGAGTATTCGTTCAACAGTCAGTCAAAACAGGCCGATGCCCCTTCTGTGGAACTGCAAGAGCCGGCCTCCCCTCATCACACCGTCCGGCTCCATGGCAAAATCGACCGTGTTGATCTTGTATTTGATACGGGGAATATCCTGAGAGCCATCATCGTGGTGGACTATAAGGGCAAATCAAAAGGCATCCTGACCCCGGCCACCATGGCAGGTAATATTGCCAGAGCGGAGGACTGTCAACTCCCCGCCTATGCCATGGCTGCTTCGGCCCGTTTCACATCGCCACCCAAAACCACCGTACCGATCTTCATGCAGTATTTGTCTTATTCACACTCCGCCGGGGACTTGATTAAGGATTGCAAGAAACGCTGGCTCACAATGGATGGCCAACCCGTGGAAGAGGACGAACTGGCGGAGATCATGCAGGGAATAAATCCCTCTCTGACGTTAATGCAGGCCTTCATAACCAGCACCTTCGCGGCGCTTGCTAAATACGAACGGGGCGAATTTACCGTGGCGCCCATTGAGTGCAAATACTGTGCCTTTGCCGGCTGCTGCCGCCACTATGCCAGCCTGCTGGCGCCTGATGGTGACAAAACGGAGGACGCCTGATGAGCAAAGGCTGCCAGAATATCCGCTTTATTGCGTCCGCCGGGACCGGCAAGACCCATCAGGTCGTCAGCCTCTATCAGGCGCTGTTACTCGGTCGCCCCTATCCGCCGGACGACACCTCCCTGCCGGGGGTCACCGCTGGCGCCATCTTTGACGGGGCCAGCCGCATCCCCCCCGACCGGATCCTGATGCTGACCTTCACACGCAATGCGGCCGCCGAAATGCGCGCGCGCGTCACAGAGGCCATTGAGAAGGAACTCGCCACCGGCGATCCGGACAACGAAGCCTTCTGCTGGAGCCTGCTTCGGCGTCTTTCCGGAGCCACAATTTCAACCATTCACTCCTTCGCACAACAACTGCTGGCCCGCCATACCCTGGAGCTTGGACTGTCGCCCACGCTCACTGTTCTGGAGGAGGCCGAGGCCGAGCTTCTACGAAGCGAGGCTGCCCAAACAGCATTACGCCGGGCGTTAAGCAACGATCACTCCGCTTATGTGCATGACCTTGAAAAACTCTGCGAAGGACATGGGGTTGCGCAAATTGAACAGGCAATGATTCAAACCATTTCGAAATGTGCCACATGGGGGATTGATCTTGAAAATTCCCATCCTGCGGCTCTCGTCCTTCACCCCGCTGAACCCCAGCTCTCCGACCTGCAAGCCCTTCTCAAGCCAATCCAACTCAAGGCGGGTGCCGTAAGCGGCAATTCCATCAAGACCATGGCCTCAGAAATGCAGGCTTCAATCCGCTTACTCGGTCCAACACCTTCACCGGAAGCGGTGGCGGAGGCAGCTAAAAAACTAATTGCATTCACCAAGACGACTTGGGGCAAAAGTGATGACGTTAAGAATATGCGGGAATCCGTCAAAGCCACGCTCATTCAGCTGGCAAGCTACGCTCAACGAATAGAAGCCGCCCGTCTTTTAATCTCTTTTATCACCCTGGCGCAAGAATGTGCCCAAAGGATCAGGGCCCGGAAAAGCGAGCAAGGGGTTCTCGATTTCGACGATCTCCTGTTTCAAGCCCGCGATCTTATCCTGCGCAACCCCGGCGCCGTGCCCGCGACGGATGTGATTATTGTGGATGAAGCCCAGGATAATTCCCGCCTGCAAAACGAACTGATCCAGCTCGTGCAGGAATCCAGCCAGGCGTCGATGGCGGCCTGCGGGGATACCAAGCAAACCATTTACAGCTGGCGCGGCGCCGATCCGGAGGGACTCATACACCTGGGCAAACTCCTGAAACTGAAACCGATCCCTCTCCGCACCAGCTATCGCAGTCAATTGGGCATCCTTGAATGGGTGAACGATATCTTCGCCGGCGTTGTCATGGGGACTGAACTATATGGAGAGGCCGAGGAGTTACTGCCCTGTCCCGCGGCCAAATCCAGTCACGGACCGGCCGTTGAGTACCTCTTGCCCGACTGGGAAATGCTGCCTTCACCCAAAGATCAGATTACTATCCCTGGCAAGAAATCAAAAACGGGCGAACCCAGCAACAACACCTGCGCCAGGATTACGATTAAAAAAGGTGACGTCAGAAAGCTGGCCGAGGAAGGTTCGACCAGTGCCGCCACTGACTGGAAAGAAGTGGCGACGCAAACAGAACAAGCGCTGGCACTTGAAGCCCGCGCCGTGGCAAGGCGTATCCGCCTGCTGACGTCCCCCACAAGACAGGGAAACTGGCATCCTCCCCGCGTCTGGGACTCCGCCACACAGGCATGGATCGCTCCCCGCGGCCAACCTTACCGGTTCAGGGACATTCTCATTCTTCTGCGCGCCACCCAGCGGCAGGATCTTTATGAGCAGGCACTTCAGGAAGAGAATATCCCATTTACCACTGATGGCGCCGGCCGCGGCTTTTTCATACGGCAGGAAGTTCAAGACGTTTCCAATCTCCTCTCCTGGCTGGCCTTCCCGCTGGATCGCCAGTCGTTACTTGCGCTCTTGCGTTCTCCATTCTGCGTACTCTCTGATAACGCGGTGGCCATTCTCTCAGCATATGGCGCTGACCCGTCGATGCGAAGCCTTGTCACTGCAGACGGGGAGGCCGCCCAACGCATCGCCGACGATCTTTCCGCCAGATCGTTCCCGGATGATGCCGCAGCCTTTCTCCGGGCATCCACCCTTTTACGCCGCCTCAGCTGGCTGGCAGGCCGTGTCAGCGCCGTCGATCTGGTTCGTGAGGCTGTGCGTCTCGCCGGCTATGACGCCATCCTTGCGGGCACGTTCCATGGTGTGCAACGGTTGGCCAACCTTCAGAAGTTACTGTCGTGGATTCAGGAACTGGAGCGTTCTGAAAATCTCGACTTGCAGGCTGTTGCCACCAGGTTGGCCAAAGAAATTTCCGAAGGCCGGGAAGCGCCCGATGCCGCCGTACTTGATCCTGACGACGATTCTGTCCGCATCAACACCGTCCATGCCGCCAAAGGCCTGTCCAGCCCTGTCGTTATTGTCCCTGACCTGCGCCGTATGCCGCGCAATGACAGCAGTTGGATCCATGTGATTCGAGGAGATAAAGAGCAGTGTTCGACACTTGCGGCACGGCTGAAATTCTACAATGCCGATGACACGCTGGAGGAAAAGGTGGACTCCGAAGGTTTTGCCGAAGAGATTGAACGGAACAAGCTCGCACGTGATCAGGAATCCCGCCGTTTATTCTACGTGGCCGCCACCCGGGCCCGGGACCTTCTGATTTTCACTTCCGAAAACCCCAATATCAGTAGCGATGAAACGTGGCGATCCTGGATCAACCGTCATCTCGCGGCCTGTGATTTCAAGCCTGAACTTGTTCGCCTGAGAGCCTATAGCGAGATTGAATCTGCGTGGCAGGCATTGGGGACGACTCTGCCAGACAAGCCTCTGGTGACATCGGAGCAACTTTCCAGATGCAGGGTTCCGTCCGATACCAACCCGGTCAGTGAGCACTATCGTTTCCCCGTCACCGCCCTGGTGCGGCCCATGCCGCAAATCAGGCTGGCGACGGTCAACATCAGCCAGAAATCAATGAATAATGGTGAATCGCCTGCCGAAGCCGAAATGTCGATCGATAGTGATGATGCGCCTGCTTTCAGCAAGGCCCGGCTAGGCACCTTGGCACATCAAATTCTGGAGACTTTGGATTACTATTCCAGCCAACCTCTGTCCCGGCAAATCGCACAAGCAGCAGAACTGGATGAGCTTTCCCAGCCCGACCAAAAAACCATCACCACCTCCATTACCGCCGCCGCCACAATCATCGCCAAATTCCTGATAGACGTGAAACCTGAGAACCTGATTCGGGAATTGCCTTTTGTTGCCCGCTTTGAACATGACAGGACACAGGTCATCGTTGACGGGAAAGTAGATCTGCTCTATTTCAAGGAAGGTGCCTGGCACATACTGGACTATAAGTTCTCATCCCATGGCGCAGGGGAGTTAGTTGAACGCTACGCCTTTCAACTTGCCGTTTACCGCGATGCTCTTTCCTCACTCGACACCGATGGACTCCATCGCATTCCCCGGTTTGCAACTGACCTTAAAATACCGGTCCCTTTCACCCTCACCCTGCTTGGCATCACACCGGAAGGAATATGTAATGTGATGGACGTTACTCATCAAAACCGGGACGATATTGCGGCCCATCTGATCAGCGCCGCACGAGGCCTGAGTAGTCAGTGATGGTTTAAAAAAGCCATTCCTTTGCTTTTGACTACCTTTCAATTCCCGGGCTGTAATATCTGTGGCCGTAATAATACATGGTTATGGGAGAAAAACTGGCAGTGTGGCCGTGTTGATTCAAGGAATGGGCTAGATGTTGTGACCCGCTCTCGGCTTTCCCTGCCATGGAATCTGAAAGAGGTCGGGGGAGGATGTTGTAGAAGCAACTCGCGGTTCCCGATTCGCAGGTAGTGCCAGTGGGTTTACTCGTATGACTTTCATAGCCATAGAAGTTCGGACGGGCGACGCGGCCTTCGTCGTCATAAGCATAACTGGTTACACTAGATGAAACTTGCATGGCTTTATTCCTACAAGAGTTAACTGCAAAAGTAGTTAGATTGGATAGAAGTATCAAGAACGGTATTTTTTGAAAAATGGATGGATAGCGGCATCAATCAAGGCGGAAAAGACCTCGCATGGACACGATCGACGCAAGTTTGCAGGTTGAATCGATAAAGCGGTAGCACTAAATCGACCTTCCGAGCCTCATCTTCAGTGCCCAAAAGAAGCGTGACCTTCTTTATCCCCATCAACCCCGGCGTGGCGGGAAGTTGAATGCGAAGGTCTTGTCCAAACCATCGTGTATGGCGAAAACGCACGAAGATCTCCTGCGAAACACTGCGGCCTTCTGAACCTGGCCGCTCCAAACTGATCACGGCCTTCAGCTCCGAGCCATAATTGCGGTAGCGGAGACGTAACTCCCCTCCTGACAAGGCTAGTTCTTCTGACGGTTTGTCAAACGACCAGGTCACCGCCGCCTTCCGCACCTTTTCGCCTGTTAACCGGAATCCCCGCTGCCCTCGCTCCAATTTAAGCGAACTCCCATCCGGCGACCAGACCACTGTCCTGACATCCGGTGCCAGCATATCGGCCGGCCTCCCTGCGGGATAAATCAGGCGCAATGTCCCTGACAATCCACGCTGATTGAGATAACGCGCCATCGCGTCATCACTCATGCCCAGCCCTCCCAGTATCAATGACATCAAATGCACAGCTGTCTGGCATTTTATAGGCTGATGCGTGTCAACATCCACCCCTTCCCACGGACCATGTTCAGTAAAGAGTGCTGAAATCTCAGGCCAGTAATCGTGCAGAAATTGCTCAACCTCCCCCGGCAAGATACTGTAAGCAACCCCCAGAGTATAAAGTGATGGCGCATTGGTGATACGCGCATCCGAGACCACCATGAGATCCGGCACTCCGATTTTACCGCTATATTGATTTCCGTTTCCACTATAGGCCTCTGACAGGAATCCCGGCAAATGATGAGCTCGCGAGTAGTCCAGATGGATCCGTACCGCATTTTCCAAATTCACCCGCCAGTCCGGGTTGGACCGTTCGTCCATAAACAATGATAACCCTAATGACTGGAAGGTCGACCCTTCCCACACTCCCAGCGTAAACAGCTCCCGCCCGCTGGCCACAACCCGTGACTTAACCTTGAAGGACTGGTTTCGCAAGGGTTCATCTGCAAACCCGAACCGGGCAACCACGAATTGCAGCGGCCCCCTGAACTCATTCACAAAATAATCGGCATAAGCGGCCTGCCACACACCGGACGGATCTCCCCAGCCCAGAAACTGTTTATGAGTGGCATTCCAGCCAAACCGGAAAAGGCCGCGCCGGGGATCATAAAGATATTGGTAACCGGGGCGCTGTGCCTCCAATAAAGATTCCAATCGCTGCCGGATACTGACGGCCAAAGGTTCATCTTTAAACTGCGGCCGCAACAGGACCCCGATCGTTTTCGCCACGGATGCGCTTAAATTGGCATTGTCTCCAAAAACCACCTGCACCACACGCCGATCAAGAATTGTCATGATTTTGATCTGGCCATCATGCGATGCATAAGGCGCCAACTCCCCCTTGAAACCGGCCTGCCCATATCCAAAGCCGGGGCCACGAATAATTTCCCCCTGTTCGTCATTCTTCCAGGGGTGCACCCACCCACATTTTTCCATGGCTCGCCACACCGCCTGTCCGTCTTGCGCGCCATATACATCAACAAAATCCTGCTTATAGGCATCAGACGCCAGCGGCGCCACTCGCCGGTTCTTATCGAACCCGATGAAATTACACAGCAACCCGCGATCACTGAGATTTGGATCAGCTTGATCCTGAACGAGGCAACGGCTGACCCGGTCAAGCTGGCTTAAGGCAGCCGAGCGCGACCAATAGGGCTGATCAGCATCTCCTGCCGCGATATGAGCCAATAGCTCCACCCACTCGCCAATCGTAGTGAGCTGGGTAAACCCGCGCAAATGGAGCCCCGCACTGTCGTTCCAGCCTTCCACGGGATAGCCCGACGCTTCATCGAACAGCCCCTGCCCGGGCTTGATATAGCCCAGCGCGTTTTCCAGCAACTGTCGCATGTAAATATGTCGGGGATTGAGGGTGGGCAGGGAAAATGAAGCAGAATTCGTCTCGGCGCTCATAGCGTTGCCGCCAGGCATCACCAGCCCTACCATAATCAAAAAGAATTTGAACAGAAGCTTGGCGCACCGAAGACCGCGAAGGAAGAAATGGTTGCGCCTGCGGCGAAAATTCAATGTACTCACCCCATCCGCCTTTGCGAGCTTTGCGTGCTTCTGTTCAAATTCTTACTCTTGTTTGCGGAATGGACTATTTTCCAAATCACGCACCACGCTGTGCACTTGCAGACCACCGCGTGGTTCCGACAGGTCATTGGGCAGGCGCACATGATTGCCTTCCAACCGGGCGCCCACGACGCCTTCCAGCGCCTGCCTCAACATCCAGGCGGCAGCCCCGGTATAGCCATTCCAGATCATCCGCCCCGCATCAAAGGTGGTCAGGAAATCAGCCGCCTGTTTATTCGGCTGCCCCCCATAGCGTTCGATCTGGTCGGGAGTCGTATGCTCCAAGGGCGAAATCTTACGCCATAACCGTACTGCCGTTTCGCGGTATTGTTCCGCTGCCACCTCATCCCCTGCCGCCGCCCTCTCTTCCGCCAATTGCCTTGCCGCGCCAACCAACCATTGCACCCCATGGCAGTACATCCCATTCTCGCGCACGCCTTCAGGATAGCGACAACTCCGCCCCAGATAGGGTTTGGTCTGCTCATTCAAGGCCGGCCACCCAAGCAGAATCACGGTATCCCGCTCCAAAGTTCGTAGCGCAGTATCAAACATCGTCCGGGCACGCTCTTTGTCGATTCCCGCGAAAACCGCCCAGGCTGCCGTCAAAGCATCCACTTCCCAAATCCCGCTCCCCTTGACCCCGATCTCCGTCCCGTCATCGTGGATGGCGCGCAAATACCGATCCTCCCGCCAGGTTGCGTTAATCGCCTTGCCAAGTGACTCCATACAACACCGGTATTCCAGCGCATGACGGGGCTTACAGCGCAGTTCAAACAGCGGCATCATTTCCCGCAAAATGTAATAGAGGAAAAAGCCCATCCACACACTCTCCCCGCGCCCCTCGCTCCCGATTTCATCCAGGCCATCATTCCAGTCGCCTGTCCCCATCAAAGGCAAGCCATGTTGGCCCATCCTCTTTTTCAAGACCAGATTCAGCGCGCGCCGCACATGATCCAGCACGGAATCCTCCCGGGTGGAGCGGAACGGGAAAAAACCCACCCCCTGTTTACCCTCAGGCAATGGCAACAGAGGAACCTCGGTATCCAGATATGGGACTCTTTCATCCAGCAGGGTCTTGTCCCCGGTCTTTCGGACATATTCCGCTACCGCCCAGGCCAACCACAGCAGATTGTCACAGGCATGCGACCGGCTGGAAAAACTGGTACGTCCATCCTGCTGCAGGAAGAACCAGTGCACTGTGTCGCCCTCGACAAACTGATGGGCGGCATGCAGCAGAATCTGGCATCGAGCCAGCGCCGGCTCAACCCAGATCAGGTTTACGGAGTCCTGTAACTGATCGCGGAAGCCAAAGGCACCACTGGCCTGATAGAACCCTTTGCGCGCCCAGAGTCGTTCCGCCAACGCCTGATATCGGAGCCAGTACAGGTAGCTGTCCAAGGCCGGATCCGAAGTCTCAACGGTCAAAGTCCCCATAAACCCGTTCCACCACCGGCGTGTTGCCTCAAGCTGCTCGGCCGCATGCCCGGGTTCCGTATACCTGGCAATCAACTCCTCGGCCTCTTTCCGCGTTCCCGTCTGACCCAGTACCACCACGACTTCGCACTCCTCATGGGGCGGAATGTCCAGCGGGATCCTGAAGGCGGCAACAGCCTGCTGATCATGCTCGCGATAGGCAGCGCCCCCTTCCACCCAGATCGGATGGGCCACAGTCCGGTTGGCGCCAAAAAATTCACCCCGGTGGGTGGTGCTGTCCTCCGGCGCCGGCGACACCGCCACAAAGGCAGGACCGGACCGGAAGGTGTTGCGCGGATTGGTAAACAACCAACCATGCCCCATGGCCGCTGGGCGCCGCATCAATACTCCGGAATGTTCCGGTTGCGCGGCCAGCGTCATTTGGAAATACGGCGCACAATAAAAATGCCGAGTCCGGTCGCCCTCATTACGCACCTTCAACCGATACACCCCGAGCGGTTCGTCGGGAGGCACAAACACCGTCAATTCACTGCTCAAGGTTCCCTGGCGCATATGAAACACGGCCGTGCCATCCGTCCTGAAGTCCGTCACATACTCCGCCCCCGGCATCCGCAGGGGTTCATAGGTGGGTGACACCCATTGCTTCTGATCGCGGTCATACAGATAAATCGCCTCGCCCGGTAGTTCACGAGTGGTGGTATCAGCCCAGTCGGGCGTCAACCGGTTCTGCTGGGAATTCACACTCGATGAGGTATGCAGTCCCCGATGCGTTACGGCCAGCACATGCCCCAGCACGTTGGCCATGGTGTGATCGAAGGGACGCGGGGTAAAAGGCGTCAGCACCCGCATCACGTGGCCCCCTTCTTCATACCGGGTATAAGGCTGTCCGGCCTCGCCGGGCGGACGCCCGTGCCCGATGAGCAACCCTCCGGCAGGAGTCGCCGGACGGGCTTGTCCGGGCGGACAGCGGGCCTTGATCATGGTCTCGGCGACCTCTCTCGAGGTGGCACAGCCAACCCAGAGGCGGATTTTCTCTTCGCCACCGGGCGGGAGTTCCAAGCGCAAGGCCAGACTGGCGATCGAATCGAACATCGGGCAAGGCGCCATTGCCTCCGGCTTGCGCCAGTGCATCTCGCGCAGCGCCTCCGGTGACCATAGCGTTCCCGCCCGGCCAATGAATTCAACCCGCGCCACATTGATCCCTTCCGGCGCACGATCCGCTGTCAGGAACCCTGCCAGTTTGCTGGTGTGATGCAAGGCCATGATCGTATTCAGTTCCGGAATATACGACACATCCGGGAACAACCGGTTGTATTGAGTATGCCCGCGGTCGGCCTCCGCGCTGTTAAGCGACCACTCGACATAGGGAACCAGGAATAAGGTTCTGGCCTTATTATCGAAATTACGCACGGTCACGCGCCACTCCTCAAGAGGCAGCGACTCGTCCGGCAGGGTCACCACAAAATCCGCATCAATTCCATGCTGACGATAGCGAAAACGCAGGTTATCCCCTTCATCATACACCTTGGGCTGAAGCCCGATTTCCGCAGGATAGTTCCCCAACACCGGCCACACCTGGTGCGGAGCAGTCGGCACGAGGTCTGCCTCCACAAAAAATATGGCCCTGCCGGCCGGATCGCGCCCTTCATACGAACGCCGATGAACATCCGATTTTTGCGGGAGATATTCGGCACGCAGGGCACCCCCGGGCTGCAGGGACAAGGCGTAGACCGTATTATCCAGATTCGGAATGTGCGGAGGAATTTCCCCCCGTTCGCGCAACCGACGCACGACACTAGTCAGTACCATCATCCCCACCAGCAGCACCACCGCCGCAATCAAGCCGCCACCCAGGGACTGCCCCCAGATCTGCTCGATCCAGGGAATGGAGGATAATTGCAGGGCTTTAGAGTGATCCCATACCTGATTCCAGGCGGCACCGGCGGGAATATAGAATGGCAGCAGTAAAGGCGCCCATGTGGTAAAGCGCTTGATTCCCTCCGGAAT
>Ga0194056_10001893_pt1 | contig 11300 bp, 6 predicted proteins | sample SepL4413m_MetaG_FD_155458 | JGI IMG/M metagenome (GOLD analysis project Ga0194056, IMG submission 155458) | Anoxic zone freshwater microbial communities from boreal shield lake in IISD Experimental Lakes Area, Ontario, Canada - Sep2016-L442-13m | ecosystem: Environmental > Aquatic > Freshwater >...
GTGGTGGCGTTATTTGATGTAGAGACAAGCCGCGGTAAACTGGCTAAAGGTGAAGATGGCGGCTATACGGTCGGCCAAGGTGAAAGTATCGATTTCATCAGCAACTGCAAGAATGCATCCAAGTATCGATGGGATTTTGGCGATGGCGCCACACCTGTGACGGAACGTTCCCCTACGCACACCTACCAATCTGACGGTGACTACGTGGTGACGTTGACAGCATCCGGAGTGGCGGATCAGAGCACAACGGCAAAAGCGATGATCAAAGTGTCAGGTTCGTCTAAGATTCCGATACTCATCGTTGTTGTCTGTTTGGCGATAGGAGGGCTGTATGGGCTGTATCTTATTAGCCGGAGGCCTGTTCTTTCGATTTTGGTCAGCATAAATGGCCAGGAGGGGGCTGTACGGCAGTTTAGTCTACTGGGGCATCGGGTTGCGTTGTCGGAACTGAGTGAACCGCTTGACTGCCGGGCCCTCAAGGTTGATGGTTTGTGGAAAGTTGAGTTTCGGACCAGGGAGGAACGCGTTATAGAGCAACTGCCCAGCCATTCGCCTATACGACTTGAAGCCGGTGCGTGGACGCAGGCTTTGAATCCGGGAGATTTTTGTATTTCCGGCAGACCATCGGAAGTGATTAGAGTTCAAGATACCTGAACAGGAGAATAGCATGCTGTATCTGACATTGTTGGCTCTCGTATTGATAGCGTGGACACCCGCAACTTGGGGTGTTGCTTTGGCACCCCTCGGGGTTTCTTTGATTGTTGTAGTGCGGGAGAGGAGTCGATTCTCGGGCCTCGGACGTGACAACGTTTGGCGAATGTTGGGCGCGAGTTGGGGCCGAGTGGGATGGTGTCTACTGTTGGTCGCCATTGCGGCCTATTCGTTGGACGTGGCAGTCGGATACAAGATGCCTGACTACAACCAGTCCTTTTATGAACGGCTAAGGCAGCGCACGAGCGCAATGTCGCGCAGTACGGTGCGCCAACAACTGGTTCGCGAGGCCGCATCCAGAATCGACGAGCAGGAGCTAAGGGATATAGCAAACTCTTTAGCGGGCACCCTTGCGCCAGATCATCGAAATTCGTTCTTGAACTCGTTTCTTGCGAGCAAATTCGATCCCGGCATCATTCAGTGGGGGGATTTGTTGGCGAAACCATCTGAGAAGTCTGGCGGGATTGAGAATTTCGCAACGACAACAACACTGCCGCTTGATGAGCGGCAGAGAAAGCTCCATGCTTCCGGCAAGTGGAATGAGTTTTGGCCGAGCCTGCGCAATGACCAGTGGCGATATATCTACAAGCAGATGCTGGTGCTGCAAGCCAAGGAAGCCCTTGGGGATGTGTTGGCATCTCTTGCTGGTGAGCTGGATGAAGTTGAGGGAAGGCGACTGACTCGGGAGTTGCTCGACACGCGCTACCCTGGAGACAGATGGAGGGCTATGCGACTGGCGAAAGAAGCCGGCGCCCCGCAACTGCAGTGGTTGTTCGAAATCATTGTCGATGGGATATCCTGGCTCCGCGGGCTGCCGTGGTTATTGCTCTGGGTGATCCTTGGAGTGGTGGTTATTCTACAGGCGCACAGGATGGAAACCAGTACCCGTCTCTTCGCGGTCAACCGTCAATAAAAGGGGATCAGTCATGGCTAAGCGTGTATATGTGGCAGTCGGCAGCGTGGGCGTCAAGTGCTTGATACAGTTGATTGCCCGCTATCAGGATGAAGGTTTGTTTAAGGACACACAGGATGCCTTTGTGGGTATGGATACCGATGCTGGACGCATTCGTGAATTGCAGTCCCTGGAGGGGTCTAACGCGCATATTACTGGCATTCAAGTGGTGCATGAGCCAGTTGACTCGCCGGTTAGGGACTTGGTCGGAAGATTTCGCAGGGACTGGGATATTACGGCCCGCATCCCTCAGTCAGGAGTCGGAGGAGACAGGAAACTTAGCTTTGCGACGTTGCAGTGGTCTCAGAATGATGAACTCAGGCGGCGGATAGGCTCGCTTGCAAATGGGGATGAACTCATTCTCATTGGGACGGCTTTTGGCGGCACTTCGACAGGTATGTTCTGGAATGTTGCCATGTGGTTGCGTGCCAATCTCAAGCTGAACGCTGACCGTCACCGTGCAGAGTTCTACGCCTTTATGGTCCTGCCGGGAGATCAGGGAGGGGATCTGGAGAAATACCCATGGTCGTACAACTTGTGCGCATTCATGCAGGATATGCAGGCCCTTGACTTCGGTATTCGCGTCGGGAGTCGGTTACAGGCAGAGGTACCTTTCGCAATGCCGCTTTTCTCGCTTTACGATCCGTCGAGTTCTCCTGAACTCGTCCCTCTTTGGTTGCGGGGGAAGCATGGTTTCTCCGATCATGCCTTCTTGCCGTGCGATCGAATCTTTGTTGTTCCCACGCCCAGTGCGGGAATTGGAGGCGAAGCGTTTATTCCTGATGTTGTGGCCGAGCAGGCGTTTGTTCTAGGGGCGCTGAATGGATGGAAGGATTTTCGTGTAACAGCCCAGACGATTGATTTAATGAACACCTCACACGGTGCAGACTACACAAAGCCGGATCACGCATTCGGAGGATTCAACATGGTTGCCGGACGGAGTTCCCGTCGGGCGGCATTGAGTTCTGTATTCTGGAAAAAGTTGCAGGAGCAGTACACCTTGTTTGTTTCGAAATCCGGTGCCAAGACGGCGAGCTCGGAGGCTCTGCAGGCGGTTCGTCAAGGAGCACTCAGGCAGGTCAAGGAAGCCAGTGGGACTGTCCCCTTGATTCAGCCGCGACGTGACCAGTTCTTGGCGGCCTTGGATGATCATCGGTTAACGACCTCGGAGTTGGCCGGACGCCTGGGGAATGTCCTGAAGGATCTTCAAGCCTCGCTTGCAACACAACCATATCCCTGGGTCAGCTTTGCCGATTTTGTTAAATGCTGCTGTGACTGGATTGCGCCTTGTCTGCAGTCAAATCCTGATACGTTCGTCACACTTACGGACATTTACGAGGTCTATCTGGCCATCCGAACCCAGATCCAGACTGAAGCCACCCAGTTTGAAGAGGTTCGGCGGCGTATTTTGTGCCTGCCTGCCGAACAGGATCGAATATCCCAGTCGCGGGTTAGCAGGTGCTCGACGCGTGCGCTTGGGGCCGGAGAGGCTGTTACTGCGGAAGTTGCTGCACAATTCAAGCGGGCGGAGATGGAGTATTTTGACTGGTTTGTTTCCTGCTGCAGGGCTCAGGCGACCCGTAGCCAGCTCATGGATGACGCCATTATTGCCAATGAAAAGGCATGTCTCGTCAGGAGTTACGAAGAGCATTTTGGACGGGTAATCGAAGACATGTCCGGTGTGCCTCCTGAAGAAGCGCTGCCGCCCTGTATTCATCAGAATAACAGGAAGCTGAAGGATGTTTCGAATTCCTTGACCGTTAACCGTGGTGTGTTTCTGCCCATCCTGCTGGATTGCGTAAAGGATTCCGTTGCAGACATTCGTGAGCGGCTTGCTGTTCGTGAACAGGAGAGTGTTGCGGCCTTGGCGGAACAGGCCTTCTCCAGGGGACCTGGAAATCCACTGCGGGATATGGTGGTTGACCTGTCGGATGGCAACCCGAAAGCCTTCTCCGATGTGTTCGAGGTTGGCGATGCTAATGAATGGCACTGTCATTTCTTTATCAAAGGTGGAAATGTTGCACCGGTGCCTTGGGGAAAACTTGATCAGTATTCGCCCGCATTCAAGACGTTTCAGTTGCTGCTTAATGGTGCGCCCTATGCCTCCGAGCAGAATGTCGAGCCGTCGCTCTTGAGAGGGCCTTACTACACGGCGAAGAGCATCAGCGACAGCGAATCTCAGGGGGCGTGGATTGGCACATTACAGCTTGATGTGGATATCCGGTCCATCGTCAAGCATGCATACGAACGCATCTCAAAGCCGATTAACATTTGGGAGGCGAAGGCCTTTGCCTCCGTTCGGGAAGGGGCCCCACAGCGTTCACTGCTGACGCTGCCGGAGTCACTGGCCATCAGTGTGATTTGTGGCTGTATTCACGAACAGGCTCGCACGATGAAAGATCTCGGTTCAAAAGGCTGCGTGATCCGCATTGATCAATCAGGCAGTATTTTCAAGTTGTCTGCCAACGAAGTCCCTCTGTTCTTTACACATGCGGGCGAAAGTTCTTGCCAGATGGTCAACATCCATCGGGACTGGATCAAGCCTCTTATGACTTGGATTGCAGGGTCTTTCTGGGCGGATGTGCAAATGGAGGACTTCAGGAAGAGACTGGTGGAAATGGAGCGGTCAGTGCTTAGCAAAATGACCTTATCCTTCAGTGATGTTGAATTCCGACAGCCGTTGATTGATCTCGCCAGTCGCGTTAAAGGAAAGATCCATGTCGACATTAGTTGAGCCAGAGATTGACGATCCCGTCCCAGATGATGGGCGGAAACTAATGTTTCTGTTCCAGCTGATCGAAAATGTTAAAATTCCCCGAGGTGTTCTTACTGTAGACCAGTTCAAGGAACAGTGTTCCCGTTGTCTCAAGCGCCGACAAGCTCGTCCTTCCTGGCAGGCAGTGATTGTTAATACGATTGCTGATGGGCTGTCGAGTCCACAGTTGCGAGTCGAATTGGAGGGGCGTTTTCAGGCGATTCAGCTACATGCCGGAATTCATCCGGATCGCGATGCGCTGCTGACTAATCTTGCACAGAGGGCCATGCTGGGCGAATTTGCTCCTTCTGTATCGGAATTCTCATTGGCGAATTTCACCCAGAAGATGGAGAGGATATATACTGGTAATGTTAGTCCTGCTGAAGTATGGAGCGAGGAATGGGGGCGGTTTGCAGAACGATGGAAGTTGCCTGCTGACCTAGGCGTGGAAAGACTTGTTAAGCCAATTGCGCCGCGCTCTCCCGAGCAGGAGGATGCCCCATGAAAACAATACATCTTTATGCCGGTACAGGATTGAGGATTGTGAGGTGCTTGGAGTCGGAGTTAGCGCCTGAGTATCAGGGTAAACCCGGTACTGCATTTCCAGTGCTTGAGTTTGGCTGGGGAATTGTCGAACTTTCTCAGGATAGAAAAGCAACGGATCGATCTGTGCGTCTGGTATTCGATACGCGCTATCTTAATAATCTGGATCAAGTTGGTGAAGAGCGTCGAGCCCTAGGCGATGAATTGTCGATTGTGCTTCATCCGGTCATGCCGTCTGTAAATGCGGCCCTCGTAGTTGATCTTGGAAACACGCGCAGTTTTGGGCTGGTCTTGGATGATATCGGTCGTCCCGATGCAATGCGTTTCTATCCTTTACGCATACGGGATTACTCCGCATGGACAGACACGTTCACAACGACGGGTGTCTTCCAGAGCCACATATGCTTGGAAATGCTGCAGACAGTTAGTCACCCTGACAGGGGTGGAGATGAGGCTCGTTATGGGCGGCCGTTATCAGGCTTGCGCACAGGAGCCGCAGCTCGTTCTCTGAGAAATCAAGTGACGGCCTTTAATCCGATGCCGGGAGGTCGTGTCTCCCAGATATCGCCTAAACGGTTTTTTTGGGACCATGACCCAGTGCGTTATAAGTGGATGGCCGGCTGTGTTGCTACATCTTCACTCGTGTCGCCGTCGGGCATTCTGTTTGACAAATGGATGGATGAATTAAAGGTGCCTACGGAATCGATGCCCCCTTCGACGCTCCTTGGGGCAATGGTTGTGGAGATGTTTGAACAGGCTGAAATGCAGCTGAATGATGCGATGGATGGGGATGGTGAGTCGGCTCAAGGGCCGAGACGGATTCGTCACGTTGCCATCACCTATCCGCCCGCCTGGTCCAGAGGCGAGCGAGAAGCGTATCAGCGAGTCATTCAGAAACACCTTGATGCCTACTGTGATGAGCGTGGCCTTGATCGTGCACGAGTTCGTATTTCTTGCGATGAAGCAACGGGAACGCTGATGGCTTACATTTCCAATGAAGTTGAGAAATTTGGCGGGCAGCTATATGATTGGATTGTTAGCATTGGTTCGATAGATGCCGAGGGAAACGGACGTGCGAGATTTGCGGTTCTGGATATTGGCGGCGGAACGAGCGACCTTATCATGGCTGAGGTGTCTGTAATCCGAGAACGCCTCGGGCTTCACTATCTCCAGATAAATAGATTCTACCAGGACGGCGTTCTTGTTGCTGGCGATGAGTTATTGCGCAAAGTGGTAGCTGGCATTGTGCTTCCGGCCGTTGCTAAGGCTATTTGTCCTGAGAATGCTGATGCGCGTTGCCGATTGTTTGCGTTCGCAGTGTCTGGCCAGCGGTCTGATGAGTACCTGAAAGTGCTTCGTAGCCGTTGGGCTCAATCCTGCTGGTTCCCGATTGCTGTTGAAATTGTTCAGGCGTGGCAGGATGAAAGAAAGATCAACCTGTTAGAGATTAAGAACGATCTGGATTTGTTCTGCAAAGATTGTTTGTTTTTCATTAACACAGTGCTGAAACTGAATCGTGTAGTCTTTACGGGGCTTGGAACTGATGATAAACCGAATAATGGTGAGATCGTCAAGTATCTGCAAAATATGCCGATTAAGAGGGAGGCACTCCAAGCTATCTGTGCCGAGGTGTTTTCGGATGCTGCCATTCGGTTCGGATTGCCTATTGCGGCGGCAAGGTGTGATCGAGTCCTATTGTCGGGGAAGACGACTGAATTTGAGGATGTGCGTAATGTGCTAAAGCAGCATATCCCCTTGCCAGAATTCAAATTCATTTCGTTTGGGGATTACAAATTGGCTCCCAAGTGGATTCCCGTAGCAGGTAGAAACGGATCTTCAAAACTGAGCGATGTCAAGATGACAACAGTTATGGGGGCTGCTTTGGAGTTGTGTAACGAAAGAGGGCATCAGGTGTTTGGCTTGACCTCCAAAGTGACGATTGCAGATGCCCATGATTTTTCGGATGCCAAACAGTATTGGGGCATTGTTCCGGCCTCTGCAATTGTGCCGACATTCAAGAATATGGACGCCATTTTCCCCCCTGGTGAAGGCGACAAGGAACAGTGCATTCCAATCCAAGGCCAATCGGTTCTGCTTGCCCGGCGACGTTCTCAATCGGAACGGATGACCGCTCAGATTTCTTATGAACTACGGGTCAAACCCCATTTGGGAGCCTGTGCCCGAGGAACTGCGATTCTGCAACGTCATGTCAGATCGGACGGCGCTGTGGAACTGAAGCTGGTAGGGGTGGCCGCTGGGGGACGGATTGAATACGCCAACGGTGATCAAGTCGAGCTGCTACTCGATCACTTGGAATTACGCCAAATGGTTGCGCAGAATGTTGATTTCTGGATGATGGACGGAAACATACAGGAAGAGATTAACTGGGTATAAAGTGTTTATTTGGTCAAAGTGAGCTGATGTCGCATTGCAAGATGGGCTCAGAGTGACTCTAGTAAGTTGCCGGTAAATTGAAGTCTTTTAATACGTAAGGAGGCCCTTGTGACATACGCGGTCAGCTCAGGTGTTGCTGCTTTCCCATGGTTAGCGACTATTTGTATAGTCATTATTTTGCTAATCTACATTCTTATTGTCTTTCTAGTTATCAAGCACACGGTTATACGCGCTCTCAATGTTTGGGAGAAGCGTGATAACGCTCGCACGAAACCCAGACAACAGGGACCGTCGGGTCGTGAGGTTTTCTCTGCGGCGTGGACAACTGGATCAGTAGAGAATCATTACGGGGCAAACAAAGAACTGAGCATCTTGAAAGATCAAGTGGAAAAGTTGATCAGACAGTGCGAGCCGTTGGCTCAAGCATGTGGGAGACAGATCGAAAGCGAGCGACAGTTGACTAAGTCTCGAGAAGACTGCGAACACTGGGAGAAAGAGGCTCGAAGGATGGAGGGGATAGCTATCGAGAAATCCGAGGTGAATCTGGCTGCCGTCAAACAAATCGGCGAATTGCAGAAGGATATCAAGGAGTCGAAAGGCTCGCTCGAAAGAATTCAGGGCGAACTGAAAGATGCGCGAACTAAATATGAGATTCTAAAAGCAGAGCATGCCGGCGCTTGCGCCAGGTTGAAGAACATCAATGTGTGGCTGCCCGTTGTGCAGTTAGAAGAAGTGTTTGAAAATATTGGCGACAAGAGTGGTCTGCTAAATCGCGAGGCGGCGGGAAATCTTAATTTAGTATATTCACGATTGGCAGTGCTGCTGGCGGCTTTGAGTAGTGATGATGGGGATGCGCTGAACAAAACCGTACTAATAAGAGATACGTTTAATGATTTTGATTCGGTATTGAATGTCCAGTTGTTCAGGCACCAGGAATCATTGGGTGCTGTACGAGTGGCATTCGAAGAAGTTCTTAAGCCAATGCTGGCGAAATATGTGACATTTCGATGGCCTCGGGTTGGGGAGGCGTTAGACCTCAAATGTCATGCCCCTGAAGAGGACAACGGAAAGGGCGTTTTGACAGCAGTCAAATCAGCGGTATTGCATACTACTTCGGGGGACCTCATTCAGAAGGCATCAGTTCTTACCTGATGCCCGAGAGGTGCATACAGAACCGGGATTATCAAGAGCTGGCCACGGAATTTGATTATGGAAAAGGGCGAAATAATTGGACATTTTCTTGTTGAGGATGTGTTGCGCCCACTGCGTCAGGGTAGCGCGCTGTTGAAGGTTCGCTACGAAGGGTCGTATGTTAGTGGTTGTCTTTGCGCTGTGGATGCAGAGCAATATGGTGTATCGGGACATCCCTCGGACTTGAAGTCGTTAATACAAGTTGTGCAAAAGGCGTCCCTCACGGCCCAGACAATTACGCACACCTTGCCTCAACTGCGTCTTTCGCGGAAAGTCGATATCCTGTGTCCTGAACATGTTTCCGTGTATCGCCGGCGTGATAATGGACATATGCTGTTGGGATTTTTCTCCAAGTCACGGCATGAAGCTTATGCTTCTGGCATGAAAGGACCGATCGACATGGAAAGCCTGAGTGCCGTGGCAGCAGTAATTGACGAACTTCATCGATATAAATTTCACCATGGCGGATTGCATCCCGGATTAATTTGCAGGAAGGGAACTCTGACGATATTGGGCTTTCCGCTATTCCCGGTGTGCACGCTGGATAATGAGAATGCGTGGATCTATGAGGTGAATCAGGAGAGAAGAGAAGATGACAGAAGAGCGTTGGCGCTTATTGCCGCTGATATTCTCGGTAAACGGCAGGACGATACTGCCGGTTTCAGCCGGCGTCTAGCAGCGTGGGAGACCTATGTTGAAGCCTTTCCCACTGCGGCTGAGTTTGTCAGGGGAACTTCTGGGCTGAGTTGCAAGGCTTTTATTGATCAAGTGATCAGCGGGGAACTTAAAAGGACAGAGCATTTGACCAACGCTAAAAAATCGGCAGTTTCTCCCGTGCTGCTAGTTGCTCTCTGCCTGGTTATCTATGTGTTAATATTCTACATCGTGAATCGTTAAGTGTTGGACGAATTGGTTCGAACTTAAGGATTCCTTTGGCCGTATATAATCATTCAAATATGCTGGCAACGCTTGAGTGTAATACCATGACCCCGGGGACAATCATTGGCAGCTATAGAATTGAAGAGGTTATCCGCCCGCACCACAATGGCAGTTCACTGTTTAGGGTGCGGTATGAAGGCTCCTATGTCTCTGGTTACTTGTGCGTAGCAGAAATTTCCCTTTACCGTTGGAACGGTACTTTTGAAGCGCTCCTTGAGATTATCAAAGCTGCGTGCGTAACCTATGCGCGGTCTTCAATTGGGAAGAAGGGCATTAGGACGAGGGTGTTGCTGCCGGCGCATGTATCATTCCGCGAGACCCCGTCAGGCGTTGCTCAATTGTTGGGTTATTTTACAGAGGAAAGATGGCGGGCCTATTCCACAGCTGGTCCAGGGGTGGTCACAATGACGACCCTTAAGGGGGCGGCGGAGTATTTATCACTATTGCACAAAAAGGGCCTCGGTTTCGGCTTCCTTTCCCCGCGGGATATGCGCGTCCAAGGCTTCGACTTGCTTCTGCCGTGTCCAGTGTTTCCAGTTACCAATACGGAGAGTGACAGCGAATGGTTTTGCGGAACTGGGGAAAATGCCATTGCGCATGACAGGAGAGTATTCGCCTTGATGGTTGCTGACACTCTGACTAGCAATACCGACCAGCGAGGGTTTCTTAAGAGACTCGAAAAGCTTGACGTCTATGCCCAAGGGTTCCCTGAGATAGCGGGATTCTTGGGGGACCCGAGTGTTTCCTGTGTGCGTTTGCTTGAATCTGTACAGGAGGCGAAGGAGCGCAGGATCAGCGAAAATAGGCGTTGCGAGCAGCGAAACCGATTATTTAGGTATTGCGTTGGTGTTGTAATGCTTGTTGTGGTCGTGCTGACAATTGTTCATTGGGTGGCGATGTCCGTTTTGGCGGACGCACGTAAGGCGCACGCTAATAAGCGCTGGAAAGAGTGCGAACAAAGCGGGTTACGCGTGCTCAGTTTCTATCCATGGTGTGCGGATGCGAAGGTGCTGGTGTCAAACGCCAGGACATCTCAAAAGACAGCCAACGAGGCTGTGATAAGGTCGGAAACTGCGAAGCTGATAAGATGTTGGCAGGATTGTGCGGAGAAGGCGGATATTGCTTTATCTCTGGCGCCTCATGACAGTCATGCTTTGGCGCTTAAGGCGGAGGCCGAACAGTGCCTGGCGATTGTTGCGGCCGCCTTGAAGTCGGCCCGCGATGCCAGAGATCTTGAGGAGTGGCAGCACTGCGCCATCAACGCTTCCAAGGTGCTGGAGGTCGATCCATATCATCAGGAAGCGCACGAGCTCAAGAAGGAGGCGGATAGGTATATTAAGTTGGAGGAAACTCTGTCTGCCGCCGAGAGAGCCAAGGAGCTGGGTCAGTGGGACGATTGTTATGTGTTGACGAAGACGATTCTCACACTTGATCCGCAGCATAAGGTGGGTAAAACGCTCGAGGAAGAAGCGTTAAGGGGAATGAAACTGCGTCAGTATCTTGCGTCTGCGGATAGTGCGAAGCTTGAAAAGCAATGGCGTCAGTGCCTTGCGCATGCTGAAGCGGCGTTGGCGCTGGCGCCGAATCAGGCGGAGGCGAAAGCTCTTAAGGCGGAGGCGGAACAAGCGATGGCAAAGATTCAGGCTGCGCTGAAATTGGCAGTTATAGCTAAGGAGGAGCTTAAATGGAGTGAATGTGCAGATCAAGCCGGTCAGGTGCTGGACACAGAGCCCGGTCATCTTGAAGCGCAGTCACTTAAAGAGGAGGCCGAGCGCAGGTTGAGGCTGGAGGAGAAGCTGGCATTGGCGCTCAAAG
>Ga0194056_10001898_pt1 | contig 11286 bp, 10 predicted proteins | sample SepL4413m_MetaG_FD_155458 | JGI IMG/M metagenome (GOLD analysis project Ga0194056, IMG submission 155458) | Anoxic zone freshwater microbial communities from boreal shield lake in IISD Experimental Lakes Area, Ontario, Canada - Sep2016-L442-13m | ecosystem: Environmental > Aquatic > Freshwater...
AAAACTTTTCTGCTGATAAATTTCACGACACATATCCAAACCTGCTATTAAAGTTTTAATGTCTAAATCAGCAGATAAATAATTCGCCGTGATTTTTGCTTGCTCAAAAGGATTGGTTGATTGAATTTGCAATGTGCCCCTCGATTGGGGCCTACATTGACAGACCGAAACAGTAAAGCCCGCATAACTATGCAAAGAATCGCCAGGCTTATCTACTGATAATGGCATCACATTAAATTGAATGTCAGCACGACCATCTTTAGCATGGACTGTTTTTGCAAAACCGCCGACTTGCCCCGCGCCAACAGTTAAAGTTCCTTTTTTCATCAATAACCACTCAGCACCCATTTTTGCTAAGCCCAAAGGGTTGCGCACTTGATTGTTGAGAGAAACTTTGTTTTTTAGCTGAACAATTGTCCGTGCTTGATAGTGGTCTTGTAAATTTTGACCCACTTCAGGAGAATCGTAGATAACAGGAATTTCATGTTGACGCAACAAATCTGCAGGACCGATTCCCGAAAGCTGCAAAATTTGCGGGCTTTGTAAAGCGCCACCACTTAAAATTACTTCAGCACTGCAATAATAGCGGTTAGTCGAACCATTACTAATACATTCAATGCCGATGGCTTGATTATTTTCAATAATGACTTTTGAAACCATGGTATTAATTAGCACAGTTAATCTATTGTCGCTTTCAACTGGGCGTAAAAAAGCTTCTGCGGCGCTTGAACGCCAGCGCCCCCGAATACTGAGTTGATATTTACCTACCCCGTAATCTGTCTCGCCATTAAAGTCAGGGTTCAAGGGCAATCCAAATTCTTGCGCAGCTTCTAGCCAGGAATTACAAGAGGAATCATCATTTTTTAAATTAGATACACCAAGCTCACCATTCTGACCATGAAAATAACTCTCTTCTCCCGAATAACGCTCAGAGCGCTTGAAAAATGGCAATACGCTCTCATACCCCCAGCCGGTTGCTCCTGCTCGCTCCCAGTCGTCATAATCAGCGTGCTGACCACGAATATAAATCAAACCATTTATAGAACTTGATCCACCCAATACCCTACCGCGAGGCCAAATTAATTTTCGGTTACCAGTTTCTGGTTGTGGTTCAACCGTAAATAATCGTGAGTAACGTTCATCAAAAATAGTCTTAAAATAACCCACAGGTAGATGCAGCCAAAAGCCTTTATCTTGCTTGCCCGCCTCGATTAAAAGAACTGAAAAACCAGCACGAATTAAACGATTGGCCAGCAAACACCCTGCAGACCCGGCGCCAACAATAATGTAGTCCCAGGTCTGGGGGGAAATGTTAGCTTTTAACATTATCCGTAAAAAGTTTTGATTCAAAATAGGTTTTCGCAGGAATGGGATTTTGGATATTCCCAGCTTTGGCATAAAAATCAGTTACTTGTTGTAGCCAACCTATAGCCGTACCATTTTCAATCAGTTTTTTCCATTCAGAAGCAGTATTATATTTTGAGGCCTTAAATTGCGCCTGAAGATCGGCTAGTGGCACCTGACTATAGTTTGCTTTTTGAATAATTGGCAGAATTTCTTCAGAGTTTTTAATCAAATCATCATTTGCCGCAGCCCAACCTTTTATTACATTAGCGCAAGTTGCTCGATTTTTTTCCAAAAAATCAGCGCGAACTGCCCATCCACCTAGAATCGCAGATTTTGGATAATACGCCGAGGCATCAACTAACATTTTTGCCGAGGGAACTTTATCTCGTACTAATACATTAAATGGTACCCATAAAGCAACAGCTGGTACTGCACCCGAAATAAATGAGGTTACAGCCACGGGCATTCCCTGATTCACAATCTCAACATCCTTAGCAGGATCAAGACCATTGGCACGTAAAGCAGCATCTAAAAATACATGGGCAGTTGTTCCAATAGTAGTAGCTATTTTTTTGCCTTTTAGATCAGACCAATCTTTAATGCCTTGATCTTGCCGAACCCAAAGTTGAGCTGTAGCAAATTCAATATTATTAATAATGAAAGCCTTACCTTGTCCGCGAGCTGGAAAATTAGAAATAACCGCTCCAGTACTCAACATATCTAAACTTCCGCCGATCATGGCATTAAACAAGTCTAGGCCAGTATTAAACTTATAGGGATCGAACTCTATACCCTCCTTAGCCCATTGTCCACGATGCACCCCTGTCCACAACTGCCCTGTTACTGCTAAGGTATCTACATAGCCAACCTTTAACTTCACTTTCGATTGGGCAATAGCTGGAAACCCAGTAATTGCTAATGCAGACGCAGAGGCAGCACCAACAATAAATTTACGACGATTAAAATCAGAATTATTTTTTTTCACCACAATCTCCTATTAGTAAAGACTTCTAATCTATATGTTAGAAATTTTTTGTTGCGCCTCATATTCTTTCATAACCAAATCTCTCAGGCGCGACTTAAGAGAAATGAATTGGGGGTCATCATGAATTGACTCACGACGGGGATAAGCAAATGGAACGTCTATCACTTCTTTAATTTTAGCTGGGCGAGCAGTTACTACAATAATTTTCGATGATAAATAAATTGCCTCATCTACCGAGTGCGTGATCAATAAAACGGTTTTACGCTCATGTTGCAAAACCTCAAGTAGTAAATCTTGCATCTTGGCTCGAGTTTGAGCATCTAATGCGCCAAAGGGTTCGTCCATTAATAAAAATTCAGGGTTAGTAGCATATGCACGGGCAATCGCTAAACGCTGACGCATGCCGCCAGAAAGAGTCCTAGGATAGGCCTGAGCAAAGTCAGATAAGCCCATAAGCTGTAAATACCTCTGGCAAATTTCTTGATGGCGACTTTTAGGTATTTTGCTATTTCGCAAAGTTAAACCAAAAAGAATATTTTTTTCGACTGTAAGCCATGGAAAAATACCATACTCTTGAAAAATAACCCCGCGGTTCTGAGATGGGCCATTGATTTCGATGCCATCGAGCATTACTTTTCCAGATGTAGGCCTCACAAAGCCTGCAATAATATTCATTAAAGTTGTCTTACCGCACCCAGATGGGCCCACTATAGAAATAAATTCACCATCTGAGATTGAGAAAGAGATGTCATCAATTACACGCAATAGCTGGTTATTAACATTAAAATCGACCGTAGCTTTCTCAAAGCGGATACGTTCTAGACTCATTGAGCCTCCACCCTATCTTGCCATTGAATTAATCGCTTAGTCAGCGATCTCAAGATCAAATCCATGGTTAAAGCGACACATCCAATAGCAATAATGCCAACATATATAACATCTAACTGAAAAAATGATCCGGCACTTTGAATTAGTGCGCCCAGCCCTTTTTGTGCTGCAACAAGCTCGGATGCCACTAAAGTTGCCCAGGCAACACCCAATGCCACTCGCAATGCAGTCAAAATATGTGGCATCGTCAATGGCACAATGACACGTGAAAAAATCTCCCAATCTGTCGCTCCCAGTGTATGGGCGACCTTAATATAAATTGGGCTTATCTGTGCCACACCTTCATACATCACAATTACGCCAGCAAAAAATGATGCATAAAACAAAATAATTATTTTGGCAGGCTCATCAATGCCGAAATAAACTACCACCAAAGGAATTAGAGCAATTGGCGGCAAGGCACGAAAAAAATTAATCACTGGGTCCAAAAAGGTGCGGACATCTTTATACCAGCCAATTAAAAATCCTACCGGTACTGCTAATGCAATACCGCCCACTACCCCAAGAAAAACTCGTTGGGTTGACATCATAATATCGCCGAGTAAGCGCCCATTCAGGAGTAAGTCATAAAATTTAGTAGCTACCTCAGGTGGACTAGGCATTAGCGAGCGATCCACTAGGCTAGCTGAGATAATCAGCTGCCAAAGGGCTAATAAAATAAGCCAAGGGCTTACTAGAAGAGCAAGTTGCCTTACTTTGTTATAAATTTTGGCATCCATTCTATGAATTAGAATAGCATAAGGAAGCCGCCAACAACTAGCTTTGATATTCTAGAAAAGAACTACAAACCATCATTAATTAATGATGGTTTGCATCTTCTAGTAATTTATTTTATTAATCCACAAGCAATTCGCGGACCAGAGTTACCAGCCGGCTGAGATTTATAGTCATCGGGATCACGATGCACTACTACAGAGCGGCCCAAGATTCCGGTTGCGCTGTTATCAACTGAAAATCCGGTTAATTTAGCTGAATAAGTAGCGTTACCATTGGCGTCGGATTTGATATTCGGCATGTCACCTGCATGGCTCATGTCACTATTTGGCATGCCATGGGCTTTTGTATCAGGATTGAAATGACCACCAGCGCTAGTTGCATCAGGCGCAGAGCAGTCGCCTTTCTCATGTACATGAAAACCTTGCTCAGCGTTTGGCTTAAGCCCAGCAAATTTGCCGGTCACTAAAACATCATGACCTTGCCAAATAAAGAGGACTTCGCCAGTTGTAGTGGAACCTGAACGAGGCTCTAACTTAGCAGAAGCTTGCTGACCGCTGCCATGCTTCATTGATTGGCAAGCACTAAGTGAAATAATACCCAAAGCACCCATAACTAAGGCAAGCGTTTTAAAAGTAACGTGTTTTTGAATCGGTTTTTGCATTATCAGTCTCCAGAGTATTTTTAATAATTAAACCAATGTTGATTTAAACACCAATAATCACTTTAATACAAAATTGAAATATGTGCTCAATAAGCGGCAACGCCACCATCACTGCGGGGATCCCAGCCTCCCCGCAACACTCCAGATGGTTCGCGAATAATACAGCCAGCATGACCAACAGTTTCGTCAAAATCATTAAGCAACTCTATATCATGACCGCGCTCCGCTAGGTCGCTAATTACCCGAGGATCAAAGCGTGACTCTAGCTTTAGACTGTCGCTGGTTTGGCCCCAGGTTCTTCCCAATAACCAACGCGGTCGACTAATGGCTTCTTGTGGATCAAGGCCATAAACTGCCGTTCTAGTAAAGATCGCACATTGGGTTTGCGGCTGACCGTCCCCACCCATCGTGCCATAAACCATGGAACGACCATCCTTAAAAAGCGCTAAAGCAGGATTTAAGGTATGAAAAGGTTTGCGGAAAGGCTCTAAGGTATTTAGTGCTACAGGATTTAAAGAAAAACTACAGCCCCGGTTTTGCCAATTAATACCCGAGCTTGGTAAAACAATACCGGCACCAAACTCGTGGTAAATGCTCTGAATAAATGAAACGCAACAGCCATGCTTATCCACTACTCCCATCCAAATCGTATCGGCGGGTCCTTTTCCTTGTCCCCAAGGCAAAGCTTTGGCAGGGTCAATTGCATCCGCCAGTTTTTGCAAAAACTCAGTCTTTAAAAAATCCTGGGGGTCACACTGCATATAAGCAGGATCAGTAATATATTGATCACGAATCTTAAAAGCCTGCTTGGTTGCCTCAACACAAGCATGCACATACTCAGCACTATCTAGTTTGAAACGCTTTAAATCTAAGCGATCAAGAATGCCTAAAATCATGAGTGAGACCACACCCTGAGTTGGTGGTGTCATATTAAATACGTTGCCCAAGCTATGGCTTAAGCGTATGGGATCTATTAGCTTAGCTTCATGACGCTGCAAATCTGCTAGACGAATGGGACTACCAAGCGCTTTGAGCTCTGCAGCGATTCCATTCGCAAGCGAACCGCGATAATATTCGTCAGTGCCATACTGCGCAATTCTGCGCAGTGTCTTTGCTAACCGTGTTTGTTTAAAAATACTACCAGTTGTTGGCGCTTTGCCAGCAACTAAAAATGTTTCTGAAAATCCTGGCTGCGGTTCTAGTTCCTTCAGCTTCTTGGCCGTTAAGCTCCATTGGCTATGGGTCACAGGAATCCCATTTTCGGCATAAGAAATACTGTCCGATAAAAGCCGGCTTAGGGGTAATTTTCCACCGAGACAATTTTGCGATAAACGCTGCGCAGCACCCCAGCCAGAAATCGTACCGGCAACAGTATTTGCTGCAAGGGGGCCACGGAATGGAATCGCTCCAGTAACACCTTGATCCAAATACCATTGCCGGGTAGCTAAACCCGCAGCTGCCCCACAAGCATCAATGCCGCCAATGGCTTTTCCAGGAGCATGTATTACCCAAAAAGAGTCGCCCCCAATCGAATTCATATGGGGATAAACCACGGCAATCGTTGCTGCGGCTGCAACCATGGCTTCAAGGGCATTCCCGCCCTCCTTTAATACTGCTAAAGCTGATTCTGCTGCCAAGGAATGTGGTGCGACAGCCATTCCTTGCATGCCCCATTTAGCCTGCATAAGATTACTCTTTACTGTTTATATTGTTATTTCAAACCCCGAAGCTGACGTTCAATATCTGCGCTGGAATCAACTACGGGTGCTGCTGGTGCAGCATTTGCAAAAGGATCGATCAATGCATCACCGCTCTCAACTGCAACCGTGGGTTTATCAACAAAATAGGTAACTACCTCGGGAAAGAAAATCAAAATGGCCACTAGAATTAACTGGAGCCCTACCCAAGGTAAAGCGCCCCAATAAATATCTGAGCTTTTAACCTCTTTTGAAGCTACCCCACGTAAATAAAATAAGGCAAAGCCAAATGGCGGATGCATAAAAGAGGTTTGCATATTCGCACCAAGCAAAACACCAAACCAGATTAAATCAATTCCTAATTTTTCGGCAACGGGAGCTAATAAGGGAATAATAATGAAAGCGATTTCGAAATAATCAAGGAAGAAGGCCAGAAAAAATACAAAGAGGTTCACTGCAATTAAGAAGCCAACTTGCCCGCCAGGTAAATTTGACAAAAGATGTTCGATCCATAAATCACCATCGACGCCGCGGAAAACAAGGCCAAAAACAGTTGAACCAATTAAAATAAACATCACCATCGCATTAATTCGCATAGTCGACGTCATCGCTTGCCACACTAAATCTTTTTGTAAGCGCTTATTCATGGCAGCCAATACCAAGGCGCCAACCGCTCCCATTGCCCCGCCCTCTGTTGGGGTCGCCAAGCCCATCAAAATCGTCCCTAATACTAAGAAAATTAAGGCTAATGAAGGAATAACCCCCCACATGATGCGCTTAATCAGTTTCCAGTCAATTGGCGGCCGAGCATCTTTGGGGAGTGCAGGCACATCTTGCGGACGAAAGATAGAGAGGAAAAATATAAACAAACAAAATAAAATAATTTGAATGATGGAGGGACCAATTGCTCCCGCATACATATCACCTACAGATTTACCTAATTGATCAGCAAGAATAATTAATACTAGCGAAGGAGGAATTAACTGAGTTATGGTGCCAGAAGCAGCAATCACCCCTGTTGCTACACGAGGGTTATAGCCATAGCGCAACATAATTGGTAAGGAAATCAAACCCATGGCAATCACTGAAGCCGCAACTGTACCCGTAATCGCACCCAATACAGCGCCAACAATAATGACTGCGTAAGCTAGCCCACCCCGTATAGGCCCAAATAATTGACCCAAACCTTCTAATAAATCTTCGGCTAAGCGGCAGCGCTCAAGAATTGCTCCCATGAAGGTAAAGAAGGGAATCGAAAGTAGTAAATCATTCGAAAGAATGCCGAAAACGCGATCTGGCAGTGCTTGCAAAAAAGTAGGCTGAAAAAAGTCCAGCTCAATACCAATAACAGCAAAAAATAAACCGACCGCACCCAGAGAAAAAGCTGCGGGATAGCCAATCAGTAAAAAAACAATTAGGCCGCCAAACATCAACGGCGCCATCACCTCATGGGCAATCATTGCAGTGGCCTCTCATATCGCGGATCTATTTTAATTAGGCCATTCAAGGCAGCATAGCGCTTAATAATTTCTGATAAACCCTGTAAAGTTAGCAAGAAAAAGCCCAGGGTAATCATTGCTCTAGCCGGCCAACGCAACAAGCCGCCCGAATTATTTGACATTTCAGTAACTAAGATCGAGTTATAGAGCAAATCCCATGAGTACCAGCCAATAATCGTGGTCATTGGCAAGAGGAAAAAAATACCGCCAAAAAAATCCAACCACAGGCGCGCACGGTTTGGATAGAGAGCATATAAAACGTCTACTCTGACGTGCTCATTAAGTCTTAAAGTAGTAGAAGCACCAAACATCACCATACCAATGAACATATACCACTGTACTTCTAACCAACCATTTGAGCTCACATTAAAGCCATAGCGCACTAAAGCATTACCGGCGCTGACTAGCACTGATATCAGCACTAGCCAGCTTGCCAAAACGCCAAAGCGATCATTTAAGCGGTCAACAAAACCTGAAAAACTAAGTAACTGCTTAAGCATTAAATCTAGCTCTTACTTAACTGGATTTGCAAAATTAAATGAGGCTAAGGTATTTTCTGCAACGCGATTCCAAAGTAACTGTTCAGCGCGGAACTTTTTCCAAGGCTCATAAATTTTCTTGAAAGAAGGATTTTTCTCAGCCTCTTCTTCAAACATTTCAAAGGAGGCCTTTTGCGCCGCTTTCATAATGTCATTTGAATAAGCGAATAATTTAACCCCATTCTTAAGCAGACGTTGTAAAGCTGGAGGATTTTTAAAATCATACTCAGCCATCATGTCAGCATTGGCTTCATAGCAGGCGGCCTCGAGAGCGGCCTGATAAGTTTTAGGTAATTTTTCCCATTCTTTAATGTTGACATAAAGCGAGTACATTGAACACGCCTCCCACCAACCAGGATAGTAATAATTAGGCGCAATTTTATAAAAGCCCAATTTTTCATCATCGTAAGGTCCAACCCATTCGGCCGCATCAATCACGCCCTTTTCTAAAGCAGGATAAATATCTCCACCAGCGATTTGCTGAGGAATGGCCCCAAGTCTTGCCATCACTTCGCCACCAAGGCCCGCAATGCGAATCTTGAGTCCCTTTAAGTCAGCTACGGTGTTAACTGGCTTACGAAACCAGCCACCCATTTGGGTGCCGGTATTGCCCGCAGGGAATGAAATAATGTTGTAACTACTGAGAAATTCACGTTGTAACTTTAAGCCACCGCCCCAATACATCCAGGCGTTTTGCTGACGTTGGTTCATACCAAATGGTACGGTTGTATCAAAGGCAAAAGTCTTATTCTTACCAACAAAATAATAGCCGGCGGTATGGGTGCATTCAACCGTACCTTGCTGCACTGCATCAACCGTTCCAAACGCTGGCACAATCTCACCGGCACCAAAAGGACGAATTTGAAATTTACCGTCTGTTAAAGCCGCAACCCGCTTCGCAATCACATCAATCCCGCCATAAATCGTATCTAAACTCTTAGGAAAGCTAGAAGCGCAGCGCCACTTTACTTCTGGCATCGATTGGGCAATCGCTGGCGCAGCCAAAATACCTGCTGCAGCACCAACGGAGGCTTTACCTAAAAAATCGCGTCGTTTCATTTTTTTAGTTCCTTTAAAAAAGAATGGGTTGAAGTGAGGTGTGAGTAAAAACAAAAAAACCGCAAAAATTGATTTTTTTAATTAGAACAGATAAAAACAGGAAAAACCTAAAATAAGCACCTTTTTGGTGAATTTAGCTTTAGATAAGGGATAAGGGTTTTTTCACACCCTTAAATTAGGTATCTAGGGTTTGATCTGCATCAACAAAAAAGTAGCAACTTAACACTATCCTAGTAGTAGTCAATTTTCTGTTTACTCTCAATGTTTACGGGCTGTCTTGACGGGTTAGATTAAAGCGAAGGATTAGCAATGAAAAAGGATACTTGTCCCCTGGATGGTGTTTGGTATCACAAATTATGCGCCGAATTTACAACGCATAAAGCAAATGATAGTTTTGCTAGCTGCAGCCATCGTAACGATTGTGCACATTTAAAAGAAATTATTGAAACCGATAAAAATCAATCGGCTTGGGTTACAAAAGCAATTTTAGTCAATGGCATTCCGAACGAATTAAATCTGCAAAAGAAACCGTCGTCAGATAAGAATCTGGCAGACGATGATTAAATAAAAATACGTACCGCTATGTAACTTACGGCGCAGCCCGATTTTTTTCTAATTGCTGATTGACTAAGTTAATAATCTGATCAACTTCCTCCGAGTGAATGCCCTGTTTAGCGGCAACGGTTTGCATTAAAAGATCAACTCGTTCAATATTTTTTGCACCGGCAAATAAAGCGCGTGCAGCCGATGAGGGGCTGCCTAAACTGAGCGCTGCATTAGCATATTTTTCAAAAGGCACTAAATCGGCCTCGCTCGCTCCTAATGTCTGACAAAGCTGTCGAGCCCAGTTATAGATATTTTTTGAGAGTTCGAGATCATCATGAATAGCCTCTTTAATTGGGCGTATGCCATTCACCCCAACGCAGCGATAATTGCCCGCTAATAACATGCTCCATTTTGCTAGTGGTACAAAAACAGAGTCAAATACTTTTAGCTTCACGGGTAATTCAATTACATCAGAGCCGGTATCAAAACGAACCGCCTCAATATCTGCAGCAATATTACGTAACATTTGCGTATGCTCATTTGACTCAAAGCGCGCGGCCTTGAAGTTCGTGGGTAAGCGCACTTGCAGTACGTTAATCGGCTCATCTGGTGGCCTAAACGCTTGCGCATCAGGGCTGCATAAAGTCATCATCTTAGGATCAAAGCCATCCCAAACACTGGGATCGGTATAACAATTGCGGTAATCCGCTAACGATAAGCCAGGAATTCGGGCTAAATAGGTTAAGGGCGGCATATTCATAATCGACATGGTGGGTATCTTTGCTACTGCAACTGCATTGAGTAATTCTCTAACCCCTTGAGCGCCATACTGAGGTTCCTGCATTGCTAGAACCACTAAATCATAATTTGCCAAATTGACATTATCGGGTGTAGTAGCAGAAATTTTTCCCGTCAAACCACGAGAATCAACCTCAACTAAGCCATCCCTACCTTTAATTGGAAAGCGTACCCTCGTACCCTCTCGATTAATGAGCTCAACTTCATTCGGTAGGCAAACGAGGGTGGCATCATGGCCCGCAAGCGCCAATTTAGTTGCTAGCAGAGAGCCATAAGAGGCGCCAAAAATAAGAACTTTATAGTGCTGTGCTGGTTTAACTTGCATTGCGTAAGACTCCCGAGTGCTTTCCGCAAATTGAATGGAGTGAGGCAAAAATGCAGCCATTCATTACGGCTGCCGCTCCCTCTGTCCTTGGTACCTGAGAGATTCACACCTAAACAGAGTTAGGCATTTGCTCCTTCGGTGCGCCCCATTTCGGTGGCGACTCTCCAGACGGCTATTTAAGTTAAGCAGTACTAGTCTTTTGGGATACCTGAGCGTTCATAGGAG
>Ga0194056_10001899_pt1 | contig 11286 bp, 7 predicted proteins | sample SepL4413m_MetaG_FD_155458 | JGI IMG/M metagenome (GOLD analysis project Ga0194056, IMG submission 155458) | Anoxic zone freshwater microbial communities from boreal shield lake in IISD Experimental Lakes Area, Ontario, Canada - Sep2016-L442-13m | ecosystem: Environmental > Aquatic > Freshwater >...
GATCAGTTCTCATACTTTCCGCAGAGGACGACGAGGATCAGCTGCACCGCCGCGTGGCTCGCCTCATCGAGCACTTGGGTGCTGACGCTACTCCTGAAGTGATTGCCCGGCTTCGCGAAAAGCTGTTCATCGTCCCGCGTGTCGGCGAAGACAACCTTCTAACGTCGACCGACCCCGATACCCGCGAGGTTGGAATGACCCTTCTACTCCAACGCCTCATCGCTGCGGCAAAGCAGATTCCCGACCTTGTCTTGATCATCATCGACCCGGCAAGCCGTTTCCGTGGCGGTAATGAAAACGCCGCCGAGGATGTGACCCGGTTCATCGAGGCTCTGGAACGACTCGCAAGGGCAACGGGAGCGACGGTACTGGTCGCCCATCACGCCAACAAGGGCGCATTCCAGGCGACAGAACAGAACCAGTCCGCCTCACGCGGTTCATCGGCCTTGGCCGACGGTGCGAGATGGCAGTTCAACTTGATGACATTCTCCGAAAAAGAGGCTCAGAAGTACGGTATCCCGGTCGAGGACAAAGGTTTCTACCTCACCACTGTAATCACCAAGAACAACTACTCGGCACCGCAGCCGCCCATCATCCTCAAGCGGGGCGAAGGCGGCTATCTGCACCGCGCTGACCTGGTCTCGACCAAGACAGCGCAGGCCGACAACCTGAGTACCCGGATTGTCGCCTTTGTTGCGTCAGAACTTAAGGACAACCGCAAGTATTCGAAGAGCGCCTTCGCCAATCAGTTCGGCGGCAAGGAAGGAGTGTTCAAGGTTGGCAATAACGCTGTTAGGGACGCACTAGATGACCTGATCAAAGCCGACCGGCTGCGGGTTGAAAGTCGAAAGTTGGCACCGCCCAAGAGGGCGCGAATTCCCATATCGCACGGTAAAAAACCATGAATGCTGATATCAGGATACATCACGATGAACTGCAGTCAGCACGAAATACACCTTTAGAAACAAACAGATGCGAATGATGGCACGATATCACGCCATCACAGTTTTCCTGTTACCGATCAATGCCTTACGTCCGATGATCGCCTTATATATATGTGGTGACCGCCATCAGGCGGCCACATCGTAGCAGTAAGTGAAGTACTTTTAAGGAGCAACAAAATGTTCAATGAATTGTCTGGCCAGACCTCACATGACGTGCCGTGGCATCCAATCTACAGCGCATGCCTTCCAACAAATCCCCACGGAGTGGCCGGGTTGCGCAAATGTATTGCCTGGCATGGCATAGGCCATATGATGGTTCAGGCGACTGCTGGCATCCGTACGATGGCAGTCCGCATGCCTAGTTTTTCCGACACTCCCCACGTGCAGGTAATCGTTCCCTTTTCCACACGTTTGCCGTGCGGAGGAGCTGACGCCACTCAAGTCCCCGTCACAGGGGAGCAACTCGTGAGACTTTGTTATCAGCTAGGCGGCTATGTCGCTGAGTACAACTTGAATGAAGGTGAATCACGTGATATCGCTGGTCTACACGATGTCGATTCGGCAACGGAACTGGCTTACAGCATTGCCAGTGTCACGAATGACGATCCAAGCAGGCTCATGGCTGCTGCTATTACAACGGTCGAAGAGCTTCTGATGGTCAATCATGACATATGCAACAGCATGGTTGCTCAACTACTCAGCGAGGGCTACATCAGTTTCACGGACTATGCGGCATATATAAGTACCGTATGGACGCAAGACCTTGGTGCGCGAATACTGGCCAACCTCGAACGTGTTGACAACGAGCTAATCGATCACGCTGACCGAATGCTCCTGTAGGTTCGGGTAACTCGGCATTCAGCGCCCATTTGTTGGTGCTGGATTCCTTCTTCCACACAACCGGTCAGGTGCGGCGCTGCTGATTTCACCCCACAGCGCCGCCTCCGACCGCAGCAGCCGTTCGTACGTAGCCCAGTGCATCCCCTTGGGCCGTGGCGGGAAGTTCTCAGTCAAGTTCAAACCACCGCCCACCCTGGCCCGAAGCCGCCGGGAACGCCTCAGCATGCGGTCATAGGATCGCTCTCGGTGTGACTGGTAGTCCAGCTGGCAACAGTGGCGGCAGCGGAAGCCACGCGGATGCTGGTACAAAATCGCCACCCGCTTCCCGCAGCCGAGCTTGGTGCATAAGAACCATGCACGCCTGCCGCCGTATCTGCCTGCTGTATAAGTGACATCGAGTGTTTCTTCGGGCATTGCGCCGCCAACGTGGGTGACGCTGACCAGCACTGGCGATGCCAACGCAAACAGCGTGGCCACCGGCACCTGGCCGCCCCGCTCGCTGTTCCAGCGGTACAACGCCTTGCCACCAACATTGCCGCCGACGTGGCGGAACAATTCGCGGATATCGACTGCAATGCGGGTGTCAGTCGTCGGGCGGGGGCGACTTATCCGCTTGGTTTGAAATTCGCTAAAAACAGGGCCAGCTGTCGAAATCATTTGGGAGATTTCAGACTTTGCCGATCAATATTCATCGCCAATCCTCCACCTGCAGGCCACTCACTCGCTTGAACTCACCTACGTTCGACGTGACCACCACCAGACCCCTTGCCAGCCCCATGCCGGCGATCAGAACGTCATAGGCACCGATCGGCTGCCCGATGCTCTTGAGGGCAGCACGGATCGCCGCAGCGGCCTTGGCGTCGACCTCATCAAAAGGTAGCGTGACGATGGTCGAAAAGAAGGCGTCAAGTATCGGCGCCAGCTTCCTTGCCCGGTCAGCATTGAGCGCAAGGCCGTAATCAACGTCCATGCGCGTCAGCGCCGATACGGCGACTAGATTCGGTGGTGTGGCCTTGACGCGCGCCAGTACATTCGGCTGGCCCTTGACGAAATCGGAGACCGTGCAGGTATCGAGCAGGTACCTCACGCCAGCGGATCAGCAGGGGGTGGCTTGAGCCGGTCTCTACTGGCCTCGAACAGAGGCATATCCGCCATACCCTTGAAGGCGAGCACTTCGTCGGGCCACTGCGGCTTACCATGCCGGTTCAGCCACTCGCTCACCGCCTGACGAATCAGAGCGTTCCGGGTTTCACCTTCCTGTTCGGCCGCATGGGCGAGTTTCTGGCCGGTTTCGTCGTCGAGATATACATTGAAGTTCATCGCACAGGCCTCCATATAACTGCTTTATATGTTATACGGCTTGAGGCCAGATTTCAAGCGGATTTTATGCTGGACAAGATTGGATGCTCTATACCGGTCACTGGGCTACCGCCGGGTTCGGCCATTAGCGGACCTAGCCACCGCTCCTCCAATTCTCAGGTAATCTTGCCGTGGTTTCTCGGAAGCGGCCATTGGATCGGCGGAACCCAATTTTCTTGCCCGACGGGCTCCAATGCAGCGGGAACGGTCGTTGGTGATGCCGTACGCATTGGATTTGAGCGGCCGGTATCAAGCTACTAGCCTGCCGCTCGTTCTGATTGTCCGAACGCCAAAGTGATCCTTCTATTGCGAAAGTGATACAGTCGTTCTTAGCTGCTACCCAGATTCGATCCGACTGATCGAAATGAATTGGAAAGCATGAACAGTTCAACCACCCTTGCCGGCCTACTTCTCGCCATCCTCTTGGCGGCATGCGAACAGACGCCCGCAGATAAGCCGCTGCAGTACAGCCGCGCCCCCGCGGGAGCTGTCACTCCGACCTATCGCTTGGCTATCCATCCTCTTCACAACCCGCAAAAACTCAGCGAGGCTTATCAGCCGCTTATCGATCATCTCAATCGCCAGTTGAAAGGTGTGCAAATCGAGTTGGAAGCCTCGCGGGACTATCCGACGTACGAGAAAAAGTTCCGCGCCCGCGAACCTGCGTTCCTGCTGCCCAACCCTTGGCAGACGTTGCAGGCGATGAAGGTCGGTTACCACGTCATCGCGATGGCAGGCGATGCAGAGGACTTCAAAGGCATCTTCATCATCCGCCAGGACAGCGGGATCAAGCTGCCCGCCGACCTCAAGGGTAAGGTGGTGAGCTACCCGTCACCGACCGCGCTGGCAGCCGCCATCATGCCGCAGTATTTCCTACACGCGAAGGGCATCGACATCAACCGGGATGTCCAGAACGCCTACGTGGGGTCTCAGGAATCGTCCATCATGAATGTCTATCTGGGCAAGTCCGCCGCGGGTGCCACCTGGCCGCCACCCTGGCGCCTGTTCCAGAAAGACCACCCGGCAGAAGCCGCACAACTCCAACTGATCTGGGAAACCCCACCGCTGATAAACAACTCGGTCATGGTGCGTGACGATGTACCGGAGACCGTCAGCACACAGGTGAGGAAGTCGCTTCTCGAACTGACGCAGACGTCGCAGGGCAAGACGATCCTCGCCGGCATGGAGACCGGCCGCTTCCATGTCGCCGATGATGCCAGTTATGGCGTCGTGACTGACTACATCCAGCGCTTTGAAAAAGAAGTCCGTCCGGTGGAGAGCAAGTGATGTTCGGCAGACTCAAAAGGCTGCTGTTCGGCAACCTGCGCAAACAATTGACCGCGGGTATGGTGCTGGTTGTTACCACGATGATCTTCCTGTTCGTCTGGGACATGACCCGTCGCCAGCTAGCCGTGGAGATGGGCCATCATTCCGAACAGGTGACCGCACTCGCCAACAGTACGGCAACCTCTTCCGCCGTATGGGTCATCTCACGGGATTTCAGCGGGTTGCAGGAAATTGTCCAGGGTGTCGCGCGTTATCCCCATTTGCGCCACGCCATGGTGCTTGATCTTAAAGGCCAGGTGCTGGCTCACAATGACCCGACCAAAATCGGGCTGTATCTGACTGCCCTCCCGCAGAAACCCGGCGCACCGGTCTTGCAGCGGACCGCAAGTTCAATTGACGTCACCAGCCCTGTAATGCTTGCCGACAGACAGATTGGCTGGGTGCGGATTGGCTTGGACCGAGAGCATTTCAACGCGGACGTCGACAATCTTTGGCGAATCGGCATCTTGTACGCACTGATTGGGGCTGTGCTCAGTGCGCTTCTTGCCTCGCTGGCGAGCCGCTACCTGACGCGCCGGCTAGACGCAATCCAGCAAGTGGCAAATTCCGTGCAGACGGGGGAGTCCATAAAACGCGTCGTTCTGGAGGGTGACGACGAGGCAGCACAACTCGCCCGACAGTTTAACGGCATGCTGGACAATCTAGCGGGGCGAGAAGAGTCTCTGCGGATTGCAGCTACCGCTTTTGATTCTCAGGAGGGAATTGTAGTCACAGACAGTAATAACGTGATCTTGCGGGTCAATCGGGCGTTCTCCAAAATCACCGGGTACACAGATGACGAAGCTGTTGGCCGGAAAATGAATTTCCTCAAGTCAAATCGTCATGGCGATGATTTTTATGCTGCCCTATGGAAATCAATTCTGAGCGATGGAGCGTGGCAAGGCGAAATCTGGAACCGGATCAAGAACGACGAAGTGCATCCGCACTGGCTGACAATCGCTGCGGTGAAGAATCGCAGAGATGTAGTCATCAATTATGTTGGCACCTATACCGACATTACCGAGCGCAAGCAGATTGAGGCAGTTGATGGCTTTCTGTCCCAAGCCAGCGGCAGTGCCTCAGACACGCCTTTTTTTGATGCTATGGCCCGATTTCTGGCCCAGACCCTGCAGATGGATTACGTATGCATCGACCGACTCGAAGGCGATCACTTGAACGCCACGACCCTAGCCGTGTGGCACGACGGACGTTTCGAGGACAACGTGACCTATGCCCTCAAGGACACCCCCTTCGGCGACGTGGTGGGCCAGCAGGTCTTCTGTTTTCCCGCCAGCGTGTCCCAGTTCTTCCCACGCGATCAGGCGCTTCAGGATCTGCGTGCGGAAAGCTATATCGGCGTCACCCTGTGGAGCCACACCGGCGACCCCATCGGCCTGATTGCGGTGATCGGACGACGTCCGATGACAAACCGTTTGCAGGCCGAAGTAACGATGAAAAGAATTGCCGTGCGCGCTGCCGGAGAACTGGAACGACTGAATAGCGAAACGTCCCTTCGGGAGAGCGAATCTCGCCTGCGAGCAATTGTCGAGAATGAGCCGGAATGCATCAAGATAGTGGACGCACAAGGGCGCTTGACCCAGATGAATCCGGCCGGACTGGCGATGATCGAGGCAGACTCGCTGGAGCAGGTGGCTAACCTTCCGGTGCTGGACGTGATCGCCCCCGAATACCGAACGGCCTTTGCCCAGATGCACAAAAGGGTACTTATCGGTGAATCAATGCAATTGGAATTCGAGGTGCTTGGACTCAAAGGCGGACGGCGCTGGCTTGAGACCCACGCGGTGCCAATGCAGGACCGTGGCGAAACGGTCCAGTTGGCTGTTACACGGGACGTCACAGCGCGCAAGCAGGCAGAGATGGCGGCTAGAAAAGCGAACAGATTGCTTCAGGAGGCTATCAGCGGTCTCTCCGAGGGCTTCACTATTTATGATGAAAATGATCGTCTGGTAGTCTGCAATGAAGCCTACCTGAATTTTTACAGCACCAGCCGTGACCTTATCGTCCCGGGGGCCAGTTTTGAGGAGATTGTCCGCAAGGGGGCAGAACGGGGGCAGTACAAGGAAGCGATCGGGCGCGTGGACGAATGGGTGCAGGAGCGGGTCAGAAAGCATCAGGAGGCCGACGGCAGCCACATAGAGCAACTCCTGGACGATGGGCGCTGGTTGCTTATCGTGGAATACCGCACGCCCAGCGGCTATATCGTTGGAAACCGCATTGATATTACGGCCCGCAAACTCGCTGAAGTAGAACTTGATCGGCACGGACGCGACTTAGAGCGACTGGTGGCCGAACGAACGGCAGCTTTGTCGATTGCAAAGGAAGCCGCCGAAACCGCCAACGTGGCCAAGAGCGCCTTCCTCGCCAACATGAGTCACGAAATCCGTACCCCGATGAACGGCATCGTCGGCATGGCCAACATCTTGCGCCGTGAAGGTGTCACCCCCCAACAGTCAAAACGCCTCGACACCATCGACGCCTCGGCCCAGCACCTGCTGTCGGTCATTAACGACGTCCTCGACATTTCGAAGATCGAGGCTGGCAAGTTCGAGTTGGAAGAAGCTCCGGTCATCATCAGCAGTCTGATGGCCAACGTCAGTTCGATCCTGTCAGAACGAGTCAAGACCAAGGGGATCCACCTACTGATCGAGATAGAGCATTTGTCGCACAACCTCGTGGGTGACCCGACACGGATACAACAAGCGTTGCTCAACTACGCCACCAATGCCGTCAAATTCACCGACCAAGGCACCGTGACGTTGCGTGCCATCAAGCAGGAAGAGACAGACGATTCGGTACTGGTGCGCTTCGAGGTAACGGACACCGGCATCGGCATCACCCCCGAAGCCATGTCCCGCCTCTTCAGCGCTTTCGAGCAGGCCGACAACTCGATGAACCGCAAGTATGGTGGCACCGGACTTGGTCTGGCGATCACCCAGCGCCTGGCCGAACTGATGGGCGGAGAAGTCGGCGCTGACAGTACGGCGGGCGTGGGCAGCACCTTCTGGTTTACCGTGAAACTGACGAAGGGTGACGAGGCGGCGGTTGCTCCGACGGCAACAGCAGTCGATGCCGAAGCGGAGCTCCGGCAACACTACGCCGGCCAGCGCATTCTTGTAGTTGACGACGAACCGATCAACCGTGAAGTCGCTCTGATGCAGCTTGAAGCGGTAGATCTTGTCGCAGACACGGCAGAGGATGGTGCCGAGGCCGTCGCAATGGCAAGGAAGAACAGTTACGCTGCCATCTTCATGGACATGCAGATGCCGAAACTGAACGGGATAGAGGCAACGCAGGAGATACGTCAGCTTCCCGGGTATCGGGATACTCCGATCATCGCCATGACTGCCAACGCCTTTGCCGAGGACAAGGCGAAGTGCTTGCAGGCGGGAATGAACGACTTCCTGATCAAGCCGTTTAACCCTGGTCAACTGTTTGCAGTCTTGCTGCGTTCGCTAAGTCGGAGCGAAGGTTAGGGGGCAGGTTTCCGGTGTACAGCGGCCCTTGGCGATGAAAAAGTCATGAGTCCGCAATCAGTCTGGAGCCGACGGTGGGCTGGGTGTCGAGCACTTTCCTGTCTGAGCGGCAGGTACAGACTGCTAACAGCCAGATGATCTACGCATGACCAATGGCCGGCCCCCCCAGTTTGCAGTCGCTCAACTTTAGCTTGATTTCGTGACGGCAAGGCGATCAATCTGGTCTGATGAGCCATAGAAAACGGCTGGCTGATCCCCCGCCACTACTAGGAATACTCCAATCCCGTCTGCGCTAACCCAACCAAGTTGATGAGAGTCTTATTTAGGTCTAGTTCAGCGCAAATAACACCCAAAAACCCCGGACTATAGGTTCCGTTATCAAGCAGTGCAACATAAGGTGCGGCTTGCTCTGCAGTGGGGGCTGACCCAACCAAGTTGGTCCAAAGCAAATTGACTACCGCGGCATGAGTTTTTGCTCCCGCTGCATCAAGAGCCACTGCCATTAGATTTTCGTACGTCCACCCCGCATCAAGACAACTCAGCCCGATACCAACATATTGCTTGTTGGACACTGATGCCGCGCCAAACACGGCACCTAGTATCTTCGCCGTAGTGCCGGCATTGCCGTCAAGATCAAGCGCAACCTTTGTATCGGTGAACTGTAGGCGCTCAACATTGGCGAGGGTGTCAGTACCTTCTATGCCTGTCGCGTCGCTTACGGTGAAGCCATTAATGGATTTGGTGAGTCCGTACGCGGCGCGTATGTTGTTGTAGGTCGCCGTATCAATGCCACCTGCCCCATTGATAATGTCATTTCCCCCTTTGCCAATAAGAGAGTCGTTTACATCGCTTCCCACCAACACATCGGCAAGCGCGGTACCCACCTTGCTGGGATTCGAGCGGGAGGGCAGAAGTGCATCGCCGGACAGTTTGAAGACATTAAATTGGTATTCTGAAGAGGTTCCGGTCGCGTCAGAGACCGCCCGAAACCCGACCATCTCTACCGCACCATCTTGATCCAAATCTGCCCACTGGATGATTCCCCCAACATCCAAACCACTTGTGGGAATTTCGGTTACCGTAAAGTTTCCGCTGCCATCGTTGAGGTAGGCCACAGGGGAGGAACTCGCGCCTGTACGCTGCCCAACTATATCGATAGCGCCATCACCGTTTACATCCAATAGTTGCCAATAGTCTGTCCACTGGAGGCGACCGCCTATCGCATCCTGAGCGGGTTTGTCGATCCGCGCCGTTGTTACGTCGGTGAAATGTCCTGTGCCATCGTTCTGCAGGAGTTGAATGTAATTTCCGCCGTAGTAGGGATCGTACCGACTCCACAGAATGGCTAAATCCATCGCTCCATCATTGTTAAAGTCAAAGTGGAACGTATGCATATGGAGTTGATTGTCTATTCCATAGATGGAATCCGGGAGCGCAATTTTGTTGTCAATGGAAAATGTTCCATGATTGTTCAAGAAGACGTAACTGTGCGTGCTTCCATGTCCCCAACCGGCAATCAGATCGTCGTAGCCATCGCCATTCACATCCACTAAATGAAGATCGATGAGAAGATTGTGCTGTTGTCCGGCAGCGGGATTCGTCATGGGCCAGTTTGAGATGATCGACCTGTATGCATCCTGGTAGCTGATATTGAACCGCCCATCTGCTTGCTGAATCAAGGCATACATACTAGGGCTGCTCCAGTCGCCCACCAGGACATCGTCTATGCCATCGCCATTGATATCGCCCACAGCCATTGAATGGGCATTTACGGTGTAGTCACGGTTGGGCAAGGCGGCAGGTAGCCGTGGCAAATACGATGACGGTACCGGACCAGCCAGTTTGTCGGTCAATATGGTCAAGTCAGCGAGTTTGCCATCACCGGTGTCATGGGCGACGGTCACGACTCCGGTTGTGCCCGACGCGAGCAACTGAATGGGGGCTTCTCTGCGGGCCCCAGCCGTTACAGGCATATGGGCGTTGACGATTGAATCGAATTGCAAGCTACCCGATGCCCCGGTCAGGGCAATGAATGGAACACGGGTATCGAGTCCGGAAGCGTAGCCCTTGTTCATGGGCGCAACTATGTCGAGTTTGCCATCACCGTCGAGATCGAGCGTGAAAGCACCTTGAACAAACCACGATACCAAACTTGGTGGGTACGATACACCGGCATAAACATATCCTGGGGCCATGCCGGATTCGGTAAATGTGTAAGCGGTGTATTGGAATCCCGCCTTAAGTTTTGCCTGATCGTAAGCTACACTGATCGTCTTGTCGTCAAATCTGATGTATTCGACGTTCTTGAGGACATCGGTCAAACCTGAGGCTAGATTGCGAAGCCGGAACTCGGTTCCGGTATTGACTATGTCGTAGCTGGCGCTTTGTTGCTGGTAATAGATGACCGTGTCGATACCGGCACCCATATCGATATTTTTTTGACCAGCAAAGGCAAACACGGTTTCGTTGTTGCTGCTGCCAACGACCGTCCCGCCAAGGTTCGACATATGAACGGTGCCGATCCCTGACAGCTGATCACGGCCACCGAACCCGTCAAGTGCATAACCTTGTTGTAAATCGACATACGGAATGTTTGTCGCGAACCAGAGGGCGTACTGGGATGTTCCATTGGTACCGATAACGATGTCATCTCCCGGCCCCGATACATAGGTCTGATCAGGACCCAGCGTGACGGTATCGTTCCCGGCAAGGGCGTCAATTTGATCACGGTCGGCGGCAACCAAGGGGCCGTTGATTGTGTCGTTGCTTGGGGTTCCTAGGTACTGTGCCATAGCTGTTCGATTCCGGCTTGTTGACGGATGCATAACCTGCGGTTGCGTATCTCGACAATCCTGCCTGCGTCGCTGACCGTTGCCGCTACTTTCCTTCGCATCCTGCGCTAACCCACGACCCTTGTATTGCGCTAGGTCAACGACGGTAAGTTCCTTGCATTTCAGCGGCCTATGCCTTTAGCGATACGCCGACATCATCACTTTGTTTTAGCGTGAGCAATCGTCGCCTGCTGCGTCCGCCGACGCCGTGCGTTTAGGATGCGGGAACTGGGCCGGATTGAATGGCCGAGAATGTTCCTTGATACTCTGGTGCGTCCGAAATCTAAACCCGGGAACGGCAGGTTCACTCCAATACCGGTCGCTCACATCACATGCATTCGGGATTTCCAGTGACCGTTCTCGCTGCACAGGAGCCTTCAGGGAAAGAATATCACTAACGCATAGCGAATGGCAGCATTTCAAATTCCGGGGTACGCGGCGAACGGCCGCTCCCAGGAAGGATCGAGGTCGGCTCAGGGCACAGTCCAGACC
>Ga0194056_10001900_pt1 | contig 11284 bp, 6 predicted proteins | sample SepL4413m_MetaG_FD_155458 | JGI IMG/M metagenome (GOLD analysis project Ga0194056, IMG submission 155458) | Anoxic zone freshwater microbial communities from boreal shield lake in IISD Experimental Lakes Area, Ontario, Canada - Sep2016-L442-13m | ecosystem: Environmental > Aquatic > Freshwater >...
GAAGTTCATGTGCGGCGATGCTTCCCCTAAACTCATCACCAAAGACAAAATATCCTGCGGCTAATCCAACTTTAGCGGCGAATCGCAAACGTAGGTATGGATAAAAAGGTATCGAAATTTTTAAACCATGTTGAAGAATTTCATCTGCTGAAACAATTGTCTTTAGTCTTGGATTGTACGGTTGAAGAAAGCCACTTGTATCAAACACGAAATTTATAGGTATTTTTCCAATCGATTTAGTTCTCGGTGCTTTTATCTCTGTTTGTCGGTGTCCTCGCGCATTATTTTTTCGTCTATCAACAGCTAAGAAGAAACAATGCGCTAGTTTTTCATCGATTTCTCTATTGACAAGTGAATTGAGTTCTTTTGATACCTGAAGGGTGAAATCGTTTTTACCACCGAGCGTTAATGGAAATATATGCTCAGAATTTGTTTCTTCGTCAGTAACATCTTTATCTGAGTATATGCAATACATGGAAAATAATATCTCTTTAAATTAAAAGGTGAAAGGTACGCAGAATCCCTATTTTGCGGTCGAAACCGTTGCCGAGCTATTCAGTTTTACATCCCCAAGACCATTGTGGTATCGATTCAAGTTTTTTAATTCTTTCTAAATCAAGTTTATTATTTTTTTTACTTCTTCTTTGTGTTCCCACCCATTGACCTAAAGAGTAGTTTTCATACATTAATTGAGCAGGAACATTTGAATATGCCTGTTCTTCAGTATATTTTTTTAGGTATTCAAATCCTTCATTCCATTTGTCTTCCAGTGCATTCCAAGACCACTGGGGCAATGCTTCAAGAAGATTGATTTTTTCAGAGCTGAGTTTATCTTTTCCTCTTCTTTGTGTTGCTACCCATTGACCTAAAAAATAACCGTCATATTTAAATCTGAGTGGCACTTTTGCATGACTGTATCCCTCAGCATATTTTTTCAAATATTTAAATCCTTCATTCCACTGATCTTCAATGGCATCCCAAGTCCACTGGGGTAATTTTTCAAGTAAGTTGATTCTTTCCAGACTAAGTTTATTTTTTCCTTTTCTTTGAGTTTGTACCCATACCCCTAAGTTAAAGTCTTCATATTTAAATCTGAGCAATACCTTTGCATCGCCACGTTCTTCAACATATTTTTTTAAATACTCAAATCCCTTATTCCATTGGTCTTCAAATGGATTCCAAGACCATTGTGGCAATGATTTAAGCAGTGCTTTTCTTTCAGGACTGAGTTTATCTTTATTCATTCTTTGCTGTTTAATCCACGTGCCTAAATAATACCCTTCATATTTCAAATCCCTAGGAGCTATTAAATGACCATATTTCCTAATATATTTCTTTAATGCACTAAAGAACTCGTTCCACTCATCTTCAAGGACATCCCAAGACCATTGTGGTAGTGATTCGAGCAATTTAATTTTTTGAATATCAAGTTTATCCTTTGTTTGCCTTTGAGTACCTATCCAACTACCTAAGTTGAAATCTTTATATTTAAATACATTATTAACTCTTGAATGATTGTGTTCCTCAACATATCTTTTTAAATATTCAAATCCCTCGTTCCATTGGTCTTCAAAGACATCCCAGGACCATTGAGGTAAAGATTCAAGTTGTTTTATTTTTTCAAAATTAAGTTTATTTTTATTGGTTCTTTGATGTGAAATCCACTTTCCTAAAGAATATCCATTATATTTTAATTGAGTATGGGTTCTTTGAACTCTCGCATGCCCATATTCCTCTACATAATCCAACAACAATCCATACCAAAAAAGCCAAGAAATTGTTGTCACTTCCACAATCCGCGCATTTAACGCAGCAACAAATTCATTTCCCACTGTGCGCGGCAAATCAATTGTAATTTTTGAAAAACCGCCGCCAGAACCGCCATTATTCCTCCCTAACGAAGTTCTAAAATTATCCAGCTCTTCGGCAAGTACATCATCATGCGACTTTAAGGCATTTAACACATCCCAAATCGGTTTATAACGACTGTTTTCCAGTTCTGTTTGAGGATTATCACTGTCCCCAATAAACACAGGGATGATAATAAATCCGAGCTTTTTATCTTTATTTTTCCGGATTGCCCGCCCCACCGCTTGCACAATATCGACCTGGCTTTTGCGCGGGTCAATAAAAGCCACACCATCCAAAGCGGGGACATCAACCCCTTCTGACAAACACCGTGCATTAGCCAGTAAACCTCTTTCTGCACCGTAAAGCGTTTTCAACTGCTTAATTTTTGTGCTTCTTTTGCCGGCATTCATTATGCCAGAGACATAATCAGTCACCATCACGCCTGAAGGTTTATGTTCTGCATCCACCCAATTAAACACATTTAAGAAGCCACTGGCAAATTCTTGTGCTCGCTTTACCCTGCCATGAAAACTAATGACTCGTTTTAAATCACGATCTCGCATCACTTTCATCAAACCGATGTAAACGGCAAAGGTTTGGGCATCGGCTTCAATACCAGTATCGGTTTGAAGAAATTCACGCTGATCAATCCATGCTTTTATCATCGGGTTATCGACACCGACAATAATCACTTCGTAGTCAGTTAAAAGCTTGCGTTCAATAGCAGTACCGAAATTTAAACGATGCAGAACCCGTCCAAAAACCTGTTCATCATCCATGCAGGCAATTTCAACACCTCGTCCTTCGGCAGCAATTTTTACTGCGGTAGAAAACACTCTCGGTGTAGCGGTCATAAATAATCTTTTTCGCGCCCTTATTTTTTCCTCATCCAATACGCAAGAAAAATCATTTGAGACCTTACCTGCACAACGATGAGCTTCATCGGCAAAAACGATATCAAAAGCCGGAATGTCTGGATTTTCTTGGGCTTTGGCAATCTGCAGCGACGATTGATAGGTAGAGAAAATGACTTTATTACCCGAAGTCAGCAGAAACTTTTCAATGTCTTCATGAAGGGTGGTGACAGGAAAACCAAGATCCAGGGTATGAGAAATTACCTCATCGTCTTCTTTACTGACTGAGGCATCAGAACAAACACAAAGAAAACTGAATTCTTCATTTTTAGCAAAACACCATTCTTTAAGCGTCTGAGAAAGCAAACCTAACGAAGGTAAAAGTACCAAGGTATTTTGAGATTCTAACGCTTCTTTTATCCATAACGAGGTGAAGGTTTTGCCTGTTCCGCAACACATAATAAGCTGACCTTTATCATCGGTCGCTAAGCCTTGAACTACCTCATTAATGGCTTCTGTTTGGTGTGGTTCGGGTGTTGGTTTTTCGCGTTGTTTAACCTGAGTTAGATTTTCAGGGTCAGCTGGAAACTCAATATTAGAATCCTCTAAATGGGCTAAAAGAACGCAAACTGTTGGTTTTTCTTGGGCTTTGATGACTTGTGCTGCACCGTCACCTAACTGGTTCGTAGTGGCAACCAGAATGCGCCCGGATATTTCTTTACGATTGGATTCTGAAAGAAACGAATCAATATCGGCTTTCTTTAAGGAATAGTCAGGATGATAGCATTTAGACTGAACTGCCCAATGCGTCCCATCCTTGAATAAACAAACCAGATCAATCCCCCTATCTCTAGCCCATTTTTGAGGATAATCATTCCATAACCAGACTTTATCAATTTTGGATTTCCATTCTGGATCATTCTCCAAAAACCATTTAGTGATTCTTTCAAATTGCTCACCCTTTTTATTAGAGTCAGCAGAAAGTGAATTGAAAAGATGATAGAAGGAACTCATGAAATAATTAAATATGGATAATAAATTGAAGTGGTTGTCATTGTAGCCGAGTAGGCCGGAATAAGCATTTTTGAACGTGAATGAGGCGAGCAATGTCATTAAGTTAAAATATAACTCATCGAATATTATTAAATTTACTTAACAAAATACTCTTCATTACCTGTTAAAAGTGTAACTTACTTTGTGCAACCACATACTGTCCTTTTGTAACCACATATCCGTTAACTTAAACCCGTTACCCAGCTTGTTCAACCACATATCGGTCGACTTAAAGCCTTTACCCACCTTGTAAGACCTCTCACAAGGTGACTGAAATATCTAATCCCCCTTTTGAAGCCGACAAGCAGGGTGTAACCCACCCTTTGTAACGACAATCAAGCAAACTAAGAAGTGTAAGCCATTAGTGGTAATGCTATCCAAACCCTGCATCAATAAAAATCATTTATTTACAGCGTTAACTCATATCGATTGCCGGAAACGCTTATTCTCGCTTGCGCTCGAAAAGCCTTATTCCGGCCTACGCAGTTTCTGGCACTTAATCTTCACCTTGAGTTCGGAAAGTCAGCCATAACAAGCATTAAACTCTAGCTAATAAGTTTATTTCTCTGGCATGGTTGTGGTGAGCGATGCGCACCAAGCCAAACAGTAGTATTGCGAAACTTGGCGGGTGTTATTTATTGCGAGTTGCCTTACCTACAGTTATGATATTTTTTGACTAAAAATAAAATCCGTTGAAATCCTTATAATCAGTGTCATCCGTGTTCTATGATTATACACAGAATAAGCCATCCATAATCAGGAGTCGTCGCCATGAAAAAATTTATCAACGCCATCGATACGCTGCTTGATGAAAGCCTGCTGGGCTTTTCCAAAGCGCATGCAGACATTATCCAACTCAACACCCAACCGCATTTTGTCAGACGGATTAACCCACCCAAACCCGGCAAGGTTGCTTTAATTTCCGGTGGCGGTTCCGGACATGAACCGCTACATATCGGTTTTGTCGGTCACGGTATGTTGGATGCCGCTTGTCCCGGCCAGATTTTCACCTCCCCAACACCTGATCAAATGTTGGCCGCTGCGCAAGCCGTCGAAAATGGCGGCGGCGTCTTGTTTATCGTCAAAAATTATGCCGGCGATGTCATGAATTTTGAAATCGCCGCCGAAATGCTGGATTGTCAAAATGCGACAGTGTTGGTAAGTGACGATGTTGCCTTGCCAAAAGCACACAGCACCGGACGACGTGGGGTAGCGGGCACCTTGATTGTTGAAAAAATAGTCGGTGCGGCGGCAGAAAGTGGTGCTGACTTGGCAACCTGCAAAGCCTTGGGTGATAAAGTCAACAACGCCACGGCCTCAATGGGCGTCGCACTAAGCAGTTGTACCGTGCCCGCCCTGGGCAGACCCACTTTTGACATTAGCGACACCGAGATGGAAATGGGGGTGGGCATTCATGGTGAACGTGGACGTGAAACGCTTAAATTAAGCACTGCCACAGAAATTGTCGAGCACTTGGCCAGTATTATTGATGAGGAATTAAAACCGAAAAAAGGCCAGCCGGTGTTACTGCATGTGAACGGATTTGGGGCAACGCCCTTAATGGAGTTGTATTTGATTTATGATCTGGCTGCCCAGTTCTGGGAAAAACGCGGCATCACCATAACCCGTTCATTAGTTGGCAATTACACCACCTCCATTGATATGGCCGGTTGCTCAATAACCCTCAGCGTACTTGACGAAGAATTACTGAAACTGTGGGATGCTCCCGTTCATACCGCTGCGTTACGCTGGGGATGTTAAGAAAAACCGAGCTGTGTAGGGGCAGAAGATAAGCTGCCCCTACCAATTTTTAGCAAGTAGCGTTGATTAATAATGATAGCGGCATTGGACAATAATAATGTTATCGTCATTGACCTGATACACCAGACGATGTTCGTGGTCTATACGTCGCGACCAAAATCCTGACCAATTATGCTTTAACGGTTCTGGATTGCCGATCCCGTCAATCGGATTGCGTTTAATATCTTTGATTAAGCTGTTAATGCGTTTGAGCATTTTCTTGTCATTATCCTGCCAATATAAATACTGCTCCCAAGCTGAATCATCAAAAGACAGCCTATCAATCTTCAATTAAATCATGCGCCGTAAACTTGCCAGCCTTGACACGGGCAATGGCCTCATCCAGTGCTTTTTTATTGGCCGGACTGGCCATTAAATACGCCGTTTCATCATAGGCGTGGAAATCTTCCAGACTCATTAATACGGCAGGCTTGCCATTTTGACGGGTTATTAAAATCGGGGTGTGATCGTCATTAACTTTGTTGATGGCTTCAGACAGGTTGTTTCTTAACGCGGTGTAACTCATCGTTTGCATGATAATTCCAGATGCTTATAAAATAGGAACAAATTATAAGACAAGGTATTATTTCTGTACATCAAATAGTAGGGGCAGAAAATTTTCTACCCCTACCAATGGAAACCAGGGCAAGACAGGTCAATTAATCAGCATGCGTCTTAGAGGACTGTCATTATCAACAGATAATCGTTTATCGGTATCCGTTTCTGCGCATTGCTCCATAAGAACCGAGAGTTGCTTTACCTGTTCTTTATGTTGTTGCGCCAGGTTTTCGATGGTACTTACAACTTCATTCTCTATCAGGCTAAAGGCGGTTTGCAGACCTTTATTAAGACCTTTTAAGGCCGTCTTTTGTAAAGAGGGTTGCGATTTTTTTAGAATAAAAAACGGGATTAACCAAGTCAATACGATAAGCAGACTGCTATGGATGGCAAAATCAACACCCAAGTAATGATTGTCCGTCATGTTGCTGGTGTAATAGCCCATAAATACTTTATAGCCCACCCACGTCATGGCGGTCAGTGGCAGCACTATCTCACACAAGCGCATACTTTTTAAAAAGCCCCGTTGCAAGGCGTTGCCGGGATTAGCCAACGCCACGCGGGTTGCCAGTTCAGTTTGCGTTTGCATGATGTTGGGGGCTTTTTCCCGAAGCCTTGCTGACTGTTGTTTAAACGGTAAGACAGGCAATCCCGACTGGTCCATAGTGCTAATAAATTCATCCAGCGCATCGTCAAAACGGGCTTGCGCCCAGGCATCCCATAATGAATGGTTCGTGGTAGTCCGCTGGGTCATTAAATCGGCGGCATGTTCTGCATAATAGGCGGCAAACTGTTTTATGGGCCAGGCAAAACCTGCTTGTAATTGCCGGGTGGTTCGTTGCCATTGTTTGTGCCAGAGTGCCGCTGCTTGTTGAACCGTTTGTTCTGAGCCTAACGCTTCGGCAAGCTGTTGCAGTTTTTTCTGTAACTCGTTTTTGCGTACCTGCAAGCCTCTTTGTTCCAGTTGTTCAATAATATGCGCTGTTGCCAACGCCTGTATGGTGGCTTCCAAGCCGGAAAATTCGTCTATTTGTAACCCTTCTGCACACACTGTTTTAAAAATAATGGGCGCGATAAAACCTGCTTTATGCAACTGCCGGTTAAAATCTTCGTATTGCGCTAATTGCCCCCTGTCCCACTGGTTTAACACAAACAGCCAGGCATGGCGTGCGCCTTCTGCAAGCAGTAATCGCCACGCCTTTTCATCGCGGTAACGCTCGGGGCTAACCACATAAATAAGCACGTCAATATGGGGTAACCACTGCAAAACCAAATGCTTGTTACGTTGCTCGGTACTGTCAAAATCAGGCATATCTATCCAGACGATATTTTTTTTGCTCTCATCGTCGTGTTGCGAGATATTAATTTTAGCCAGCGGCAGCGCTTCCGGCAGCTTTTGTAGGGCAACACTGTGATGATGATATAAAGTCACTTCCCGTGAAGTCGGTCGTTCTATCCCTGCCCTGGCTATGGCCTTGCCTGCCAAACGATTAAGCAAAGAACTTTTACCCACCCCGGTGCCCCCCATAAAAGCCACGATAAGCGGTCTTGCAACACTGCCCGCTATTACACCATAACCTGAAAACAAAGCGTCAGGGGTTCGGGTATCCACTTGGCTTAAGCTCGCCGCAGCATCGGCATTAATCCAGCCTGACGCGCTCGCTTGCTCAGCCCAGCGTTGGGTTTTTTCTACTAAATCAGAGTAATCGTAAGCCATGTCGCTTTTCTATAAGTTGGTGTTCAACCGCCTGTAGTTGCTCGGGAGAAATATTAAAATGCGCCTGGGTCGATAATTGCTCAGGCAGCGCCAACAGCGTTAAGCCCATACTTTTAACAAAGAGTGCTTGTTTTACCGTACGCAACTGCTGTTGTTTTAGCTCATGCTCTATTTTGTGCATATAACCGCCGATGGCGCTTTCGGCTAATAACGAGGTAATTGTCAACATCGCCGGGGCAAAAATCAAATCATGCACGCCAATACCGCCCAAGTGTATCGTCAGCGCAATAGCCGCCGCATCGGTGGTTACGCGGGTGGCGCGTAAACTGTTTAAAACCAGGGGCTGTTCTTGTAGTTTGCCATATAATCGCTGCGCGGTTTTTTCAACCTCTTGCTGAAAACCAAGATGATAATTTTTTGCCGCCCCACTAAAATCCTGCAAAATACCCGGTCGTTGACGGCGTAATAAAATGCCAAACTCTTTCCACCAAAGTCGTTGACTGCCCTCTTCCGTTTTATCCAGTAGCTTGTCTGCCAGTTGAATCAATAAATGTTCAGCTATTTGATTCAATAAAACGATTTCTTGACTGCTATCGGCAACCGGCCCTCTGTTACGCCCCAGCATAAACATTTTCCGTACCGGCCACGTCAGCACCTTGCGTGCTCCGGTTAAAACACCGGCCAAGCCGGGGACTTCTAATAACGTCAGTAACTCGGCCAACGCCCGTTGAAAGGTTTCATAATGGCGTGGATGATTTAAGTAATCACGCTGATAGTTATCCAAGGCCTGCTTGATTGCCTCATCAACCCATGCCTGCCAAGCATTTACAGCCTGATGCTCGGCAATAACCGGCTCCAGCCAGGTTTGCCAATGTTTTTGCAGTAAATCCTGCTCATAACGCAGCTGGTTTTTAGCCGCGACTTGAGTTGCCAACCGTTTAAGCAAACCCTGTTGCGCGACCGGCCAAACCGGCAAGCCGGTTTGTTTTTGATAATACAACGGCACGACGTCTGGAAAACCGTCTTTTCGGGCAAGTTGCCATTTCTCTTTTAAAGACTCAATCAGTAACGCTTCCGAGCCTTCACTCAACTTGTTTAAACAGATAACCGTTGGCTGATGCAACGATTCAAGCGCCGCCATCATGTCCCAGACGGATTGATCGGCATATTTTTCTTTGCTGACGACAAGAATAATAATATCAGCCAACGCCATCGTTCTGATGACCCCTTCCCGATAAACAGCGGAATCTATGGAATCAAAATCCGGCGTATCCCATAAAACACCGTCCGGTAACAGCGCAGACGCCAACATTGTTTCAGTCAAGGAATAACAATCATGCCGGTCTCGTGGCATTTGTGCTTGTTGCAATTGTTGAAAACGGCCAAAATAGCGCTGCAAACCGCTGCAATCATCCAAATTTATCCCTAAGCAAAAACCTTGGGGATGAATGGTATAACCCGCCAAAGGACTGACCCCTGCAACATCACCATTAAGCAATACATTAACCAGTGAACTCTTGCCAGCCTGCGTCGGGCCTACGACCGTAATCTGTAACGGTTGTTTGGGCGATGCATTATTAAACTGACCTTTGCGCAGAAAAGCTTCGGTTAAAATTAGCTGATCGATGCGTTGCTGATAGTCACTTTTGCCGGACTCGTTACCCGGTTGATTTAAAACCGACTGGTAACGCTGATTTAATAATTGTATAAATTGCAGCATATAAGCGTGGCTCAGGGTTATAATAATCGACCATTTTACTTTGTTTGGTGATTTGGCGTTAAAATACCATAACATGAACCCGTACCTAACTTCGAGGTTATCTTTAATGAAGAAACTACCTGTACTGCTGCTTATACTCACCTGTACCTCTTTACTGGCCTGCGGTAAGGGGCAAGAAATAAACGGTCACAGCGCCACGACTGCTTATCGCTCAGTCAAGGGCATTAAAAACCGTTTGTCTCCCGATAAACGTATTGAATTTGAAGTCTCTTTTTGGACGATTAGAGATGTAAAAAAAGATGACAAGGAATTCCTGGCCGCCGTTGACGGTAAAACGCCTGATGAAATTATTACAAAAGGCAAAGAAATCTATCAAGAACGTAAAGCAGCCGGTTTTAAAGGCTATGAAGAGTATTCAAGCTGGGAAGAAATGATTGCCAAATTTGGCAAAGAGAGAATAGATCAGGAAAACCGTAAAGGTAGCTCCAAAGATGCGCAAGACAAAAATAAACCTAATGATTCAGTGATATATAAGCTATAAGATAACGCCACTTAGGAACGTGCATAAAATAACTTGACCATTTAAATCCCCTCACCCCAACCCTCTCCCTGAGGGAGAGGGAGCATGATGCCTAAGTTATTTGATATGCACTTTTTAGGGATAAAACTTCGCGGACATCAAAAAGTAAAGTCCTAAAAAACCAGGTTTGTGTGAGTTCGTCATACTAAAAAACCCCTTGTCATTAAATAAGTGCCAAGGGGTTTTTTATTTTCAACGGCCCGGCAGAGTCTTCTGATTGATAATTTTTTGATCGACCAAAGCAGAAACAAACTGACTGGCTTCGGCGATGGTTTGTTCCATTGCCTGAATGAGTTGTGATATATCAATACTGATTTCAATAAACTCATGCTGCAAAGCCGCAATAGCACGCGCATTGAGATTGTGTTTAAGATACAAGACCTGATCTTTAAAGGCTGCCAGTACCGGCTGAATTTTACTTTCAGCACGTTGCATCGCCTTAATCAGTCGGGCATAATTTTTTCTGGCCAACTTTAGCTGTTGCTTGCTGCTGTTACGTAAAGCACGATTAGTGTATTCATTTAATTCACTTTCCCATTCCACAAATAACGCCTCGCTGACTTCTTGTATCGCCCTTATTTTGGCGCTGACCGTATCCGATTTTGAGCGGCAGAACTGATATTGTCTATTAAGCCGGTTATATTTATGTTCCAAACCGGCATCATTAACATGCACCAGATTTTTAAAACGCTCCAGCGCATCTTCAAACTCATCCCGTGTTTCTTTAAGGCTGATGCAAGCTTGCTCAACCTGATAAACAACAATTTCCCGTTTATGCTCACCAATCGATTCTCTGGCACTGTAATAAACGGTTCTTATTTTTTTTGAAAAAAAACGGCTGATTAAATTTAACGGGGTTAATGAGTTGTCAGCTTCAGCCATTGGATATTTCTGCTTTAAAGGTATCGCGTTGCGGTTTATTTTTAAATTATTATAAACGTTTACCGGTTGGTGACCAATGATAAGCTTGCTTCCAGCCAACAGGCAAATAACAGGCGTAGGCCGGAATAAGGCTTTTCGAGCGCAAGCGAGAATAAGCGTTTCCGGCCTCATACGCATCAACTTAAAGATATTACAGACCACGAAGACACGAAGTTCACGAAGAAAAACCAAAGAAAAATCTTCGTGTTCTTCGTGTCTTCGTGGTGAGA
>Ga0194056_10001912_pt1 | contig 11249 bp, 12 predicted proteins | sample SepL4413m_MetaG_FD_155458 | JGI IMG/M metagenome (GOLD analysis project Ga0194056, IMG submission 155458) | Anoxic zone freshwater microbial communities from boreal shield lake in IISD Experimental Lakes Area, Ontario, Canada - Sep2016-L442-13m | ecosystem: Environmental > Aquatic > Freshwater...
CTACGGCCACGAGGCCAGGTTCGGCAAGGGCAGCGTCAATGGCGGCATCGAGTGAGGCCAAACCGCCGGGTCCGAAGGTGTTGGGCTTGGTGTGGTCGAAGCCATTGTCGAGCGTGATCAGTGCGACTCGTCCAGTTCCGCCGGGCAGGTCGATTGCGCGACAGTGCGCGTGGGTGATGACCTCGCTGAATTCGGTCTGGGTGGTGTCGGTGGCGCTCATCAGTGTGTGGCTCCCTCGTGGTTCGGGTTTTCCCAAATGACTGTTCCGCCCATGCCCAAACCGATGCACATCGTGGTGATGCCGTACTGCACCTGAGGGTTGAGTTCGAAGGCGCGCGCAAGGTAGGCCATCAATCGAATACCTGACGATGCGAGCGGGTGGCCGACGGCAATGGCGCCACCGAAGGGATTGACTCGCGCGTCGTCGTCGGCGATTCCGTAGTGCTCGAGGAATGCCAGCACCTGAACGGCAAAGGCTTCGTTGATTTCAAACGCTCCGATGTCGTCGATGGTGAGTCCGGCCTTCGCCAGGGCCTTCTGCGTTGACGGAACCGGACCGAAGCCCATGACTTCGGGCTCAACGCCCGCGAACGCATACGACACAAGGCGAAGTTTCGGAGCAATACCCAATTCGGCGGCGACTTCGCCGGCCATCAGCAGTGCGCCGGTGGCGCCGTCGTTAATGCCCGACGAGTTTCCGGCGGTCACCCGACCCTGCGGACGGAACGGGGTCTTCAGACTTGCCAGACCCTCCAGTGAGGTGCCGGGTCGCGGAGCCTCGTCGACGGTGGCAAGTCCCCAGCCGAGTTCGGCACTGCGGATTGCCATAGGAACCAAGTCGGGCTGAATCAGTCCGTTCGCGTACGCCTTCGCGGTGCGCTCTTGGCTCGATAGCGCGTAAGCGTCGGCGCGATCCTTGGTGATACTGGGGAAACGGTCGTGCAGGTTCTCTGCAGTCTTGCCCATGAAGAGTGCTTCGGGATCGATGAGACGCTCGGAAAAGAAGCGGGGGTTGGGGTCCATTCCCTCACCCATGGGATGGCGGCCCATGTGTTCGACACCGGCCGCGAGGGCCACGTCGTACGCGCCCACGCCAATGCCGGCGCTGACTGTGGTGACCGCCGTCAATGCGCCCGCGCACATCCGGTCGATCGAGTAACCCGGAACCGACTGGGGCAGCCCGGCCAGAATTCCAGCCGCGCGACCCAACGTCAGTCCTTGATCGCCGATTTGAGTGGTCGCAGCGACGGCAACTTCGTCAATGCGCTCTGGTGGTAGCGAAGGATTACGGCGCAGCAGTTCACGGATAACGCGCACCACGAGATCGTCTGCGCGGGTTTCGGCGTACATGCCGCCGGACTTGCCGAAGGGGGTGCGCACGGCGTCGACAAGGACGATGTCACGGGGCGGACGGGCCATGAGTGGCTCCCGGGGTTCGGGGCGGCGCGACGACGCGCGCAGCCGTGGTTTCCGATCCCGTCGAGTCTATATTACCCGCCGGTAACAACCAAGGAGGGTGTCGCCTAGACGTGTACTTCCGACCGCTGTGCGACCGGCGCCTTCTTCGTCGGGCGCAGGTACAGGGTCAGCGTCGAGATGAGATAGATCAGCCAACCGACCACCTGACCCACGGTCATCACGGTGCTGATGTTGAGCAAGCCCTTCAGCAGGACCGCTGGAAGTGAACCCTCGGGAAGCCAACCGAGCTCGAAGGCAATGGAGTCGGCGCCGGGCAGCACTCCCGCTTCTTGGAACTCGCCGACGGCGTAGGCGACCAAACCGGCGGCGATCACGATGAGCGCCACGCTGGTCCACCGGAAGAAGGTGGCGAGGTTGAGGTGCAATGCTCCGCGATAGAAGAGGTAACCGAGCAGTACTGCCGTGGCTAAGCCGAGAAGGGCTCCGAAGAGGCCGCTGACCGCCTGATCACCGGAGCGAATGGTCGACCAGAGGAAGAGGGTTGTTTCTAGGCCTTCGCGCAGGACTGCGATGCACGCGGTCATTCCGACTGCCCAGGCGCCTACTTCAACGGCCGTAGACATGCGTGCGTCGAGTTCGCCCTTGATACCGCGGGCGGCACTCTTCATCCAGAAGATCATCCAGGTGACCAGTCCGACGGCGATGAGCGACGTCGTACCGGCGAACAGTTGTTCCGCGCGTTCACCCAGTGATTCGTCAACGAGGGCGAGAAGTGCGCCGAAGAGCAGGGAGACCCCGACAGCAATGGCCACACCGATCCACACCGGAGAGAGGCGATCGCGGCGTCCGACGCGGGTGAGGTAGGCGACCAGAATGCCGACGACGAGCGCGGCTTCGAGTCCCTCGCGTAGTCCGATGAGGTAAGTCCCCAGCACGTGGCGCTCCTTCGGCGACGAATTAGTTAGGTAAGCCTAACCTAATTTAATCACAGGAATACCGCAACGTGGAGGGGCGATAGTCGCTACTGACCGGGACTTAAGTCAGGTCGGACGTCGGCTCGGGTGCGTCGTCAGGGGCCGAGGTTTCGCTGGAAAGGGGGTGTTCGGCCGCGTAGAGAAGGGCGGCTGCCAGCGGTGCGGCCACGAGGTCGCACTGCCACACTCGTGCCCCGGAATCGGTCAGGAAACTGCGAATCCCCGTTTCGGAGATGTCGACGGGTGGTTGCCAGCACAATCGGCGCACCGCGTCGGGAGTGACGAGGTTTTCAACCGGGATCCTTACCCGTTCACCAATACTGACGAGGGCTTCGCGGGCCCCTGCAAGGCGCGCGGCCGCAGGTGGGTCGCGGTCGGGCCAGGCCCGGGGTGGGGGTGGCCCGGTGGTGTTTCGAGCGTGGGTGGGCAATTCCGATTCAGGAAGGGCTGTGGCGCGGGCAATGGCGCCCCACCACGTGGGCAGATTGCGTCGAGCGCCGCGTCCGCCCCACCCGGCCAGGTCAATGAGCGCGTCCTCAGACGTCGGCATGGCCGTGGCCGCGCTCACGATGGCAGAGTCAGCGAGTACGCGACCCGGGGCAGAATCGCGTTGTTGTGCCACCCGATCGCGGGCTTCCCACAGCGATCGAACAACGGCGAGAGAGCGCGGCTTGCGAACCTTGTGCAAACCTGACGTGCGGCGCCACGGTTCTTCGCGAGGAGGGGGTGGTTCTGCGGCGGCAGCGGCGGCGAATTCCTGATGTGCCCAGTCGAGTTTGCCAGCGCTCACCAGTTCGCTTTCAAGGGCATCGCGCAACTCAAGAAGGAGTTCGACATCGAGCGCCGCGTAACGTAGCCACGGTTCAGGAAGGGGGCGCGTGGACCAGTCGGCAGCTGAGTGTTCCTTGGCGAGGGAAACCCCGCAGAATCTTTCGAGCAGCGCTGACAACGACACCTTCGGGTAGCCAAGGAGGCGACCGGCGAGTTCGGTATCGAACACTCGCGTCGGCACGAGCCCGAGTTCGCGCATGCACGGCAGATCCTGGCTGGCCGCGTGAATGATCCACTCTTCGCCTTCGAGGACCGCTGCCAGAGAGTCGAGGTTGGGAAAGGCGATGGGGTCGATGAGGTGAATGCCGGAGCCTTCGCGGCGAAACTGCAACAGATAGGCGCGCTGGCTGTAGCGGTAACCACCCGCGCGTTCGGCATCGATGGCGAAGGGGCCGTGACCCGCCGCGAGAGCGGCCAAAGTTGACTCGAGTGCAGCGGATGTGTCGACGACTTCTGGAACCCCGTCGCGGGGCTCGGAAAGCAGCGGGAGGGCGGGAATCTCCTCCTCCGGCGCCTCCACGTCGGGCGCGAGTTCGTCGGTGGTCACCCTGTCACGATACGCCTGCACGGCGCGGACGCCGGGATGCGCAGGTCGGAGTGGTCAGCGGACGTAACCGGTACGCATTGTGATCGCGACCATTTCAGCACGGTCACCAGTGCCGATTTTCCTTGCGATCCGGGCGAGATGGCTCTTCACTGTGAGCGGTGACAGGCCCAAGGCCTGGCCGATATCGCGGTTGGATTGACCGTCGGCTACCCGCTGCAAGACCTCGATCTCGCGACCGGACAGGTCATCGGGGCGCCCTAGGCGTCCGCGACTCGGGGCGAGTGCCGTCACCTGAGCTCCGGGTGACTCTTCTTCGGGTACCACGATGTAACTGCCGACGCCGGAAGCGATGGCGCCGCGGATGGCGTGAGCGTCAGTCCGAGGTGAGAGAAGGACCGTGCGCTTCCATCCAGAGGCGCGCAGATCTGCAATGAGTGCGAGGGCAGTACCGTCGGTCAGGGCGCCGTCGATGACGGCGACATCGCGGGACATGTCTTGACGTGAACGAGCGCGGGCCTCGTGGGCACTTCCTGCCTCTACAACGTCGCGCGCACCGAGTGCGCGCAGGGAAGCCACCAAAGCGCTGCGGCGACCAGGTGACGTCGACACCACCATCGCTTCGAAACGCGAACGTGGCAGCGGAATGACCGGCGCGTCAGAGCGCCCTGCTGTCGCGATCATCTGTCCCTCCTGATGCGGCCAGTGGCGCAGGGGTCTCCTCCGCCGGGTCCTGACCCGCTAGAGGGAATATCGGCACTTCCGCACCCTCACTTGAGGGCGCGGAGAAGGAACTTCGCCGGGGTCTTAGAGCCTGCGCGTGACGCCGAGTGGCGTGACGTCTGCGGGAATCGCCTGAAGGCCCGAGGCAACAGCCACGAGGTCGGTCCAGGCCAGAGCATGGGCGCCGAGGTCGGGCGAGAGGGGAGTCCAGGAGGCCCGAATCTCAACGGTTCCGTCTTGATCGCGTTCTGAGAGGCCGCCGAACGCCTCGGAGGTGGTGCGTGTGACCGTGCCCGACAACGCGACATAGTCGGCGCGACGATGAGCGAGGGACTCAAGCAGCCACGACCAACCCACTTCCGTGAGCATCGGGTCGGCTGCAATATCGGGCTCAAGGGTGGCTTTGACAAAGCAGACGATGCGAAGTTCTCCTTCCCACACCTCGGGCGGATCCGGATCATGTAGAACGACAAAGCGGCCGGACGAATCGGAGGCGTCGCTGAGCAGTTCGGCTGTCAGGGCGACCGACTGCGGGGCCAGCCGTTGCGGCGCCGGCACCTCGATGACCGAAATGTCGGGACGATGACGAACGGTGGTCAGAGTCGACAGCACCGTGTCCCAGAGGGCAGAGGGAACCGACGGATTACTCACATCGACAGGCTACGTGCCTTGGGGGCATGCTCTACGGCACCGACGCGCCCGGGAAGGCCATTCGTGTGCCGCTAGGGTCGGCTCGTGGGTATCCTCCTCGCACTGGTCTCAAGCGTGATGTGGGGAACGGCTGACTTCCTCGGCGGCACGATGTCGCGCCGACTCCCTGTGGCAGCGGTGGTGCTCGGATCACAATGCTGCGCCTTCGTGGTGATGCTCGTGATTGCCACGGCGACGGGCGGCTGGTCAGCCCCTCGCAACTACGTGCCCTGGGGAGCTGCCGCCGGCCTCGTGGGACTGATCGCGTTGTCGTTGTTCTACGCAGCACTCGCGACAGGAACGATGGGAATTGTGTCGCCCATCGCGGCACTCGGCGTGCTGGTGCCCCTTGGTGTCGGGCTTTTCAGCGGACAACTTCCGAGCGGGGGCCAATACTTCGGAATCGCGCTTGCGTTGATCGGCATCGTGTTGGCCAGTGGCCCTGAATTGAGCGGTGCCTCCGGAACGAGGCCGGTGATCTTGGCCCTTGGCGCGGCGTTGGGATTCGGTCTCGCGCTGGCCTTCATCGCTGAAGGTTCGAAGACGAGTGTTTCGATGACGATGCTCACCATGCGAACGGTCTCGGTGATCATCACGATTGCTGTCATTGCTTTCACTCGTTCGACTGGGGGGGTCCGATCGCGAGATCTGCCGATGCTGTTCGCTGTCGGCGCCTTCGACGTGCTTGCGAATGTGACCTTCGGTTTAGCGTCGCAGATGACTCTGCTCACGATCGTCGCGGTGATCGGCAGCCTGTACCCAGTGATGACGGTGTTGCTTGCGTGGCGGGTGCATCACGAGAGATTGGCGCCGGTGCAGTACGTGGGAGTGAGCGTGGCGCTGCTCGGAGTGGTGGCGATCAGCGCACTCGGAACTACCTAGGAAGTAGCGCCGTCGACGGGCTTGAGCGTGAGGCTCACCGAGTTGATGCAGTAACGCTGGTCGGTGGGGGTTCCGTATCCCTCACCCTCAAAGACGTGACCGAGGTGTGAACCGCAGTTGGCGCACCGCACTTCAACTCGCTTCATTCCCATCGTGGTGTCTTCGATGTACATCACCGAATCGCCGGCCAGTGGTGCGAAGAATGATGGCCAACCGCAGTGTGAGTGGAACTTTTCATTCGAGCGGAAGAGTTCGTGGTCGCACGCGCGGCACGAGTAAACGCCCTCTGTCTCGGTGTCGGTGTACTCGCCGGTGTACGCGCGCTCGGTACCTCCCTCGCGCAGCACGTGGTACTCCTGCGTATTGAGGCGCGACTTCCAGTCGTCGGGGGTGAGAATCACCTCGAAGGGTGTTCCGTCGGGCTTGGCGTCAGGCATGGCGTGAGTCATGCCGAGAAGCCTACGTGCGCCGTTGATCAACTCGCTCATCGTGACACTCCCTTCGGTACTAATGCGCGGTTCGTTCAGGTAGGGCTAGCGTGTAGGGGTGGCCGAGACGACACTGGAATGCGGTGGCCGACCTGTTCGTGTAACAAGCGTCGACCGGGTCGTGTTCCCCGCGGTGGGGCTCACTAAAGGCGACCTCGCGGCGTACTACGCGTCTATCGGTCCGACCATGGTGCGGCATGTACTGCTGAGGCCGACCACGCTCGAGCGCTATCCCGACGGTCTGGCGGGTGAGGCCTTCTATAGCAAGCGGATGCCCAAGGGAGCGCCGTCGTGGGTCGAGTCGGCGCGCATCGCGTTTCCATCGGGTCGCCCCGCGGATGAGGTGTGTCCCACCGAGCCGGCGGTGCTGGTGTGGGCGGCGCAGATGGGAACGGTGACCTTCCACCCGTGGCCGGTACGGCGTGATAACGCCGATCTTCCCGATGAGTTGCGCATCGATTTCGATCCGCAGCCGGGTACCGGGTTCGCCGACGCGGTGACAGTGGCGTTGTTGGCGCGCGAGATTCTCGACGAACTCGGCTGGGTGGGGTTCATCAAGTCAAGTGGTGGTCGTGGAGTGCATCTCTATGTGCGGTTGCAGTCGAAATGGGACTTCATCGATGTGCGGCATGCGGCGATTGCTTTCGGCCGAGAGTTGGAACGTCGCGCGCCGTCGTTGGTTACCACCGCGTGGTGGAAGGAGGAGCGCGGTGAGCGTATCTTTATTGACTACAACCAGAACGCTCGCGACCGCACGATTGCCAGCCCGTACTCAGTGCGCGCGCATCCCACGGCTCCGGTGTCGACGCCGCTCCATTGGGATGAAGTCGTGGCCGGCGTCGATCCGTTGACCTTCACGCCTTCGGGTGTTCTTGAACGAGTGGCGCAGATCGGAGATCCGTGGGTGACGATCGATGACCTCGCCCACGATCTCACTCCGCTGTTGCAGTGGTGGGACCGCGATGTCGAGTCGGGGCTGGGGGAGTTGTCGTACCCGCCGGACTACCCGAAGATGCCCGGTGAGCCGCCGCGAGTGCAGCCCAGCCGAGCCCGTCACGACTCCGATTCCGATTCCGGTTCCGTGTGAATTCAACCTTTCCCCGGGGCATCTTTTGACCAATGAATCCCTAGACGGGCACCTTCTGACAAGAGATTCCGGGTCACTCGATACAGAAACTAGAAAGTTCGCACCGGCCGGACGTACGCCATGGACGTGGTGTTCTTGGAGCCGTGCTGCTGGGTGTTCGCCGCTGGGACAGCATTATCGAAAGTCTGGTACCACACGTCGGTCGTAGAAGTACCGAACGCACTGGAACTCCAATAGGTGCTGCCGTACCACTTGGCAAGAATGGGCCTCTGTGTGTAGAGGGTGTTGAGTTCACCCTTGGTTGGCAGGTGCCAATCAGCCTTGCCACCACCGGCGTAGGCAGCTGCCTTGGAGCTCGCGGTCGTCCAGATGAACCTCGGGTCAACGTCGGTATAGTACGTACCATCGAACCAACTGCCGTACCACGATGCTTTCGCCGCCTCAAGATAACGACACGTGTCTGTCGTGGCTGGTCCACACTGGAAGTCAACGGTAGCCACGGAGACCACTGTCCCGCCGCCTGGGCCAACGTCTCCGACCACGCACGTGCCACCGTTCGCGCAGGTAGCTCCCACGGTGTAGTTCGCTCCCGACCTAGCACCGGTGGTCTTTACCCCGACGAGCACGGCGCCAGCGACGAGCACGAGCGCGAGTGCGCCGATGATCGCGAGGCGTCGGGTGCGTCGGGTCGAGCGAGTCGTGGTGGCAGGCGTGTCTGCCTCCATGCCGGTGCTTGGCGGTGTGTCGGTCATCAGGTGTCCCTCGGTCAGCGTTCGCGGCTGGTGTGGTGAACCTACTGGGTCGCGCGACCGGCGCCGGGAGAAATGTACCGGGGTTGGAACCTGGTGCTCTGTGTCACGGACGGCGAGGACCGGATCGAGTCCAGTCGCGACGACGCCGATTGGGCAGGTGCGGTCGAGTCGCGTCTCTGGTCATCTTTTGACCGAAGAATCCCGGGACGGGCACCTTCTGACAAAAGATTCCGGGGGAGCTTGTCTCGGGCAGTGGCCGGTGCGAGGAAAAGTTGGTGGTGCGAGGAAAAGTCGGTGGTGCGAGGAAAAGTTGGTGGTGCGAGGAAAAGTCGGTGGTGCGAGGAAAAGTTGGTGGTGCGAGGGAAAGGTTGCGGTGCCCGAGGAGGACCACCGCTGCGCAGGATCTCGTCGTGGGGCCCAGTGCGCGTGGCCTCGGTCGCCGTTCGTTACCTCCGCGTATGGTGGACGCGCGCGGGGAATTCCGCACACGCCGAGCCACAGTTCACCAGCCAAGGAGCAGTCATGCCGCAGAAGGTCCGTGGAGTCGTCGCACTCGAAAAGGGCGCCCCTGTCACCATCGAGACGATCATCATTCCTGACCCGGGACCGGGCGAGGTCGTGGTGAAGATTGCCGCGTGCGGCGTGTGCCACACCGACCTGCACTACCGCGAGGGCGCCATCAACGATCAGTTCCCGTTCTTGCTCGGACATGAGGCTGCCGGACATGTCGAGTTGGTGGGTGAAGGCGTGACCGAGGTTGCTGTCGGCGACTACGTGATTCTCAACTGGCGTGCGGTGTGCGGCACCTGTCGAGCCTGTCTGCGCGGCCGGCCCTGGTACTGCTTCAGCACCCACAACGCGCACCAGTCGATGACCCTCGAAGATGGCACGCCGCTGTCTCCTGCGCTCGGAATCGGCGCGTTCGCTGACAAGACCCTCGTCGCTGCTGGCCAGTGCACCAAGGTCGACCCCGCTGCCACTCCTCAGGTTGCCGGACTGCTCGGTTGCGGAGTGATGGCTGGTCTCGGCGCCGCACTCAACACCGGCAACGTGTCACGTGGTGACTCGGTGGCCGTCATCGGTTGCGGTGGCGTGGGTGACGCGGCAATTGCGGGTGCTCGCCTCGCCGGCGCGGGCCGCATCATCGCCGTCGATGTCGACGATCGCAAACTCGAGTGGGCCAAGGAATTCGGTGCCACGCACACGATCAACTCGCGTGAACGCAATGCTGTCGAAGCGATTCAGGAACTCACTGACGGCAACGGCGCCGACGTTGTGATCGATGCCGTCGGCCGCCCGGAAACGTACGAGCAGGCCTTTTACGCGCGCGACCTCGCCGGCACTGTGGTTCTGGTGGGTGTGCCCAGCCCCGACATGCGCCTTGAACTTCCGCTCATCGACTTCTTCGGTCGCGGAGGATCACTGAAGTCGAGTTGGTATGGCGATTGCCTTCCATCGCGTGACTTCCCCATGTTGATCGATCTGTACCTTCAGGGTCGACTTCCGCTCGACAAGTTTGTCAGCGAGGAAATCGGCCTCGACGATGTTGAGGCTGCATTCGAGAAGATGCATCACGGTGACGTACTGCGCAGTGTGGTCGTTCTTTAATGGCGCACGTTGAGCGAGTAGTCACGAGTGGAACGTTCTCTCTCGACGGCGGCACGTGGGACGTCGAGAACAATGTGTGGATCGTCGGCGACGACGCTGAAGTGGTGATTGTCGATGCGGCACACAACGCCGACGCGATTCTCGATGTAGTAGGTGATCGCGCGGTGGCGGCGATCATCTGCACTCACGCGCACAACGATCACATCGGAGTTGCCGGCGACTTGGCCGATGCCACGTCAGCGCCACTACTGCTGCACCCCGATGACCTGATGTTGTGGGAAGTCGTGCACCCCGATCGCACCCCGTCGACGATGCTTGACGGTGATGTAATTGAGGTGGCGGGTCTACGCGTTGAGGTGATTCACACGCCGGGACATTCGCCGGGTGGTGTGTGTCTCTACGTTCCGGAAATTGGCGTGTTGCTATCCGGTGACACGCTCTTCCACGGTGGACCGGGAGCCACGGGTCGATCGTTCAGCGACTTTCCCACCATTCTCGATTCCATTCGCGAGCGACTGCTGACACTGCCATCGGGAACGCGTGTACTCACCGGTCATGGCGACGAGACGACGATCGGTGCCGAGGCGGCTTCCTATGACGCATGGGTGGCGCGTGGCCACTGAACAGGCGTCTGCGAAGAGCATGAAGCCGTGGTTGGTGCCCGTCGTAGGTGCTGTCTCACTCCTCGTGGGCTTTGGTGTGGCCCAACTGACCGGCAACCGTCCACTGGGTGGAATCGTTCTGCTACTCGGCGGTGCGTGGTGTGCGTGGCAGTGGTGGCGCACCGCAGGCCCATGGCGCACCGTGATGGCGGTTCTGATTTTCGGGTTTGCTTTCGTCGTGTCACATCCGTTGGGCAATGCGATAGGCGCCTGGCCGTCGGTTGTGCTGGTCTCAGTCGTCGCGGCCGTGCTCGCCTACCTGCTCTGCGCACCCAAAACGTCAGCGATGTCGTAGGGCTCCGGTCGGTCAAACTGCTCGTACGTGCATGAGATCGCGTCGCGGTCGGGACGCCAGCGCACGAATGCCGCCGTGTGTCGGAAACGGTCGCCTTGAAGCTGGTCGTATCCGACTTCGACCACGCGCTCGGGACGCAGTGGGTGAAACGAGAGGTCGCGACCGCCGGTCCAGCGCGACGCACCGCCCGGCGCACGCGTTCCTTCCACTGCATCAACCCACGGATGCTGCTCGTCTGCCGCGACGGTGAGTGAGGCCAACTCGGAAACGAGTTCCGCGCGCCGTGTGGCCGTC
>Ga0194056_10001914_pt1 | contig 11246 bp, 9 predicted proteins | sample SepL4413m_MetaG_FD_155458 | JGI IMG/M metagenome (GOLD analysis project Ga0194056, IMG submission 155458) | Anoxic zone freshwater microbial communities from boreal shield lake in IISD Experimental Lakes Area, Ontario, Canada - Sep2016-L442-13m | ecosystem: Environmental > Aquatic > Freshwater >...
TTTCTATACATTCCAATAAACGAGTATATTTCTATCATATTGCGATTGCATAGTTTTAGACGTTATGGATGTAAAATCCCTTCGCTAAAGAAATTATTTTTTTAATAAAAAACGCCTCTTAGTAAAAGAGGCGTTCTATATAATAACTACGTATTCATTTTTAGTTGATGGTCCAAACCTCACTTCCTCTTAATAATTTATCAAGATCTCCTTTACCTTTTTTAGCAATTACATCATCTAATTGTAATTGCATACTGTCTTCGTAGCAGGCTCTTTCTGTTTCAAAAAATACGCCAAACGGACGAGGCAAATGGCCCTGCATTTTAGGGTCGTCGAACATACGAATCAATATCTGAGCTTTATAAAAATCTTTTTCATCATGAACCCATAAATCATCTGTACTTGCCCCTGCAGCCAAATCAACAATTACTGGCTTAAAGCCATCTAATTTAATCCCTTTATTTTGAGTGGCTCCAAAGATTAATGGTTTTCCTTGTTCTAAGAACAACACTTCTTCGGGCTTAGTAGATTTTTCAGTAAATATTTCAAAAGCGCCGTCATTAAAGATGTTACAATTTTGATAGATTTCTAAAAAAGAAGCACCCTTATGAGCCTGGCTGCGTAGCAACATAGCTTGTAAATGTTTAGGGTCTCTATCCATACTACGTGCTATAAAACTTGCATCTGCTCCCATTGCTAACGCCAATGGATTAAACGGATGATCAATGCTTCCAAAAGGAGTAGACTTAGTAATTTTATTTTCTTCTGAAGTTGGAGAATATTGACCTTTTGTTAAGCCATAAATTTGATTATTGAACAATAGGATGTTGATATCAAAATTTCTTCTTAACAAATGAATGGTATGGTTGCCACCAATACTTAAACTATCACCATCACCCGATACCACCCATACACTTAACTCGGGCCGTGCAGCTTTTAAACCACTAGCTACTGCTGTAGCACGACCATGAATGCTGTGCATTCCATAGGTATTCATATAATAAGGAAAGCGGCTACTGCAGCCGATTCCACTAATAATTACTATATTTTCTTTAGGAATGCCCAATGTTGGCATCACTTTTTGAACCTGTGCTAAAATGGAATAATCTCCACATCCAGGGCACCAACGAACTTCTTGATCTGTTACAAAATCTTTTGAGGTTAATGGGGCCGGAGCTGCAAGTGTTGTTAAATCAGACATAATGTATAATATATTGGAGGGTGAAGTTACTTAAAAAAAATATTCAATGAGCAATAATCAACAAACAATAATCAAGTTAAGCACCCAAAATAAGGGGGCGACTTGGTGTTAAGTTGCAATATTTTTTTTGCTGTAGAAATGCTTTTTGCAATAAAAGCTACTAATTCCTCTGTTTCTTTATATACAGCATCCAATCTGGCAACGGGTTGAATCATAGACCTCTTAGTGATAACCTTTAAAGCAGTACGGCATTCCTTAAGTTCTTTTAAAACAATACCCATTTTATGAATAAAATCTCTGGTAGATTCTGCTGCCTGAGCCTCTCCATAATTAAACGTTGGAGAATGTCATGATTTAATGAGTTGTGCAGCAATATAATTTCCTGACCGGCTGTTGGGTAAGGCTTCCACAACTTCTATCATCCTGCAGGTATAAGCTACCAAACGGTCTTCAAGGTCGTATTTTTTATTTGGCATACAGGGTACTTTATCTGCCAAAATAAAAAATTCATTGCTTATATCAAAAAATAATGATCAGTAAAAGCAAGACGTTCAAACCTTTTACTACAAATTGAAATTTGAACATTGAATATTGATTATTGAGTATTTTCCTGCAATTCTTCCCAATACTCCGCAGCCCTTCTTGTATGTGGTATTACAATCGTTCCGCCAACAATATTGGCCACGGCAAATACTTCATATATTTCTTCGGTGCTTACTTTCAGTTCATGCGATTTGCCCAAATGATATTTAATACAATCATCGCAACGCAGTACCATACTAGCCACCAAGCCCAGTAATTCTTTGGTTTTTACATCTAGTGCACCTTCGGCATAAGTGTTAGTATCCAAATTCCACAGGCGTTTAATTACAAGGTTGTTTTTACTTAATATTACTTCATTCATACGGGTGCGGAAGTTGTTAAACGCTGTAATAAGATTACTCATAAAATAAGTTTTTGGTTGATTAGCAAAGATACAATTGCACAAGTGTACAGCGCAATTGAAGTGAAATAGAATTACAAAAGCTGGTCACAAAAAACTACATTTGGTTATCAAATTATCGAACATGAAATTAAAATTAGCATTTGTTGTAACTCTTTTTACTTGCACTTTTTTATTCGGTGCAGCACAATCATTTGGCCCTAGTTATTTCAATAGTATGCAATGGCGTTGTATTGGACCACACCGGGGTGGCAGAACTGTAGGCGCCGTTGGAGTTCCTTCGCAACCCAATGTTTTTTTTATAGGAGTTACCAATGGTGGTGTATGGAAGAGCAATGATTATGGTCGTACCTGGAAACCCATTTTTGATGACCAACCAACTGGTTCGGTTGGCGATGTGGTGGTAGCTCCATCTAACCCTAATGTAATTTATGTAGCCAGTGGTGAAGGATTACAAAGACCCGACCTTTCGGTAGGTGATGGCATTTACAAATCGGCGGATGGTGGTAAAACTTGGATCAACACTGGTTTAAAAGAAGCGCAGCAAATTGGTGGACTAGCCATTGACCCAAAAAATGAAAATATTGTATTTGCCGCCGCCCTTGGCCATCCCTATGGCCCAAATGAAGAGCGCGGTGTATATAAAACTAGTGATGGTGGTAAAACATGGCAAAGGGTATTGTATAAAGATGAAAATACTGGAGCCATTCAAGTAACGATTGATCCCAATAATTCAAATATAGTATATGCCGATATGTGGGCAGGCCGCCAAGGGCCATGGGAAAATGGCGCATGGAACGGCGCAGCAAGTGGTTTGTTTAAATCAACAGATGGAGGTGCTACCTGGAAAAAATTAACTACAGGCTTACCCACCACTGAACAAGGTTTGGGAAGAATTGGTTTTTGCATTGCACCATCTAATAGCAATCGATTATATGCCACTGTAGATGCTGGAAAATATGGTGGTATTTACCGCAGTGATGACGCTGGCGAAAGCTGGATAAATATTAATGCTGATGAAAGATATTGGGGACGAGGAAGTGATTTTGCAGAAGTAAAGGTTGATCCTAAAAATGCAGATATCGTTTACACTGCTGCGGTAGTAGTATGGAAAAGTATGGATGGCGGAAAAACATGGGCTGCATTTAGAGGAGCACCTGGTGGCGATGATTATCATCGTATTTGGATCAATCCGGATAATACCAATATCATGCTGATAGCAAATGATCAGGGTGCAATTGTAACAGTAAATGGCGGTGAAACATTTAGCAGTTGGTACAACCAACCCACTGCCCAGTTTTATCATGTTAGTGCGGATAATTCTTTCCCATATAATGTATATAGTGGTCAACAAGAAAGTGGCAGTGTGGGTATTGCATCTCGTGGTAATGATGGAGAGATTACATTTAGGGAGTGGCATCCTGTGGGCGCTGAAGAATATGGCTATGTGGTGGCCGATCCATTGGATAATAATATTGTTTATGGCGGTAAAATATCTCGCTTTGATAAACGTACCGGACAAACGCAAAATATTGCTCCAGAAGCAGTGCGCAGTGGTAAATACCGTTTTATAAGAACTGCACCCGTGTTGTTTAATCCTATTGATAAAAAAACTTTGTACTATGCCGGAAATGTATTGTTTAAAACTACTACCGGTGGAGCTAAATGGGATACCATTAGTCCTGATTTAACAAGAGAAAGTTGGGATATTCCTGCAAGTGTAGGAATTTATACCAATGCCGAGATGAAAAAAATGCCCCGCCGTGGCGTAATCTATACCGTGGCTCCTTCTTACGTAGACATCAATACCATTTGGTGTGGTACCGACGATGGACTAATTCAAGTAACGCATAATGGTGGTAAAACTTGGCAAAATGTAACACCGCCAGCAATAACTTCATGGAGTAAAATATCATTGATGGATGCAAGTCATTCAGACAAGAATACTGCCTATGCAGCAGTGAATCGCATCCGCTGCGATGATATGCATCCATACATTTATAAAACCAAAGATGGCGGAAAAACATGGGTTGAAATTGTAAATGGTTTGCCTAATGATCCTATTAATGTAGTAAAAGAAGATCCAAAAAGAAAAGGATTATTATTTGCAGGAAGTGAAAGAGCCGTATATGTTTCGTTTGATGATGGCGCAAACTGGCAGTCATTACGATTGAATATGCCTGCAACATCAATAAGAGATTTAGTTATAAAAGATGATGACCTAGTAATTGGCACACACGGTAGAAGTTTTTGGATTTTGGATGATATTACACCATTGCGCCAAATAAATACAACGCTAAGTGCCAGTAATGAAATATTGTATGCCCCACAAAATGCTTTCCGAGTAAGATGGAATATGAATACCGATACGCCGCTTCCTCAGGAAGAACCATCCGGACAAAACCCGCCAGATGGAGCAATAATTAATTATTATTTAAATGCAGATGCAAAGCAAATTAAATTGGAAATTTATGACACTAAAACTCATGCCCCAGTTGCTAATAATAATTTAAATAGCTTACACACACAAATCAATAACTTAATAAGAACTTACAGCAATCAGGATACGATGTATAAAATCCCTGCCAATAATGTTCCACCCTACTGGATAAGGCCACAGAAAATTATATCTGCAAATAAAGGCAGTCACCGTTTTATGTGGGACATGCATTACCAACCATTAAATGTGCCACCAGCTTTCCCTATTGCTGCAACATATATGAATACTGCCCCCGATCCCACCTCACCTTGGGTAATGCCTGGAGTATATATTGCTAAACTTACTGTTGATGGTAAAGAATTCTTCCAAAAATTCAGTGTTAAAATGGATCCTAGAGTTAAAACAAGTACAAAGGATTTACAATTGCAGCATGACATCAGTTTGATGTGTTATACCAGCATTCAAAAATGCATTGCTGCAAAAAATGCAGGAGCAACTAACTTAGATAAGATTCAAAGTGCATTTGCTGGAATACTAAATGTGTTACACGATAGTGATATGCCACCCACTGCGCAAATGATAAATGCTGCTAAAGAAACTGAAAAAGCTTTTTTGGAGGCGGTAAGAAAGTAACCACAAAGGACACAATGGTAAACACAAAGAACACAGAGGGTTTATTGGTAAAGCTTGTATTTTTTTAAACAGTATTATAAATGAATGCTGGGGCGGTATTTTATACCTCCCTCCTTTGTGTCCTTTGTGGCATGACTTTGTGCCCTTTGTGGTTAATATATTTAACCACAAAGGATGGCACTAAGTACACAAGGGTTTATTCTTTACAATGTTTTAAAAAATCCTCTATCCCTAAAATTATTTTATTTACCATTTGTTGTTGAAAATCTTCGTCCAGTATTTTCATTTCCTCTTCGGGATTGCTGAGGAATAATGTTTCTACCAGCGCATTAGGATATTCAATAGGACTGTTGAGCATAAAATTAAAGCTGCCCGTATTGCCATATTCTTTCAATCCAAGTTCTAGCATACGTTTGTAAATATCATTACTTAAGCTTCTAAATCCTATATAACGATAATAAGCACTAGTTCCTCCAACATGTATTGGATCGGCAGAAGAATTTAGATGTATACTGATGAGCAGATCAGGGGTACTGTCTCTGTAAAATAAAATGCGTTCTTTATTATCAAAGAAGGTTTCTTTTATTCTTGACATAATCACTTTTGCACCCAAATGCTCTAATGACTTTTGCAATTTTAAAGACAGTTCTAGGGTTAATGCTTTTTCTGAAACACCTGTTGGACCACCTGCGCCTGTATTAGTTCCGCCATGACCAGCATCAACGGCTATGGTTAAATGATCGAGCGATAACTTTTCAGGCTGTCTTTTTATTTTTATCATTAGCATATTGCCTTTATAATAAATCTGGTGTCCCCAATGCTGTTGATGTTTTAATTCGATAGTAATTCTGAAAACCTCTTCTTCTACTTGTTCGTAATAAATATTTTTAATTTCTTTTACATTCTCTAGCTGTGTTATCCAGTTGGTATTATTGGTGGCACCAAAAACATCAACAACAATTTTAGATGGATCTATTAATTGAAAAGACTGGTAAGGCAATCTGGTAGACAAACCAACCGCTACATAATCAAACAAGGAATCGCCAAAGGTTCTAATATTTGTAGTTAATGATTCGGGAGTAAAACTTCCTTTTGGTAAAAACTGTACAGCGTCATCATCAATATAGGCCGAATGATATTTAGATAGTTGTACTTTATATTTTGTACCAACCTTACCCACTATATTTAATTGCACCATCGAATCGAGGTAGCCAATTTTTGCACCACCCAAACGGTCTTCGCCTAATCCAAAAAGCAAATGCGCCAATCTTCCTTTTGTAATAGCAATGGTAGGATTAAATGGAGCAAACATCGACACGGTTGTTTTGGTTTCTTTGGTTATAGTTTCGCCACTACTGTCGGTAATACTAATCGGAATTTTTGCCACTAAAAAACTATCTGTTTCTTTTATTACATACTCTCCTTGATAAATACCAGGCATAGCAACTGGCATTTCAAAAAGTGGAATATTTTTTCCTGCAACAACTTTACAACCTGTTAATGCTTTAACTCTAAATTTTATTTTATCACCAGCCTGAACCAATAAATTACCTTCGGGAAAAGTTTCAATAGTAGCAATATCTAATATTTTAACAGTGTCTGGCGGTGTAGGTAACGAATATGTATAACTGATTTTTTTGTTGGTAGATTTATCAGGGGCATTAAAAGCAATTATAACGAAGGAAGTATCGCCCGGTTTCAAATACAGTTCATAAGCAAATGCTCCTGTTGTATATACTTTAACTGGTTGGCCATTTACAGTAAGGTTACAAGTTTTGCAAGTGCTTCCCACAATAAATTGTTGTGCAGCTTTTACTGTGTTATTTTCTTTAAGTGGTTCTACTAATTTAATAAATGGCTTATCGGTATTTTGTGCAAATGCTGATAAACAAATGCAAGTCAACAGAAATGCAGTAATTTTTTTCATAGTTAAAGATAAAAACAAAAAGCCATCCGCAAGTTCACGGATGGCTTAGTTTAATCGGTTGATTTATCTTACCAGCAGTATTTTCCTTCTGCTATCATCTTATCTGCTATTCTTCTTCTAGCATCTTTACTATTAAAAGGCGCAGTTTTTGTAAAACGTTTTAATCCTAGCAACATCATGCGCTGTTCATCTCCGCCAGCAAAACCATTGATGGCTTCTTTACCCGCTTTGTTTACTTTATCAATAGCATCATTCAAATAACAACGCATCATATCTATTTGAATTTGCGACACCGATTCTCCTTGCTTATCTGTTAGTTTCATTACACGCAGCAAAGCACTTTCGGCTTCAAATGTTTCAATGGCCATGTCTGCAATATTCATCAGTATTTCTTGCTCGTCGCTAATTTTCATCATCAGCTTTTGTACTGCAGCGCCAGCTACCATTAAAATAGCTTTTTTCATATTTACAATGGCTTTGCGTTCATATGCAAATGGAGCTTCGTCTTCATTGCCAAATTCAGGTATGCTCATCAACTCTTTACTCACTGCCATTGCCGGTCCCATCAAATCTAATTTACCTTTCATGGCTCTTTTCAAAATCATATCAACTGTAAGCAAACGATTGATTTCATTGGTACCTTCATAAATACGATTAATGCGACTGTCTCTGTAAGCGCGACTAGCTGCATACTCGTCACTAAAGCCGTTACCACCATGTATTTGTACGCCTTCATCCACAACGTAGTCCAATACCTCGCTACCATGTACTTTTAAAATGGCGCACTCTACAGCATATTCTTCTGCCGCACCCAATAAAGCTTCATTAAATGGTTTGCCAGCAGCGGCCAATTCTACTTCTTTATCATCTACCCATTTACTTGTTCGATATAATGCACTTTCACTTGTAAAAATGCGTATAGCCATTTCGGCTAGTTTATATTTAATTGCGCCAAAATTTGCGATGGCGGTTTTAAATTGTTCTCTTGTTTTTGCATATTCCACCGATGTACTTACAGCCATTTTACTTCCACCCAATGCAGCGGCACATAGCTTTAAGCGGCCAATATTTAAAATATTAAATGCTATAATATGGCCCTTGCCTACTTCACCCAATAAATTTTCAGCAGGCACTTTACAATCCTGAAAATATAATTGTACTGTTGATGATCCTTTAATACCCATCTTGTGTTCTTCGGGTCCCTGGGTAAATCCTTCAAATCCTCTTTCTATAATAAAAGCCGAAAATTTATCACCATCAATTTTTGCAAATACAGTATATACATCTGCAAATCCTCCATTGGTGATCCAACATTTTTGTCCGTTTAAAATATAATTTTTGCCATCTTCACTCAATGTAGCTGTTGTTTTTGCGCCTAATGCATCACTGCCACTATTAGGCTCTGTTAATCCATATGCACCCTTCCATTCGCCGGTAGCTAGTTTGGGAATATACTTTTCTTTTTGAGCCGCTGTTCCAAAATATAAAATGGGTAAAGTACCAATGCCTGTATGTGCTGCAACTGCAACACTAAAAGAATAGCCACCACCTAATCCTTCATTCACTAAAGTAGAAGTAACAAAATCTTTACCTAATCCTCCAAAAGATTCAGGTATGCTAGCACCCATCAAACCCTGTTCACCTGCTTTTACCAAAAGAGATGGCATTAAGCCTGGTTCCATTTTATCAATGCGGTCTATAACGGGCAATACCTCCGAATTTAAAAACTGCATGCACATTTCTTTTACCATTACCTGTTCTTCATTAAAGTCTTCAGGTGTAAAAGTATCTATGGCATTACTTTCTTTAATTAACCATTCGCCGCCCTTCAACAAAGTAGTAGCTGATGTTGATGTACTCATAAATATTATTTTAAAAGTTTACTGTCAATTGGGGTTGATTGTTGTTCGTTGATAATTGCTTGTTATACTGCTGCTATTTTAAATTATCGTACACCATCTGCAGCACTTCTTTAGCAATTTCAACCTGTCCGTTGGTTACGCCTTCTAAAGCTTCGTTTAATGTAGTGTTGGCAACAATCATACATTTTTCTTCCAAATCTTTTCCCTCATCTGTTAATACTATCATGTTCATACGACGGTCTTCTTTAGATGCATTTCTTTTTACCAATTGTAATTTTTCAAGGTTATCTAGCAAGCGAGTGATGCTGGGTTTATCTCTGAAAGTGGAATCGCATAATTGTTGCTGACTCATACCGTCTTGCTTCCATAAATGGTACAATACACTCCATTGTTCGATGGTAATGTCGAGATTGGCTTGCTTAAAATTTTTCTGCAAACGCCTGCCTATTGCAGTGCTGGCTTTGCCTGTAATAAAACTGTATAATTCTCCTTTTTTAAATTGGTTGTTTGGCATATAGTTGTTTATGCAACTAAACAAAGATAATCATTCAGTTGAATTTTTAAAATTTATTTTTGTATACCGGCAGGAGTTTTTTGGGCAGTACGTTGTCTACGATTCTTTACTTGGAAGAAGCGCTCTATTGTGCGGTATACCATTATGCAACTGGCTATATTTATCTTTATTATACTTTTTACAGTTTATGTATTGTTAATAGGTTATTATTGGTTGGGCTGGATCAGTATCCCAAAATATCAACCCTTAAATGAAAATCAACATTCTACTACCAAAATAAGTATCATCATCGCTGCACGCAATGAGGAACAACATATAAAAGCTTGTCTTGATGCTATTTTAGCACAATCTTATCCTAAACAATTATTTGAGATATTGGTGGTAGATGATTTTTCTTCAGATAATACTGCCGCCATTGTTTTACAATATGCTGCTCAATCTGTACAGCTTATTTCACTAAAAGATTTTATTGCTGAAGGCGAAACCAATGCCTATAAAAAGAAAGCTATTGAAATTGCCATACAACAATCTTCCGGCGAATTAATTGTTACCACCGATGCCGATTGTATAGCACCAAAAAACTGGTTACAGCATATCAGTAATTTTTACGAACAAAAGCATGCCGCTTTCATTGCAATGCCTGTGCGCTATCATACGCCAAAAAAATTTATTGAAATTTTTCAATCGCTTGATTTTATGACCTTGCAAGGCATTACTGGAGCGGCGGTTTATAAACATTTGCACAATATGTGCAATGGCGCCAATCTTGCCTATACCAAAAAAGCTTTTGATGAAGTAGGTGGATTTCAAGGTATAGATCACATTGCAAGTGGAGATGATATGCTATTGATGCATAAAATTTATAAACAAAATCCACAAAAAGTTTTTTTCTTAAAATCGGATAGTGTTATTGTACAAACAGCTCCCATGCAAACGTTAAAAAGTTTTTTTAATCAACGTATCCGTTGGGCCAGTAAGGCCGACAAATATCATGACAAAAGAATTTTTGCCGTTTTACTATTGGTGTACTTATTTAATGTGTTGTTGTTGACATTGCCATTTGTTTCATTGTGTAGCAATGCTATTTTTAGTATTACTATTTATCCTTTCACTTGTTCTATGTCTGTTTTAGAAATCTGGATTTTTATTATAATAGGTAAAATCATTGCTGAATTATTCTTTCTATTTCCTGTTGCCCAATTTTTTAATGACCAAAAATTATTGTGGTGGTTTCCTTTAATGCAGCCATTTCATATAGTGTACACGGTTATTTCGGGTTGGCTGGGTAAGTTTGGTTCTTATAAGTGGAAAGACAGAAATGTGAAATAACGATTTCCAACAACAATCTTTGTAATTTACAGCATGCAGCAATCGTTTTCATTTCAGCAACAAACTTGGAAGCGCCTTAAAAAAAATAAGGGCGCAATGTTTGGCCTTCTTGTAATTTTTATTGCAGTATTGGTTTCTATATTTGGTTATTTAATTGCTCCCGATAATTCGCCTAATGCAGATTTGCAAACTGTAGAAATTCAAGCAAAAAAAATGGGCTATTCTCAACAGTTTTTAATTATACCTGATTTTAAGAATAGCAGTGCAACAAATAGTTTAACTGTATGGTTGTTTGGCAAGCAAAATAATTATCGTTACCTACCCATTAGGGGATATACAATAAAAGCCGATAGTCTGCTTATTAATAAATATATAGATGAAGACACTACAGTAGTAC
>Ga0194056_10001920_pt1 | contig 11222 bp, 8 predicted proteins | sample SepL4413m_MetaG_FD_155458 | JGI IMG/M metagenome (GOLD analysis project Ga0194056, IMG submission 155458) | Anoxic zone freshwater microbial communities from boreal shield lake in IISD Experimental Lakes Area, Ontario, Canada - Sep2016-L442-13m | ecosystem: Environmental > Aquatic > Freshwater >...
CTTTGGTCGCTGCCACCACCGAGAATCCGTCATTCTCGGTGGTCGCTCCGCTGTTGTCGCGATCGCTGCTGCTGCGACTTGAATCGCTCACCGACGCCGATTTGAACCAACTCGTCGACCGCGCATTGACCGATGCGCGCGGATTGGGCGGTCGCCTCGAACTCGACGATGAGGCACGCGAACACCTGATGCGCGTGGCAGGAGGTGATGCGCGTCGACTGCTCACTGCATTGGAAGCGGCCGCGGGGGCTGCACTTGCTGAACGGGGCGCGGAAGCCGTCAGCATCACCCTGCCAGACGTTGAGCGGGCAGTTGATCGCGCTGCCGTGCGTTACGACCGCGATGGCGATCAGCACTACGACGTCACCAGCGCCATGATCAAGTCGATCCGCGGCAGTGACGTTGATGCCGGACTTCATTACTTGGCGCGCATGCTCGAAGCGGGTGAAGATCCGCGGTATATCGCTCGTCGATTGGTGATCCTGGCCAGTGAAGATGTCGGAATGGCCGATCCGACGGCTCTCCAGACGGCGCTCGCAGCGATGCAGGCGGTGGCCTTGATCGGAATGCCCGAGGCGCGCATCGTGCTGGCGCAGGCAGTGGTGCACCTGGCGGTGGCGCCCAAGAGCAATGCCGCGTACCTCGCCATCGATGCAGCCATTGCCGATGTGCGCGCGGGCAAGGCCGGCGCGGTACCGGTGAACCTGCGCGATGCCTCCTACCCCGGCGCCCGCGGGCTTGGCCACGGGCAGGGGTACCTCTACGCGCACGATGCGCCCGGGGGAGTCGCCGCCCAGCAGTACCTTCCGGACGACCTCATCGGCACCCGCTACTACCAGCCCACCGACCGGGGATTTGAGGCCCGCGTCACCGAGGTGCTGGAGCGCATCCGTGAGGGGTTAGGGTCGGAGTCCTAAGCGCCGGACCCTTCGGACGGCGAGTACCTGGAGGTGATGAGATGGAGTCCGCCGAGATTCGTCGACGGTTCCTTGACTACTTCGCGCGTAACGGTCACACCATCGTGCCGTCGGCGTCACTCATTCTCGACGACCCCACCCTGCTGTTCGTCAACGCCGGGATGGTGCCGTTCAAGCCCTATTTCCTTGGTGAAGCCGTACCCCTCTATGACCGCGCCGTGAGCGTGCAGAAGTGCGTGCGCACGCTTGATATTGAGGAAGTAGGCAAGACCACCCGCCACGCATCGTTCTTCCAGATGGCCGGCAATTTCTCCTTTGGTGATTACTTCAAATCAGGTGCGATTCCGTTTGCCTGGGAATTGCTTACCGGATCGCAATCTGATGGCGGCTACGGCTTCTCGGAAGAGAAGTTGTGGGTCACGGTCTACGACGACGATGACGAAGCCATCGACATCTGGCATCGCACGGCCGGCGTTCCCCTCGAACGCATTCAGCGCCGAGGCCCCAAGGACAACTACTGGAGCATGGGCGTTCCCGGCCCGGGTGGGCCCTGTTCGGAGATCTACTACGACCGCGGTCCCGAACACGGACTCGAAGGGGGCCCGGTCGTCGATGAAGACCGCTACCTCGAGGTCTGGAATCTGGTTTTCATGCAGTTCGAACTGTCAGCGGTGCGCTCGAAGGAAGACTTCGATGTGCGCGGCGAATTGCCAGCAAAGAACATCGACACCGGAATGGGTATTGAGCGGATGGCCGCTCTGCTTCAAGGTGTCGACAATATCTACGAGATCGACACCACGCGCGCGATTCTCGATCGAGCGGTCGAACTCAGCGGTTCCACGTATGGCGCCTCTGCCCTGAGCGATGTGGCACTGCGCGTGGTCGCCGACCATGCCCGAACGTGCGCCTTCCTTATTGCCGACGGGGTGCTGCCCGGAAACGAGGGTCGCGGCTACGTACTGCGGCGCATTCTTCGTCGCGTTGTCAGCAAGATGCGGCAATTGGGTGCCCACGATCCGACTATCGGTGCGCTGGTTGAATCCGCCATCACCGCGATGGCGCCTCAGTACCCAGAACTCACAGGTGACCTTGGCCGAGTGACCAGCATTGCGGCGAACGAGGAAGCTGCTTTCCTGCAGACTCTCGAGCGTGGCACCCAGATCTTTGATGTGGCGGTCAGCGATGTGCGCTCGTCGGGGCGTACCGCGCTCGCGGGCGAGCAGGCATTCGCCCTCCACGACACGTATGGCTTTCCCATTGACCTCACCCTCGAACTCGCAGCTGAGCAGGGTCTGGCGGTCGACGAAGAGGGTTTCCGTCGCCTGATGGGCGAGCAACGGCAGCGTGCGAAGACCGATGCGCGCACGCGCAAAGCCGGACTCGTTGCCGACACCGAGTACCGCACCGTGATGAACCGCTCCGGTGTCACCGCGTTCACGGGCTACGACGAGGTTGTCACCGAATCCACTCTCGCTGGAATGCTGCGCGACGGAACTGTCGTCGAGGCCGCTTCAGAGGGCGACGAGGTTGAGGTCGTGCTGAGTCGTACACCCTTCTACGCCGAGGGTGGCGGTCAGCTCAGCGATCAGGGGCTGATCGAGGTCAACGGGGCGATCATCGAAGTTCGTGATGTTCAGAGCCCGGTGCCCGGACTTATCGTGCACCGCGGGGTCGTGCGCAGCGGCGAAGTGCTCGCTGGAGCGAATGCGATTGGTCGCGTCGACACCGAGCGTCGTCGCGCGATTAGTCGCGCGCACACCGCAACGCACCTCATTCACCGCGCCTTCCGTGAGGCGTTGGGCGACACTGCCACGCAGATGGGTTCGGAGAATGCCCCCGGACGTCTGCGTTTCGATTTCCCTGCCGTGGGTGCAGTCCCGGTCAGTGTGTTGCGCGATGTGGAGGCGCGAGTCAACGACGTCCTCAGTGTCGACTTGCCCGTGACTGCTCACCAGATGAGTCAAGCTGATGCGCGCGGACTCGGGGCAATGGCGCTCTTCGGTGAAAAGTACGGCGATCTTGTGCGCGTGGTGTCGGTGGGCGATTGGGCTCACGAACTCTGTGGCGGCACCCATGCCCAACGGTCAGGCCAGGTGGGCGTCGTGACCTTCCTGTCTGAAGGATCGATCGGGGCCGGAGTGCGTCGGGTTGAGGCGCTGGTCGGTTCCGAGGCGTACCGGTTCCTTGCTCGTGAGCACGTGTTGGTGTCGCAATTGGCTGAAGTCCTCAAGTCTCGACCGGAGGAACTCCCGGAGCGCGTTGAAACACTCGTTACGCGACTGAAGGATGCCGAGCGTGAGCTGGCGAAGGTTCGTCGGGCGCAATTGTCAGCCAGCGCCGGAGACGTGCTGGGTTCCGGAGCAGAAGTGGGCCCGTATCACCTGTTCACGTTTACCGCTCCCGAAGGAACGGCAGCGGCTGACCTGCGCGAATTGGTGCTGCGCGGCCGTACCTCAGGTCCGGCAGGCGCAGCGGTGGTGGTACTGGGTGCATCAGTCGACGAGGGCAAGGTAGCCCTGGTGGCCGCGGTCAACGATCGCGCCGCCGAGTTGGGCGCCAGCGCCAATGACGTACTCAAGGCGGCCCTTCCAGCCGTTGACGGACGAGGTGGTGGAAAGGGTGACGTAGCACAGGGCGGCGGCACTCGCCCCGAAGGTATCGATGCCGCACTCGCAGCCGCAGCAACTTCTTTGGGCGGGGCTTGAGGCATGCGCCTCGGAACGCGCATCGCTGTCGATCTGGGCGATCGACGAATTGGTGTTGCGCGCAGCGACCCTTCCGGCCTGATGGGTGTGCCCGTTACCACCGTGACGCGAGGCGTGGGTGATGTGCAGGCTCTTGTCGCTCTCGTCAATGAGTACGAGGCAATCGAATTGATACTCGGCCTACCTCTGACGCTGCAGGGTGACGATGGTCCGGCAGCGGTGAAAGTTCGCGCATTCGCCGACGACTTCGCACCGCAGTGCCCCTGTCCGGTGCGTCTTGTCGATGAACGTATGAGCACAACGCAGGCTCAGCGGTCACTGCACGATGCCGGTCGATCGGTGAAAAGCTCGCGCGCAATCATTGATCAAGCCGCTGCCGTGGTGATTCTTCAGTCGGCCCTCGACAATGAACGCAGTACCGGCGTTGCCCCCGGTGTGCTGGTGGAGGTAGATCGATGAGCGAGTTCGGTTTCCGAATGGATGGCGAAGAGCCCACGAGAAGGCGGCACGTCGCCGGCTGGATCGTTGCGCTGTGTTCGCTTGTGATCATCGGAAGTGTGGGAGTGTGGCTACTCACTCGCGGTGTCGTCTCGCAGGGTGACTACATCGGTGCCGGAACCGGTTCGGTCGTTGTCGAGGTTGCATCGGGAGCATCGTTGACTGAGATCGCCGATTCGTTGGTTGGCTCCGATGTGATCGCTAACGGGCAGTCGTTTATCGACGCAGCAACCGCGAGCGGACGCAGCATTCCGCCGGGGCGTTACACGCTGCACGAACAGATGGACCCGGGTGTGGCCTACCTGCTGATGCTCGATCCATCGTCACGCTCGTCCTCACGATTGGTAATCAAGGAAGGTCAGCGGCTCAAGGAGATCGTGGCGCAGGCGTCGGCCATCACCGGAATTCCCGTATCTGAGTTCCGTGCTGCATTGACTCGGCCCGAGGCCATCGGGTTGCCGGCCGCGGCGCAAGGAAATCCGGAAGGCTGGCTTTTCCCTGCCACGTATGACGTGTCCTCGAAGACAACTGCCACAAGTTTGCTACGCCAGATGACGGCACGCTTCGGCGAGACCTCGACGGCCATTAGCCTCACCAAGCGCGCTAAGGCACTAGGACTCACGCCAGAAGAAGTAGTAACGATCGCCAGCATCCTGCAAGTGGAGGTGGCACCCGACGACTATGGCAAGGCGGCGCGGGTGATCTACAACCGTCTCAAGGCCGGGCAGAAGCTTGGTCTTGACTCGACGGTCAATTACGCACTCGGTACGTCGAACCTGAACTTGTCGGGCAGCGACCTCGCGGTCGACTCGCCCTACAACACCTACCTCGTCAAGGGCCTTCCACCCGGTCCGCTGGATTCGCCCGGTGAGGTAGCACTTGAGGCGGCCCTTTCGCCAACTCCCGGACCGTGGTTGTACTTCATCACGACTGATCCGAAGACTCAGACAACGGTGTTTACCGAGACGGAAGAGGAGTTCCTCCGGCTCAAGAAGTTGGCCGCAGGAGCATGAGCCCTCGAATTGCGGGAGTCCTCGGCCACCCGATCACCCACTCCCTGTCCCCAACGCTTCATCAAGCCGCTTACGGCGCGTTAGGACTTGACTGGGAATACGACCGGCACGATGTCGAGCCCGCGGGGCTCGCAGCGTTCGTCGATGGTTGCGGGCCGGAGTGGGTGGGACTGTCTCTCACAATGCCGCTGAAGTCGACTGTCATCGCACTTCTCGATCAGGTGAGTGCGTTGGCCGACATGGTTGAGTCGGTGAACACGGTGTCCTTCATTGATGGCCAGCGAGTTGGCGACAACACCGATGTGCCGGGAATGGTCGCTGCGATCCGACGGGCAACTGCGGGTCCGATCGCGAGTGCGACGATTCTCGGTGGTGGTGCGACGTCCCGATCTGCCCTTGCTGCGAGTGCTGAACTAGGGGCGAGTCAGGCGGCTGTCTACGTGCGGCGACCGGAGGCGGGGGAGTCGATGCGACCCCTCGCGCAGTCTCTGGGAATTGACCTGATGGTCGAACCCTGGGAGCGAGCGGCGGAGGGATTATTGGCCGATCTGGTCGTGTCGACCGTTCCTGTCGGGGTTGCCGATGGGCTGGCAGAGGCAGTGGTGTGGAGTTCGGGGGTGCTCCACGACGTGGTGTACGCCCCGTGGCCGACACCGCTAGCGCTCGCCTGGAGCGATCACGGCGGGTTAGTGGTACCCGGAATCGACCTGCTGATCGAACAGGCGGCTCTGCAAGTACACCTCTGGACTGGGCTCGAACCCCCGCTGGCGGTCATGCGCGAGGCAGTGGGGGCGGAATAGGCAGTCAAGGTTTTCCTCTTTCCTGCCGAAACTCCTGTCAAGGGCCAGTGCAACTGGCCACGACTTACGAACGGACGGACCATGCGGCAACTCGGCGACATTCTGCTGGAGAAAGGCCTGCTCACCCCTGAGCAGCTTGCCCAGTCGCAGGAGGAGTTTGAGCGCGAGGGCACCTCGCTCGGTCGTGTGCTGGTCGATCGCGGGCTGCTGACCGAGGCGCAGGTAGTGGGGGCCTTGGCCGCCCAAATCGGCCTGCAGTTCCTTGACCTGTCCGAAACCTCCATCGAACAGGGTGCGGTCACCCTCATTCCAGGCATTCTCTGCCGGCGCTACACCGCGATTCCGGTGCGCATCGAGGAAGACCGATTGCTCGTGGCGATGGCCGATCCGAGCAACGTGTTCGCCATTGACGACCTGCGGGCCGCGGCGGGCATGGATATTCGCGCCGTGGTGTCGACAAAGACCGACGTGATGGCGGCGATCGACCGTTTCTACCGAAGTGAAGCCGAACTCGGCGACCTCAGCACCGCCCTCGACGCCCAAGCCGATGAGCAGGAAGACCTCTCGGCGGTTCACGAAGTCACCGAAGAAGCCCCGATTGTCCGGTTTGTGAACCTGTTGATCACCCAGGCAATTCAAGACGGTGCCTCCGATATTCACCTGGAGCCCACCGAAACAGACCTGCGGGTGCGGTTCCGTATCGACGGGGTGCTTCACGAGGTGATGCGCGCACCTCGGCACATTCGATCGGGCGTCATCAGTCGACTGAAAATCATGTCGGACATCAATATCGCCGAACGACGCATTCCTCAGGACGGACGACTGTCGGTCACCGCGCACGGGCGCAAGATCGACCTTCGCGTGGCCACCCTTCCGACGGTGTGGGGCGAAAAGGTCGTCATGCGAATTCTTGACAACTCCACGACCCGCCTTGGATTGGCTGATCTGGGCTTCAGTCAGTTCAACTACGACCGTTACGCCAAGAGCTTCTTCAAGCCCTACGGAATGATTCTGGTCACCGGGCCTACTGGGTCGGGTAAGTCGACCACCCTCTACGCGACGCTCAACATCGTCAATCGGCCCGAGGTCAACATCATCACGGTCGAAGACCCGGTCGAATACCGACTGCCGGGTGTGAATCAGGTGCAGACCAACGCCAAGGCTGGCCTGACCTTCGCCTCGGCACTGCGCTCGATTTTGCGCTCTGACCCCGACATTGTGCTCATCGGTGAGATTCGTGACCACGAGACGGCTCAGATTGCCGTGGAAGCCGCCCTCACCGGTCACCTCGTGCTCTCAACCCTGCACACCAACAACGCGTCTAGCGCGGTCACCCGATTGACCGAAATGGGAATCGAGCCGTTCCTCGTCGGATCAGCACTTGACTGCGTTCTCGCTCAGCGCCTCGCCCGCAGACTGTGCAGTAAATGCAAAGAGCCCTATGTGCCATCTCCGGAAACCTTGGTGGCCGCTGGGTTCCCCTGGGTCGAAGGAGAGCGTCTGCCCACTCTCTACCGGGCCGTTGGCTGCTCGATCTGCGCCAAGACGGGCTACCGGGGCCGGATGGCCCTGCACGAAGTGATGCCGGTGACCGAGCAAATCGAGCGGCTGACCGTCGAACACGCCAGCGTGGCCACGATCGCAGCTGCTGCCGCGGCTGAGGGGATGGTCAGTCTGCGCCTTGACGGCATGTCGAAGGTTCTGGCGGGTCACACCAGCCTCGACGAGGTTCTCCGCGTGGTTGTCTGAGCGGTTCAAGGAAATGGCCTGACGTGCCGATACACCCTTCAGTCACCAACGTCCAAGGGAGTCAGCGCGTGAGCATCGAAACTGGGGCAAGCCTGCCGCCCCCGCCGCTCAGTAGCCCCTTGCCGCCTCCTACCGACCCCGCCGCCTTCGAACCCGAGGTCTTTGCCGGGCAGGTCATGCCGCCCGTGCAGGTGGCGCCAGCCCCGACTGTGGCGGCCTCCGAGGGGCAGCGGATCAGTGGCCGCTCCTCGACCGAAGACACGCTGCGGTCGGGAGACTTGAGTTTGGAAGCAGTGCTGAGCGAAATGCTCGAGCGCGGTGCGTCCGATGTGCACTTGACGGCCGGAGCGCCCCCCACCATGCGCATCAACGGCGAACTCGTTCCACTTGATGACCGACCGAAAATGACGCCGCCGGAATTGCAGCGCGTGTTGTACGGCTCGATCACCCAACTACAGCGTGAACGCTTTGAGCGTGACCTCGAACTTGACTTCTCCTACAGTTTGCCCGGACGCGCCCGATTCCGCGGGAATCTCTACCGCCAGCGCGATTCGGTCGGTGCTGCATTCCGGCTGATTCCCTTTGAAATCAAGGATCTTGACACACTGGGCATGCCTGCGGTCGTGTCGAGTTTCGCCCAATTCCCGCGCGGATTCGTGCTCGTCACCGGACCGACTGGAAGTGGAAAATCGACCACCCTGGCTAGCTTGGTGGACCTCGCCAATCGCACCCGCCACGACCACATCATGACCGTGGAAGACCCCATTGAGTTCTTGCACCGACACAAGTCATGTCTGGTCAATCAGCGCGAAGTGGGGGAGGACACCCAGTCCTTTGCCCAGGCGCTGAAGCACGTTCTGCGTCAAGACCCCGACATCATCCTGGTCGGCGAAATGCGTGACCTCGAAACCATCCAGGTGGCGCTGACTGCAGCTGAAACCGGCCACTTAGTGTTCGCTACTTTGCACACCCAGGACGCTGCCCAGACCGTCGATCGCATCATCGACGTCTTCCCGCCGCATCAGCAGCAACAGGTGCGTCAGCAGTTGGCCGGGTCGCTGCAAGGGGTCGTGTGTCAGACCTTGTGCCGCACCGCGAGCGGCGAGGGCCGGGCTGTCGCGGTGGAAGTGCTCACAGTCACTCCGGCCGTTCGCAATCTCATTCGCGAAGGTAAGACCCACCAGATCTACTCGGTGATGCAGGCAGGCGCGTCGCACGGCATGCAGACCCTTGACCAGCACCTGGCCGAATTGGTGCGCGCGGGCCAGATCACGTACGAAACAGGCCTCGAGAAGGCTCACCACGTTGAGGACTACAACCGCCTTGCGGGAAGGGCCTAGGAATCGCCATGAGTGCCACTACGTTCGAATACGCGGTCCGCGATCGGGGCGGCAAGGTTGTCACCGGTCGAATGGATGCCGACTCAGAGGCGGCGGTTGCCGGCAAACTTCGCGGAATGGGGTACGCACCCATCTCGATCTCGCAGACCAACGCGGGCATGAAAAAGGAACTCAGTCTCCCGAGTTTCAATAAGCGGGTAAAGCTGAAGGATCTTGCCATTTTCGCTCGTCAGTTCGCGACGATGATCAACTCAGGTCTTTCCCTGCTGAGGGCGTTGTCGATCCTGGAAGAACAGACCGACAACAAGGAATTCGCTCGCGTGATCTCGGAAGTTCGGCTTGACGTCGAACAGGGAACCGCGCTGAGCACCGCGATGGGACGCCATACCGAGGTCTTCCCGCCTCTGATGGTGAATATGACTCGTGCGGGCGAGGTCGGCGGATTCCTCGATACCGTGCTGCTTCAGGTGGCCGACAGTTTCGAGTCTGAGGTCAAATTGCACGGCAAGATCAAGGCCGCGATGACCTACCCGGTGGCGGTGCTGATCATGGCCATCATGATGACCATCGGCATGCTGATCTTCGTCGTACCGACCTTCGAGAACCTGTTCGCCCAGTTGGGCGGCGAATTGCCAGCGCCGACAAGGATGCTCGTGCTGATGAGCGCCTTGTTGAAGGTCGGGCTCATTCCACTGATTTTTGTGATGATTGGCGTCTCCGTGTGGTGGCGCAAGGTCAAGTCCACCGAAAAAGTGCGCAACATCGTCGATCCGATGAAACTCAAGGTTCCGGTCTTTGGCGGGCTCTTCCAGAAGATCGCCCTCGCGCGATTCACCGGCAACCTCGGCACCATGGTCAAGTCGGGTGTCCCGATTCTGCAAGCTCTCGACATCGTCGCCGATACGTCCGGAAACGTGGTGATTGCTCGGGCGGTGCGCGATGTTCAGAGCAGCGTAAGGCGCGGTGAGAGTCTGGCCGGCCCCCTGTCGGAGCATCCAGTGTTCCCCTCGATGGTGGTGCAGATGCTGTCGGTCGGTGAAGACACTGGCGCTCTCGACACGATGCTGGCCAAAATCAGCGAGTTCTACCGATCGGAAGTTGAGGCGACGACTGCCTCCCTGACCTCGCTGATTGAGCCGCTCATGATCGCATTCCTCGGCGGCATTGTCGGATCGATGATCATCGCGTTGTACCTGCCTATCTTCAAGGTCTTCGATCTCGTGGGCGGTCAAACCGGCCAGTGAGCCCAGACATGGCGGTTGGCCAACGTAGTTGGCCCCTATGTGCCGGTGCGTGGTCACGCAGTTGGCGGTGCGAAAAGTGCAGTTGACCACGGCGAGTGTCGTTCAATGGGTAATCGTCAGAGCCGGGGTTAAGTAGAACCCCGAATTCCCTCGTGGATCATGCTCGGTACAACGTCAGATTCGTGAACGGGTAAATCCTCCGCGACGAATCTTCAAACCCCTTCACTTTCCGACACGGCGGTCTACGCCACCCCGACGGTCGTGACTGCCGGGTCACTCACCCCAAACTTGGTGACCGCCATCACCTTGACGGTGTAGCGCTTGGCGTGGGTGAGGCCAGTGACTGTCATGGCCAACTTCGTTCCAGTGTTGATCACCGGCGTACTCCCCGGAGAGGCAGTGCAGTTGGAGGCTGTCCATCAGGTCCTCGGTCCGGCCTCCCTCCGCAAACTGGCGCCCGGATCCGCGCCACCGATGCGGGGCCGCATTCATCTGCAGATGGGGCCCGCGCAAGACGCTACAGGCTCGGGTGACTCTCAGCCGCGCGCAGCCGCCTCAAGCGCAGACTTCCTGCGCCCAACCAGCACGATGCTGATCGCGGTCAACAGATGACCGACTCCGTAGCAGATGAACAGGTCGGTGTACCACGACGACAGCACACCCGCTGAGGGGTTGATCGCCTCCATCACGTACCCCAACGACCAGATGACTGCACTCGCGATGGCGGTGATGACCGCCGCGCGCCCGAGCCGCGCGCCTAGATGGGCAAGGTGAGTCGCCAGCCCAATGGTGACAAGAATCGACCCGACCGCCGAGAGGACCCAGCCGAACTCGCTGCCCCCGGGCTCCGTCGCAAGATGACTGAATCCCAGTCCCCACACCAACAGTCCCGCCGCGCCGAAGCCCAATGATGTGAATGACGCGTGAATGATGTTTCCGCACGGACACCCCACAGG
>Ga0194056_10001921_pt1 | contig 11221 bp, 9 predicted proteins | sample SepL4413m_MetaG_FD_155458 | JGI IMG/M metagenome (GOLD analysis project Ga0194056, IMG submission 155458) | Anoxic zone freshwater microbial communities from boreal shield lake in IISD Experimental Lakes Area, Ontario, Canada - Sep2016-L442-13m | ecosystem: Environmental > Aquatic > Freshwater >...
ATCTTGTTGAGCACGACGGCGTCGGCGAGCCGCAGGTTGACCTCACCGGGGTAGTACACGAGGCCGTCGCCGGGCCGGTGCGGGTCGGCGACGGTGATGTAGAGGTCGGCGGCGTAGAAGGAGAAGTCGTTGTTGCCGCCGTCCCAGAGGATGACGTCGGCTTCCTTCTCGGCCTCGCGCACGATGGCCTCGTAGTCGACGCCGGCGTAGATCACGTTGCCGGCCACGACGTGCGGCTCGTACTCCTCCATCTCCTCGATGGTGCACTCATGCTTCTTCAGGTCGTCGAGGGTCGCGTAGCGCTGCACGCGCTGGGCGACGAGGTCGCCGTAGGGCATCGGGTGACGGATGGAGACGACCTTCTTGCCGGCCGCGCGCAGCATCGTCTGGATCTTGCGCGTCGTCTGGCTCTTGCCGGCGCCGGTGCGCACGGCGCAGACGGCGATCACCGGCTTGGTGGACTTGACCATCACCTTGTCGGGGCCCATGAGCATGAAGTCGGCGCCGAGGGAGTTGACGAGCGCCGAGCGGTGCATGACGTACTCATACGGCACGTCGGAGTAGGCGAAGACGACCACTTCGACGCCGTATTTCTTGACGAGCTCCGGCATCTCGGACTCGTCGTGGATCGGGATGCCTTCGGGATAGAACGGGCCGGCGAGCTCGGCCGGGTACTTGCGGTCGTTGATGTACGGGATCTGCGTGGCCGTGAAGGCGACGATCTCGTACTCCTGGCGCTGGCGGAAGTAGGTGTTGAAGTTGTGGAAGTCGCGGCCCGCGGCTCCCATGATCAGGACTTTGGTTCTCTCTGGCATGCTCACTCCTGTGGTTGAAAGCGGCGGATCACTGCTTGGGGAAGTAGTCCTCGCACGTTCCTTCGCGATAGACGTCGGCGGTCGCGCAGTGCAGGCCGCCGCCGAAGGCGTAGACGTCGCGGAACGGGACGGGGACGACCTCGAAGCCGAGCTTGTCGAGCTGCTCCTGCAGATTGACCTCGCTCGCCTCGACGCAGATCGTCCTGGGGTCGAGGACCAGGCAGTTCATCGCCAGCCAGACGCTGCCTTCGCAGAGCGGCGGCCGATGCTCGTGGACGGGCTGCGCCGCCAGCACGATCTCCCAGCCGTTCTTCTCGAAGATGCCCTTCTGCTCGTCGGGCAGTTGGCGCGTCGGGTTGCTGAGGATGAGACCCGGCCGCAGCGGCGCGAAGCTGGCGTCGATGTGGATCGGGTGCAGGTCGCCGGGGAAGTTCACGGCGTGGATGCGGTGATCCGGCAGGTGCCGCCGCAGCCAGTCGATGGCCTTCATGTTCGTGGTGAAGCTGTGCTGGACGAAGAGATCCCTGCCCATCCGGCTGACGTCGGCGGCGTCGAACAGCGGCTCCTCCTCGGTAGTGACGAACACCTTGTCCGTCACCCACTGCCGGCGCTGCTCGTCGCTGACGTCCTCGCTGAGGTAGCCCGGGCGGAACGATGCGTCCGTGAGCCGCGGCTTGGGCGCCGCCTCCCATTTGAACCCCGGGTCCTCCTCGAAGAACCGCTGGAGGAGCGGCCGATACGCCAGATACTCGAACCAGCGCGAGCGGTACGACATCGTGGCCTCGAGGATCTCGCGCCCCACCGTGAGCAGCACGTCGCGCGGCGGCATGCAGCCGAACAGCGTCTCCGCGGACCATTCGGGTGTCGAGACGGCGCGATTCCACTGGATCGGCTCGGCCCAGCTCACCGTGACGCCGCGCTTCTCCAGGATCCGGGCGAAGCCCTCAAGCTGGGCGTTGGCCGCCTCCACCGCCTCCTGCGGCCGCGGCCCGTACATGCCCCTCATGACGCTGTCCTTCGGGATCTCGTTGACGAAGTCGGAGCCCGGTTCGGAGGCCGGGATGCAGCAGAAGTCCGCCCTGCCGACGATCACGTGCTTGAGCGGATCCCACTCGTTCCACGAACTGACCACGACGTTCTCGTGCACTGCGTGCTCCTCCACGTCGCCTCCCTTCAGCGTTGCGTTGGCTCGCTTCCGCCGGCCGCGAACACGCCGGCCGGGCCACCCACATACTCCTTCTCGACGTACCGCGAGGTGAACGCCTGCAGGACGGAGGCGAACCCCGGGATGAATTCCACGACATCGCCGATCCGCGGCGCCGGCCGCACCTCCTCGACATCGACGACGAGGTGATCGCTGCTCATGCCGAGCACCTTGACTCGCGAGTCGACGGGCGTGAGGAAGCCCGGGTTGACGTCCTGGCGGCCCAGCGCCACGAGCGCCCGGCGTCGCAGGCCACGGTCCTCGCATGGGGCGGGGTCGCCCCCGAAGGCGTCCTGGGCGCGCTCGCCGATCGGCCGGCTCGGCTTGACGAGGCACTCGACGATCGGCGCGCGAATCATGAACGCATCGAGGTGCAGGTCTGGGAGCAGCGGCTCGCGCGTAAGGGTGTCGACCCCTTGAAGGATGGACTCCCCCGAGCGCAGGCTGTCGATGCCCGGGGGTAGCCCGCCGGCCAGCGCCAGCGGCAGCGTGCTCGAGTTGCCGCCCGACACGATGAGTGGTCGTCCGAGCCGCGACTGTGCGACCGCCGCCAGATCGACGAGGCGACCGAGATTCTCTTGAGTGGGGACGATGCCACCAAAGCAGCTCAGATTGACGCCCAGGCCGGCGACTCGGACGTGCTCGAGAGCCTCGGCCTGTTCGATCAGGGCCGGCAGCTCGTCCGGCATGATCCCCTCGCGCAGATCCCCGAGCTCGACCATGCAGACGATCTCGTGGATCACACCGAGTGAACCGGCCGCAGCGTTCAGCGCCCGCACGGTGACGATCTCACTCTCCAGCGACACGTCGGCGAGCCGCACGACGTCGGCTGCCTGGGCAGGCGCGGGCGCGCGCAGCAGCCACAGCGGGCCTTGGATGCCCGCGTCGCGGAGCCTCTGCAGATTGGGCAGGCGCGAATCGGCCAGCGCCACCGCGCCGCCACGAACCATCGCCTGTGCGATGGAAGGGTCACCGCAGGCGGACTTGGTGACGCCCACCAGAGAAAGACCCGGCAGCCGGCCCGCCAAGGTGCGCACGTTGTCCTCGACGCGGTCGAGGTGGACGGTGATGCGGGCTCCGGGCAGCGCCGGGACGCCGCCACCAGTCGTCGTTCGGACCGCGGCCTTGCGCGCCGCCGCCTCTCCGTCGATCCAGAACGGTCCATCGTCGCGGTGCGCCATGAAGCGAAGACTCCTCCCGAGGCTGAGAAAATGCCGACAGGCCCGCCCATCAAATGTACGTCTAGAATATCACCAGAACATCAGATGTCAACAACCTGGCCCGCTGCGCACCGAGAGGACCTCGCCTCAGTCCACTTCCCCCGGGATCAGCCGGCGCTCAGGTCCATCGGCCGTGGTCGAAAGACGAACAGGCAAGACGGCCTCGACGGCCTTGGAGACGGCCTCGATTCAGGCGTCCGGCAACCAGCCGGTCGCGCGCGCGTAGTCAGCACCCCATCCTCTCCGCGCCCTCACGACGAGAGGGCATCTGCTGTTCTCGCGGTCGGCGACGAGGCCTACGGCCTCCCGATCACGCGTGGCCCTTGGGTCAGCGGGCGCCGAGACCGATCAGCGTGCTTGCCTTGGCGGCGTCGAGGTGCGCGGCCATCGCTTTCGCGGCGCCGTCGGCGTCGCCGCGGGCTATGGCCTGGAGAATCTCGTCGTGCTCACCCTCGCCCAGGTAGATGCTCAGCCCCGGGACGAGCCACGGAATGCGCGCGGTCTCATCCAGCAGGGAGCGCACCAGTGCAGCGGCGCGCGCGTTGCCGGCCATGTCGGCGATGAGCTCGTGCGCCTGCAGGGAAAGCGACACTTCATCCAGGCTCGGCGATACAGGGGTCGTGCGTTCGAGCAGTCGTTCGATCTGCTCCACGTCCGCCTGGCTGCGGTTGCGCGCCGCGGCGGCGGCCAAGGGAGGCTCCACGATGGCGCGCAAGTCCATGACCTCCACGATGTCGGAGACCCCCACGGGTCGCACCAGGTACCCTTTGCGAGGAAGCACGAGCACGAGGCCCTCATGCGTCAACTGCCGCAGGGCCTCGCGCACCGGTGTCTTCGAGACGCCGTATTCCCTGGCAAGAGCAGCCTCGACGATAGGCTCATGCCCGAGACGAGCCGAAAGGATGTCCTCTTTGAGAGCCCGATAGACCCGCTCGGTCAAGGAACGCCCCGAGGTTGCGGCGTCCGATTCCACAGAGTGTTCGTGGTTCATGGTCCTCACGTTAGCGGCGGCGGCGTTGGGCTGCAAGCAGCACCTCCGGAGGCTCGGCGTCGATTGAAGGCGGCTCGGGCGGGGCCGGCGGTCAGGACTGCCGCCGACCCCGCCCGGTAAGTTGGCGGGCGCAGCGCGGCCGAACCTACGCGACCGGCACGACGTGCGCGGCCGGCGAGCGCTCGATCCAGGCGGCGTACTCCTCGTCGGTCCCCTGGCGCAGACCCAGCTCCGCGAGCACACCCAGCACCGCCGGGACGGTGCGCCGGCCCTCTTCGATGTCGTGCTCGGCCAGGGCGACGCCGGCCAGGCCCGTCTCCGGATAGATGATCGAGGTCACGACGCTGGCGCCGGCGTTGACGCGCGCGGCGGTGCCGGCGAGGCTCTCGCAGTCGAGCGACGCCGTGGTCATCCAGGTCGGCCTCATCAGGCGCAGCGTAGCCGTCACCAGAATCTCGTGGAGCGGTGACTGGACCGGCAGATTCGCCAGCGGCGTGCCTTCTTCGGGCACGAAGGTCATGATCCGCGCGAGGTCCCAGTCGTGGTCGCTCATGTTGAGGATCGAGTTGACCCGGTCGTCGATGGTGTCGCCGATCCCGGTCAGCATGCCGTCTTCGACGAGGAGGCCGGCGCGGCGCGCGGCGTCACGGGCCGCGGCGCGCTCATCGTAGTCCTGTCCCACACGGCGCTTGTGGAAGAAGTCCTTGCTGTGCGTCTCCTGATAGCAGGCGTAGATGGTGGCGCCGGCTTCCTTCATCTTCTCGATCACGTCGGCCGGAACCACGCCGGGGGAGATCATGATCGGCTTGCCCGTCTCTTCGCGGACCGCCTCGATCATCTCGTAGACCGGGGTGTAGTCGCCGCTTTCGTGGGTGAGAGGATCCTCGCCCATCGTCAGGTCGATCAGGTTGACGCCCTCGGAGGCCAGGCCGCGAGCGACGGCGACGACCTCCTCGAGGGTCTTGCGGTACCGCGGGGCGGCGTCGTTGCCCTTGCGATACAGGCAGAAGTTGCAGTGGTTGCGGCAGTACGTGGAGAAATAAACGAAACCGGAGGTGAAGACGATGTCGCCGAAGGTACGGCGGCGCAGCTCACGGGCGGTAGCGAAGAGCGGCTCGGCGGCTTCGACCGAGGGCAGGCTCAGGAGCGCCTTCAGCTCGGGGGCACCGGGCGGGGTACCGTCGAGCGCGCGCTCACAGATGGCCTCGATCGACAGGTCCGCGGATGTCTGGTTCGGCATGATGCCTCCATTCTCGTGGCGGCCGTAGCGGCCGGCGAGGGCTGACAGGTAGAAGCCTCCCACGGCTGTCACCGTCCCCCTGACAGTGCCCATGAATGATGGGCGCTTTGATGTGTCACTAGAATATCACTAGAACATTATAAGTCAACACACGCCGCCGCCAATCAGCTCAGGCGCCTTCGGGCCATAATCCTGGTCCCGCACCCAGCTTCGGAGACGATCTCGAGCAGCATGGCGTGATCTCCGCGGCCATCGACGATGCGGGCGCTGCTCACACCGGCGTGCAGCGCCGTGCGCACGGCCGCCACTTTGGGCAGCATGCCGCTGAACGCTCAGGCCGCTTCGAGCGCATCGACGAGATGCAGGGATCATTGGTCGAGCGCACCGTGCCGACCAACCCGAGGTCGATCAGCCGACCCTCAACATCGCCATGGGCGAGCGGCTCCGTGACGAGGAGTCGTTGGTCTTCTCCCGAGAGGCCGACGGCGCCGCCTCCTTGGCGGTGCACGAGTTGCACGAGGTCCTTGTTGACTGTGCCGACCAGGACCATTCCGGCTGCGCAACTCGCGACCCGGCGGTCGATGAGGACGGGATCCCCCGCCGACCTGCCGCGCTTCGACTCTCGGCTGGGCGTGATGGAGAACACAACCCGTCACGTGCCCGATCCCAGCGCCTTCCTTCATGCCGGTATCTGGCCACGCTCCGCGAGCCGGAGCTGCTGGAGCGGCGCGTGCCGGTCACGGCCCATCCAGGGTCGAAGGCGCGGACGACCTGGGTCGGCTGAGCGACCTTCTGGTGCGGATGGCGGACCGGGTCGCCGTGGTCTACCCGGTCCACCGGCGCACGCGTCCGCGGCTCGCCGACACAGGCCTCGACGCGACCTCGGCTTGGGCCCTGGCGACTCGCACGCCGGTCCCGGCCGTGACCTTCTCGCCGAGCCGCTCGGCTGCCTCGGCCTCCGATGCGCGCAACGCCCTGCTGGTGACGCGCCCAAGGTTCGCTGACAGAGAGAACGGCGGCGAAAGTGGACCCAGAGTCGATCGGGCCGGCAAGAGCCGTTGGGGAGCAGGCGCTCCTGGACGAGCACCGCCGCATCGCTGACGGTGCGGACTGCCCATCTCCGCACGCTCATCCCGCTCGCCGGTCGTGAGCCGCGATCCCACCCCAGCCGGTCGCAGTGGTAGTGTCGCACACAGGTCAACGCCACTCGGACAGGGGGCCGTGGATGAAGCCGAAGAGGTTTGACTGTGTGCGGATGAAGCATCTTGGCGCCGCGCACGTGCGGGAGCAAACGGCGACCCTGACCAAAGAGCAGGAGCTGGCCTATCGGCGAGAGCGCTCACAGCATCTGCGCCGGCATCAGGAAGCACTCACGACGCACACCGGCCAGGGAGATCCCTGACCGGCGACCACGACGCCGGCCGAGCTCGATCGAAACCGCCCCGGGCGCCACATGAGAGGAGTCCGCATGAACGACGAGCTTCGCGAAAACGACCAGCGCCGGGAGGCGATCCTGCGCTGGAACGACTTGCTCGCGGCGTGTGCGGACCCGGCTGCCGTCATCGACGCGATCCTGGGTCTGCAGCAGGAGCGCGGCCTGACGTGCGCGGGCAAGCCCTTCTGCGCGGTGGCCCGACCGCGGTTCGTGACCGCCGTCGAGATGGGGCGGGAACAGCGCGCCGTGACCCACCTCTCCACAGCGGTGCGCAAGGTCCGTGACGCGGTGCTGGCGGATGGGCGGCTGCGCGCCGACCACCTGCCGGGCTTCGACGCTTGGCTCGCGAGCATCTCCGCGCTGGAACCTCGCGCCTACGCGCCGCGCTCGATCCTGCGCTTCGACTCCTTCACCACACCGAGCGGCCTGCGCTTCGTCGAGCTGAACGGCGACATCCCCATGGGCAGCGTCGTCAACGACGGGCTGGTGGCGGTCTTCCGCGAGCTGGGCTTCTACCAGGGCTTCGAAAACCACTTCGACGTGCGCCCCGATCTGGTGCAGCTCGGCATGATTCAGACCTTCCTCCATGTCTGGCAGGGCAAGGGTGGTCACGGCACGCCCCGGATGTGCGTGCTGAGCTTTCCCAGCGGCATCGAGGACGTCTTCACGGAGCTCAACGCCGGCGACCTGGGCAGGCTGGGCTTCGAGATCACGGCCGCTCATCCGGAGGACCTGGACTTCCGCGGCGGCAAGCTCTGCGCCCACGGCCGCGCGGTGGACCTCGTGTACCGCATCATGCACCTCGGCGACTGCCTGCGCCGCGCCGCCGAGATCGCCCCGTTGCTGCAGGCGGTGAAGCAGGGCGCGGTCTGTCTGGTCAACCCCTTCCGCAGCGCAGTGCTCAGCCACAAGTACCTGTTCGCCCTGCTCACCGACGAGCGTCACGACTTCGGCTTCACGCGCCCCGAGCAGGCCGCCATCCGCGCGCACGTGCCGTGGGGCCGGGTGCTGCGGGACGGCCCCTCGAGCGATCCGCAGGGCCAGCCGATCGACCTGCTCGAGTTCGTCTCGAATCACAGGGACGACCTGGTGCTGAAGCCGGCCCACGAGGCCGGCGGCGCCGGTGTGGAGCTCGGCTGGCGCTGCGAGCAGGCCGCCTGGGACGGGGTCGTGGCCGCGGCCGCAGGCGCGGGGTGGGTGGTCCAGGAGAGGATCGAGGCGGCCCGCGAGGAGTACCCGCTCCTGGAGAAGGGCTTCCCCCTGCGGGACTTCTTCGAGGACACCGACCCCTTCCACTTCCCCGGCGGGTACTCGGCGGTCATGACCAGGATCAGCACCGCCGAGATCACCAACGTGGCCCTCGGCGGCAGCATCATCCCCACGTTCGTCATCGACGCCCGGTGAGCGCGGGCACGATCACCGACCGCCGCGGCCGGTTGCTGCTGATCGGCAGCGTCGCCGTCGCCGTCTTTATGGCGCGGCTCGACATCTACATCGTCGGCATCTCCCTGCCCACCATCGCGCGGCACTTCCACGCCGGTACAAGTGCCGTCTCCTGGGTGGCCATGGGCTACCTGCTGTTCAACTGCGGCTCCATGCTGCTCGTGGGGCGCATCGCCGACAGCGTCAGTGCGCGCACGTTGTTCCTCGTCGGGTACGCGATCTTCATCGCCGGGTCGCTGCTCTGCGGCCTCTCGACCAGCCTCGGCATGCTCATCGCCTGCCGCTGCGTGCAGGGCCTCGGCGGTGCGGTCCTCGTGATCCTGACGTACACCGTCATCGCGCGCTTCCTGCCCGCCGCCAGCCTCGGCGGCGCCATGGGGCTGCTGGCCACGGCCGGGGCCCTGGGGATCGCCGTGGGCTCGCCGCTGGGCGGCTTCCTCACGGAGCAGCTCTCCTGGCAATGGGTCTTCTTCGTCAACGTGCCGATCGGCCTCGTGGCCATGGTGCTGGCCTGGCGGTCGGCGCCGGCGCAGAGTGGCGGCGAGCGGCGCCTGGGCGGCCTCGACTACGCCGGCGCCGCCCTGGGCTTTCTCGCCGTGGCGGCGTTCATCACGGCGCTGTCCGTGGGCGAGGAGGCCGGGTGGGGCTCGGCGCCGGTCGTGGCGTTGTTCGGCCTCGCCGTGGTCGCCGCGGCGCTCTTCCTCGTCCGCCAGCGGCGGGCCAAGGACCCGCTGGTGGCGGCGTCGCTGCTGCGCGAGAAGCGCTTCCTGCTGGCCAACGCCATCACCGTCTGCGGGCTGATCCTCATGGGCGGCAACGGCTTCCTCATGCCGTTCTACCTGGAGCTGGCGAAAGGGCTCAGCTCGGCGGCCGCGGGTCTGGTGCTGCTCATGTACGCCGCCACCTTCATGGCGCTCTCGCCGTTCACCGGCCGGCTGGCCGACCGCCACGCGCCCTGGCGCCTCTGCGCGACCGGTATGGGCGTGGGGGCGGCGGCGTGCGTCATCTTCGCTCTGCTGCTCGGTTCCCCGGGGCTCGCCGGCGCGGTCGTCTTCCTCATGGTCCTGGCCCTGGTGTACGCGCTCTTCATGGCCGCCAACGCCAAGCAGGTGCTGGAGTCGGCGCCGGCGGAGCACAAGGGCGCCGCCTCCGCCGTGTTCGGGACGCTCTACACCCTGAGCCTGCTTCTGGGGGTGAACCTGTTCGAGACCGTCTACTCGCGGGCGACTTCGGGGCAGATTACAGCGGCCGCATCCGGCGCCGCGAGCGCGAGCGAGGCCGGGAGCGCGGCCGGAGCCGTGACAGGCTGGTGGCTGCCCGGGTTCAGCGCTGCGTACGTGGTCGGGGCGCTCGCCTGCGCACTCGCCTTGCTGCTCTGCTTCGGGGTGCCGCTGCTCGAGAAGGCGGCGGCGCGGCGACCCACCGCGCCGGAGCTTCTGTAGGCCCTCAGCAGGCCTCCGCAGGCCGCGGCAAGCGCAGCAGCACGCGGCCCGGCAGCTCTGGGGCCCCCTCGCAGCGGCGCAGCGCCGTCGCTCCGAGCGCCTCATCGCCGACGAGGACGAAGCTGTCCGCGTCGGTGAAGACAAGTTGCAGGGCATCCTTCTCCGCCCGATCCAGGTACGGAGCGTGGCACAGGAGGGTGAAGAGCAGCAGCGCCCTGTCGCGGTGTGTGCCGGTGCCGAAGAGCAGCACTTCGTCCGGCAGGGCGATGCGCTCGAGGTCGTCGAAGATGGAGTCCCGACCGGCGACCTCGCGCACAACGTCGAGGGCGCCGGCCAGGGAGGCGATGCCGGCGGCCCGCCCGCGGGTGAGGTGGCCACGGGCCGCCGCCTCGACGTAGGCCTCGGGATGCTCAACCCAGAGGTCGCGGAAGGCGTAGTGCGCCAGCTCCATGATGGAACCCGGGTACTCGCGCGCGAGCTCCTTGAGCAGCCGCCGTACCGCGGCGGCGTCCGTCGCCTCGTCGAGGGCTCGCAGGCACGTTTCGTCGAGGGGGTCGGGCGAAAAGCGGATGCCGCGCTCGCGCGCCTCGGCGATCGGCCGCAGCTCGGCCCCGAAGAACCGCGTCAGCCATTCGCCGGTGCGGGCCAGCCGCGCCGCGCTCAGGGTCGACTCGTTGGTGTGAAAGCGGTGCCCGCCCAGGGGCGTGACAAGACGGTCCAGGCCCTGTTGGCGGGCCTCGAAGGCCTTCTGGACGGCGGCCGCGCCGGGGGGCGCGCAATCCTGCGCCCGCGATTCGGCGTCGTGCGACCCGCACGCTTGCGCCGGCGCATCCCCGCCGTGCGACCCGCACGCTTGCGCCGGCGAATCCCCGCCGTGCGACCCGCACACGCGCGCCCAGGATTCCGCATCGTGGTACTCGCGTTTGCCGTTGAACCAGTAGCCGCGCCCGTGGCGCTCCACCAGCGTGCTGTAGTGGAGCGGCGAGCCGAACACGACGACGCCTTCCAGAGGGACGTGGCCGGCCGCCCAGGCGAGGGCCGCCGACAGCACGGCCTCGTCGGCGCAGGACGTGACGCCGAGAGGCTTGTGCTTGCCGCGGTGCAGGTGTCGCCGGTGGGCGCGGATCACGTCGATCGTGGAGTACTCGTAGTCCGGTAACCTGCCGGCGTCCAGGAGCGGCAGGATGTCCTGCTTGCCGGTGAGGATACCCATGTCGCGACGCTCCTCCAGGCCACGACGGATGACGGCGACCGCGTAGTCGACCTCGTCCGCGCCCAGTCGCGCGCGCTCCTCGTCCAGGTCGAGGCATCCCCAGATCTCCTCGACCTCCAGGGGGCTGGCGTGAAACAGGCGCCGGTCCATGTAGTCGTGGATCTCCTCCATGACGAGCTCCGGCCGGCCGGCCGGCCGCCGCTCGGGCGGGCCCGCGC
>Ga0194056_10001923_pt1 | contig 11214 bp, 11 predicted proteins | sample SepL4413m_MetaG_FD_155458 | JGI IMG/M metagenome (GOLD analysis project Ga0194056, IMG submission 155458) | Anoxic zone freshwater microbial communities from boreal shield lake in IISD Experimental Lakes Area, Ontario, Canada - Sep2016-L442-13m | ecosystem: Environmental > Aquatic > Freshwater...
AAACCAAGTCGTGGCCGAGCGCACCGTCAATGTTCCACTTGTTGGCCGCATTGCCGCGGGCGCCCCAATCTTGGCCGAGCAAGAAGTTGAAGAAGTATTTCCACTTCCAGAATCCCTCGTTGGTTCTGGTGATGTCTACCTATTAAAGGTTGTCGGAGATTCCATGATCGACGTCGCAATCTGCGATGGCGATTACGTTGTGATCCGCGCCCAGAAGAACGCCGAGAAGGGCGAGATCGTTGCCGCAATGATCGATGGCGAAGCCACCGTGAAGACTTTCTCCAGGAAGGATGGCCACTACTGGCTACTTCCAGCAAACGATAACTACGCCCCAATCCCAGCCGATAACGCTGAGATCCTGGGCAAAGTAACTGCAGTACTTCGCAGCGTTCGCTAGTCCCCCCGCAAGGGGAATTGGTAGAGGTATTGACACATTCGGAGCCGACCAAGAGAATTCAGGGTAATTCAAGGCTCTGGAGGGTTCAATGGCATTTGATCGGTCACGGTTCGATCACATCGGCGTTATCACCGAAGTTAAACAAGCGGATGAAAACTTCGTCGATGCAACACGAGTCTGGGTAACAAACCCACGAGCACATGCCGCAAATGTGGAATACCTACGTTACGAACATGACACTCCAGTGACAGGTCCTATTCGACACATGCCACACGTCGCCTATCGCGTCGACAGCGTTGATGAAGCAATTAAGGGCCATGAGATTTTGTTAGAACCATGGGATGTTGCTGATGGTTTTGTTCGTGTTGCCTTCGTTCTTGTGGATGGGGCGGTTGTTGAATTCATGCAATATCGAAACCCAAATGAAACTGGCTGGTTCTAACTTTTATCCCGTCCCTCTTCAAACTCGACTAAACAACGGAGAAAATAATGAATAATCCAATTTGCCTAAACAGCAATAGTTACCACGGCTTCACACTTGAAGAGGCGGTCGAAGGCGCCAAACGCGCGGGAATAAAGTTGATCGAACTCGCTGGTGTTATTGGTTGGACCGAACATGTCCATAACAACTTCAGTGATGCTCAAGTAGCAAAGGTTCTTGATCTACTTAAGGCTAATGACATCAAGGCAATTGGAATGTGCGGCCACACAAATATTCAAACTAAAGAAGGTCAAGAGACTTTCAAGAAGAATCTACAACTAGCAAAGCGACTTGGCGTTGGTTACGTAACCCTCAGCACCGGTGAAACTCATGGCGATGAATCAGTTATCGGTGATGACACAGAGCTTGTCGAAATTATTAAAGAACTTGGTCAGGTTGCCAAGGATCTTGGCCTAGAAATGGCAATTGAAACCCACGGCAATAACTATGCGACCGGTGAGAGCATCATTGCTCTTCTTAAGAAAGTTAACATGCCAAATGTTCGTCTAAATTACGACACTGGAAACGTAGTGTTTTACGGCGCGATCATGCCTTATGAAGACCTTGATAAATCAACTGGTTCAATCACTGGTATCCACCTGAAGGAGAAGGCGGGCGCCCAAAACGAATGGAACTTCCCTGCAGTTGGACGCGGTGATCTGGACTTCGAGCGCATTCTCGGAATTCTAAAGAAGAACGGTTGCACGGCAGCGCTAAGCATAGAAATTGAATTCACTCCAGCAGGCCCAAATGGTGTCGAAGATGTCCACGAGTCCCTCGCTTATTCCGTAGACACGATTAAACGTCTATCTGCATAACGAGTAATTAGATGGCATCAATTGCAATTATCGGTCAGGGCTATATGGCCAATGCGCACGCTGCGGCTTGGGCAAACGCCGGCCAAAGCGATGCGATCAAATACATCTGTACGCCTCGCCCGAAAGAAGGCGCAGTAGCAGCCGCGACGAAAGCGAAATATGTCTCGGATCTAGAAATCGTTTTGAACGATCCAGATGTTAAATATGTTTCAGTTACTACCCCAACGCTGACGCATAAAGAGATTTCACTCGCTTTACTTGCTGCTGGCAAACATGTACTCCTAGAAAAACCTATTGCCTTCACATTAAGTGATGCACTAGAAATCGAAGCAGCCGCAAAGAAGAGTTCCGGTTCACTGATGCTCGCCCACGTGGTTCGCTTCTTCTTGGGATATCAAAAACTCCACGAAGCAACGGTCCGTGGCGATCTCGGTAAAGTTTTATCGGTTCAAGCACGCAGATTCTCCCCGAAACCAACTTGGGCGGCTTGGCTAGGCGATGAATCACAATCCGGTGGCATGTTGCTGGACTTCTCGATCCATGATTTTGATCAGATCAATCTCTATCTCGGAAAACCAATTGAAGTTTTCACATTACAAACTTCGCCTACTGGCCCAGCTGAAATAACTATTAAGTATGAGGGTGGTGGCGTCGGCCAAGTGCAAAGTTTCATGAACGCGGCACCAGGCGTACCTTTCACAAGCACAATTGATCTTCTTGGCACTGATGGCATTGCACACTACGAATTCTCCGCAATATCGGCTACCGAAGAATCCTCATCAGGAAATAGCGCTGGTGTTAATAGTTGGCACGTATTTTCTGCTGGCGGAAACACCGTAGAACAAATCCCAAGCGATGATCCCTACGGTCGCCAGGTTGCATACTTCTTTGAGCAAGCCCAGCGTGGTGGCAAATACGATCTCATCTCAACTCACGATGCGATATCCGCACTCAAGGTTTCACTCGCAGCTAAGCAATCCTTAAAAGAAGGTCGCCCAGTTTCAATCGCTTAAAGTTAGCTTTACTTTCCAACCTTAACGACTTGACCAGTACGTGCTGATTCTTCGGCGGCAAGAGTTGCTTCCAGCGCCCGCATTGCATCAACCGGCGTACTTACTGTTGGAGTAATTCCGCGAAGTGCACAATCTGCAAAATACAAGAACTCTTCGCGAAGCGCACCACCACGATATCCATCAAACTCTGGCCAATAAGTTGTATCAGGGCTGCGAACACCAGTGTTCTTCGTGACGATACCGAGGTTAGGGAAAGTATCTTGAATATGAATCAAGCCCTCTGTGCCAATTAAAGTCATGCGCTCATCGATATCAAACGGTGTGTGTTCAGGCATGCACCAAACTGTTTCCAGAGTCGCGGTGGCACCACTCGCAAAGCGATACATTGTCTGTCCGATATCTGGATTCTTTAAGCCACGAAAATCAGTTGTTTGCGCGTAAACACTCACGATTCGATCCCCCGTCAACCAAAGCATGATGTCGGTGTCATGGATCGCATCTCCAACAATTGGTCCAATCTTGTTCAAGATTTCTGGCGTCCAAGCTGCCGGAATATTTCTACGAGAACTTAGTGAAAGCACTCGACCAATCGCACCTTCGCTGATCGCTTTCTTAGCGGCACGGTAGCGCGGATTGAAACGCACAATATGACCGATCTGCAGAATTCCCTTTGATTTATTGGCAGCAGCAATAATCTTTTCACAATCAGCAACCGTTGAAGCCATTGGCTTCTCAAGAAAGACGTGCTTTCCTGCGTTCAGGGCATCAATCGCGATATCAGTGTGTTGATCCCACATTGTTGTAATCGAGACTGCATCGATATCTGGATCGGCGATCATCTCTTTATAGTCCGTTACCAACTTTTTAACACCAAATTTCTTGCCCATCGCTTCTAAGCGATCCGGCGTTCTCGTGCATAGTGAAGCGAGTTCTAGACTCGGTGTTCCGATAATCGCATCGCAATGTATTTCGCCAAACCATCCGAGACCGATGACGCCTATCCTCAATTTGTCCATTTTCTTCTCCTTCGTTCTGAGTTTTGTTCGCTTAAAAATCTTCTAGAGTTAATTCACGAGACATCACAATATTTCCCGCAGTTAAACCACAATCGACTGGAAGCTCTACTCCAGTAATTGCTGCAGCATCATCAGAAGCCAAGAAAGCAACAGCCTTAGCGATATCACTCGGTTCTGCAATCCGCGCAAGGGGATACCAGCGCATCAAAGTTTTCAGTACTGACGGGTCCTTCTTTGCGCGTTCAGTCCATATGGGAGTTCGCACCGTTCCGGGGAGGACGATGTTGGCACGAACCCCATATCTTCCGTATTCCATAGCTAAAGCTTTAGTCATACTTATAAGTCCAGCCTTTGCCGCGCTATAGGCCGGATCACCTAGTGCAGAAAGTCCGTTAACTGAACCAATAGTTACGATCGCACCTGAAGATTTTGCTTTCATTCCAGGCAGCACTGCGAAGGTGCAGTTGTAAGCGCCATTTAGATTTCCATTAATGTCATGGGCCCAACCATCTGGTGGTGTGCGCTCAATTGTTGGGTGGTCGGAAAAACCAGCGTTGTTAATCATTACATCAACTGTGCCAAAATCTTTTATCAATTTGCCCAAGCCAGCTTCAACCGCTTTTGAATCACCGATATCAACAACCAACGGGTGGGCTTTAATTCCAGCCTTTGCTAACTCGCTTGCAAATTCAATAACGGAGTCTTTTTTATCTAACGCATAAATCGTTGCCCCAGCACTTCCAAAGTGGCGACATAATTCCTGGCCAATTCCACCCGCAGCCCCTGTTACGGCAACTATTTTCCCGGCGAATTTCATTTACTTCTCCCATCCACACTTGCAAGCGCATCAGCGATCCAAGCCAAACTTTGGCTCCTGATATGTCCATAGTTATAAAAGCCAATGTCGTGGACACCGCCATCACTTAACGCACAAATCGCACTTACTACCGCTTCTCTGCTCTCTAAATCTGGATACGCCGGCCGCAAAATTCCCTTAATCGTTCCCACGCCATCGGTACGACGTTTGATATCAATTAGATCTGCAGTTATGCGCTGTGCCGAGTTCTCATAAAAGCAGGCCTCGATTACGCCAGTTACATCTGCAATCGCGCGCAGGTCCGTACCTTCATACCAAGCACCACCAGTGGGCCTTGCCACCGAAGGAATTACTGCAACTTCAACGTCCTTGCGTACAACAGTTCTTATTTCAGTTACCAGAGATGTAACAACACTGCTTCGATAATCCATAAATTTGCGCATTTCGCTATCACCAGCAACATCAGCAAGCCAGAATGCTTTCGCCATATCATCTGGATAATCGATATCCCCGGCAAGATAATCATTAATGTTCTTTGCGACTCTTGCTTTAAGACTTTTAGCATCAACACCCGCATGCTCGGCCCCGCTTATACAGAATTCACAGAAGCAGAGTCCCAAGTAAGAGGAGAGCCAAACATTTGGTTTAACAAAGCTCATCTCATGGTGGAAGCCATGTTCAAACGGTGGAAAGCCGATTGATTCCATCGATATTCCATCAATTTCATAACTCTCACTCACATCACTTGCAAGGCCAATGGCATAAGCCCTGGCTTCAGGCGCACTAGGGCAGAGCGCGTAAATATAAGGATCTCCGAAGGCGTTCTTGACCGTTGATCCTAGATTTTCACTGCCAAGCCGTGAGTTATGCAATAACACTAACCAAGCATTTACTTTAATGCTCGAATCCTTAGTAAGTGCAGTTAAAACATCACCATTTCCATCAATCGAATTTGATACTGGTTTGATTGCGCCATAGCGATTGGGATTAGTCTTAAAATATGTTGTTCCATCTTGTGGAAAATAAATCTTCCCAGTCTTAGCCTTTGGGCGGAAAAATTTTCCCGCGTGATAACTCGCGGCCAGGGTTACGGTGTTTAAACCAAGTTTCTTAAATTGCGAAACCGTCTCACTTACGCCCGCTTCTGCGAAATCCCATGCGTATGAGTACATCGACTTCTGTGAAGGACGACTCACGGGATTCCTTTCTTCTCATTTTTTATGTCGAATTTAATGTGTAAGGCCGCTTCCAAAATTTCTTTAAGAAGCGACCTCACGACATTTTGGGCTTAATTAACCCTTGACTGCTACCTTCGCAAAGACACCGCTTAGCTTGTAAGCCTTGGCATCCTTAGCAACCTTTGCGTGATCGAAGGTGTTTGCACCAGCGAGCAACGCATTTGTGTAGACCTGATCTGCAGGTAGCAACTTTGTAGTTTGTCCCATGTCGGCAACAACCTTTAAGTAGCTAGACCATGCATCTGGGTAGTGATATCCCCAACCCTTACCATCAAGGTAGGAAATCATGTGTCCAACTTGTTCTTCACGCATTGAATCAACAGCAAGCTGTGGAGCGAGTGTTGCACCAAGTGCAGGAAGACGGTTGTAAGTGATCTGTGCTGCAGCACGTGGGTTGTCCTTAGCAAACTCCATACCCATTGCTACTCCGCGCAAGAAACGTGTGTAGAGATCCTTGCCAGCAGCTGTCTTTAGTTCAGATGCGCGGATGTCATAACCGTTTGATGGTTGCTTTGAAGTCTTCTTGCCAACGATCCAGTCAACGTTGATACCTGTTGCTGCCCATTGAGCGGCAAGTCCATCCCAGCCAAGACCGGAATCGCACTTACCTGAAGCGATTGCTTGTGACCATGTTGGCCAACCAGCATCGATGATTGTTACAGACTTTGGATCAACGCCAGCTTCTACAAGCATTGGGTTGATGATTGCTGACCAAGCAGGTGAGCCCACGCAAATTGAGTGGCCCTTTAGGTCTGCAATAGTTTTAAGTGCGCTTCCCTTTGGCACGGCATAGTTGAACACCTGTCCTGGGATCATATTAAATGCAGATACAACTGGAACACCTGCATCAATTGATGAAAGCAAAATACCTGGGCTTGGATATGAAACGTCAACTTGCTTTGCAGCAACAAACTTAGTTGCAGCAGTTCCATCAGCAGGTCCAGCAATCAACTTTACGTTGATTCCTTGAGCCTTGAAATATCCCTGATCAATGGCGACATGAAGCATGTAGTCATCCATTACATCAAGTGAGCCACGAGGAGACATCCAAGTAATGGTTGTCATCTTCGGAGCGGCATTACTAACAGTAGGACCAACAACTAGAGAGAGTGCGGCTAACGCCGAAACCCCCGCAAGCCATAGCTTTCTGTTTTTCATTTCTCTACCTCTTCCTGTTTGTTGTTAGCGGTTTTACTAGCTGCGCTCTAGGTTCGGCATTAGGGCGCAATTCCATTTGGATCTTCTTCACATTCGCCATGGCCTAGACCTGCCAGCTCGCATACTTGCGATTGATGAATGTAAAGAAGCTGTATAAGGCAACTCCGAAAGTTGCAACGATCACGAGTACGGCGCCAAAGTTCGCCATTCGCACTAGTGATGAGAAGTAAACGAGTCGGTTTCCAAGACCGCCACCGCCACCAACCATCTCAGAACCCACGGCTGTTAGAAGTCCGAAGATCGAACCAACCATGAATCCAACAATGATCATTGGGAGTGCGAAAGGAAAACGAATCTTGCGGAACAACTGGAATTCGGTAGCACCATAACTCTTGCCAAGTGCTATCAATTCGGCATTCGTTCGCCTAAAGCCGGTAGCCGAGTTGATCATCACCATTGGCCCTGAAGCAAGCGCCACAGCAATAACACGTGGCGTCATTCCGAAACCAAACTTCAACATCAAGAATGGAATCAGAGCAATCATCGGCGTTGTCACCATGATGATGATGTAAGGCGAGATGAAAATATCTAGTCCCGGTTTCAATGTGACAAGTACTGCCAGCGCAAGACCGATTGATGCGCCAAATGCCAATCCAACGAAGAACTCTTGAACTGTCTGTAACAGAGGTTGGCGATACAGCGGGCCAAAATCATGAAAGAGACTTTTGATAACAAGTGTTGGCCTGGGAAATATATATAGCGGTGTCTTTGTCCAAATCAGAATGAACTCGAGCAACGTAACAACCAAGATTCCGAGTAGAAGAACCTTTGAAATCTCTTTGAACCCTTTTGCCCGGCGCACACTTGCCAGCGCACTCACATCAACAGGTCCGCCACCTTGGATTGGAGCAGCACCATTAAAATCTGGGATCTTCTCAGCCAAATTATCGGTAGCCATCTTTAGTTCCCCTTTCCGGCTTTAGAGCCTTCAACTTCAGTACGGATCTCTTTTAATATGGATATGAAATCTGGTTCGAATTGCAAATCAATATGTCGTGGTCTTGCAAAATCCACATCCACTACACGAGCAAGTCGGCCCGGACGCGGTGACATAACCCAGATGCGATCGCCCAAGAAGATGGCTTCTGAAATCGAGTGCGTGACGAAAACAATTGTCTTCTTCGTCTTAGCCCAAACTTTAAGCAAGAACAAGTTCATCTCTTCACGAGTAAATGCATCAAGTGCACCGAATGGTTCATCCATAAGCAAAACTTCTGGATCTTGTGCCAGCGCCCGCACAATCGAGCCGCGCTGTTTCATTCCACCAGATAATTCACCCGGGTAAGAATTTTCAAAACCTTTTAATCCAGCCACTTCTAGCAGCTCTTCCACCAATTCATGATTAATCGGCTTCTTCTTAATTTGAAAAGGAAGTTCGATATTTTCCATCAAGGTCCGCCATGGAAGTAAATTGGAATCCTGAAAAACCATTCCGATCTTTCCTGGCATCGGCGCATTCAAAATCTCGCCATCGATTTCAACGGTTCCGGATGTTGAAGGGTGCAATCCAGATAAACACCAAAGCAGCGTGGTCTTGCCGCAACCACTTGCTCCTACAACGCAAACAAATTCGCCATCTTTAACGCTCTCGGTAAAGTTCTTAACTGCTTCAACCGTTCCGCTTCCGGTCTTATAGATCTTTGAAACATTCTTTATATCGATACGCGATTTTGTGCCTTGCGTCACTAGATAATTCCCCTTCTACCCAGTTTTGGTTCCGTCTTCTACACTTCTAGACTTCACCTAGCTCGAAGGGCCACCAGTCGGTCGCCCAGAGGTCAATAGAACAAGGAGTCTTCCTATTCTGTCAAGCATATTCTCAGAATTTCTACCGCCGGCTTACGCCAGATCTGCCACTGGCTCGCCCGCAGGCTTGCGACGTCTCAATGTCGCGCGCGTTTTTGAGAGTGTTCGAGTCAACAGCCCAATCACTCGCCAACAGATCGGCGAGAACTCTGGACTTTCAAAGCCCACAGTCAACGAGGCGTTAGATATTTTGTTAAAAGAGAAGCTGATCTATCTCGGTGAGACCAAAGTTGAATCAATTGGCGGCAAGCCCGGACCAAAAGCCCAACAGATTTTCTATAACAACTCCCGCCTCAAAATAATTGGAATCGATATTGGTGGCTCTCGTATTAGAGCACTGCTCTCCGATCTAGATGGAAACATCATCGCAAGTTCCAGAGAACAAACCCCGCGCACCGGTGGCCGAAAAGAAATCTTAAAAAAGGTTCAAGAGATCACTCTTAAGTTGCTAGATGACAATCGTCTAAAGATCACCGACATCGGCGCCATTGTTGTTGGAACTCCCGGAACCATCCACTCAGTTACCGGTGAAGTAAGAGTTGCCTATAACTTGCCCGAATGGAATAACTTCCCGCTCGCTAAAGAATTATCTAAACTTTTAAAAACTGAAGTCTTTGTTGAGAACGAAGCCCACCTTGCCATCTATGGTGAACATTGGAAGGGTGGCGCAATCAATTTAAATAACGCCGCAGCCATGTCAATCGGTGTTGGTATCGGTCTTGGACTTCTCATTGATGGCCAGGTCTATCGCGGCTTCAATGGAATTGCTGGTGAAGTTGGAAACCTTCCGCTTCAAATGCCTAACTCTGTACAAGCTGAAACAAACGCAAATTTTGAATATCAGGCAAGTGCCGCAGGCCTTGAGCGAAACTTTCAAGCCCTCAAGTCAAAGCCTGAAGCAAAAGAAATAATCGCCCTCGCCAACGGTGAAGAAGTGAGCGCAAAACTTATCTATCAGTGTGCAAGCACCGGAAACAAGCTCGCCATCAAACTCGTCGATCAACAACTAGAACTGTTATCACGCGGTATTGCCTCAGTATGCTGCATTACAAACCCAGAAGTATTTATCCTCCAAGGCGGCTTGGCCTCAGCCCTAGCCCCACATCTAAAGACAATCTCAAAGCAGGTTGAAAAGATTACTCTTATTCCACCTCGTATCATCCTCACCGAACTTGCAGACCTATCAACCGCTTATGGTGCATTGCGCCGCGGTATCGAAAAAGTGGACCGCCTGGCCCTTACAGCGATGCTCGGGGAGAGCGCCTAACCCTTCACCACAACATTCACGATCTGTTCCGGAGTCGCCGACTCCCCTAATTCCAGATTCACATTCGTTGTTATCCCATTGACTTGCGCTGCTCCAAGAAAAGCTAACTGCGCCGCAATATCAGTCATCCAATACATTGCCGATGGCCCGGCACGATCAAGAATGCGCCCTGCTTGTGCAATCCGCGCATCAGAAAACTTCTCCAGATCGTTCTTGTCATCTTCGATAACCGATAGCAGGAACGCCTTGATCTCAAATGCAATCCCAGTCGCATCATTATCGCTTTCAATGATCGCCTTGAGTTCAGCATCAACCCCGCGCACCCTACGAACCTTCTGTGCCTTGGTCTTACGCAACAGCAAGAAAAAGAAGAGCCCGACTAGAAATGTAGTTTCAACCATGCAAAGAACGTATCCCTGGCCACTGACAGGCCACCAACCACGGCTAAAGCCCCTTGCCAGATCACTTACTTCTTAGGATGCTTACGGCATGACGCTTCGATTCCGCAGGACCTTAAAGATTGCACCTGGTCTGCGAATCAATTTCAACAAGAACTCAATCAGTCTTTCCGCAGGCCCAAGAGGCGCTCACTACACAGTCAGCTCATCTGGCAAGCGCACTGTGTCAGCCGGAATCCCAGGCACCGGTCTTTATGCCTATGACTCTTACAACCCACGTGCTGCCAAACGTCGAGCCGCCGCAACTGCAAAACCCGAACCACAAGATATTCATTCCTTTGCTCAGGCCACACCAATGCCAACTCTCTTTTCAAAACCAGCAGAACGCGCCTTCTCTTATTTCTTAACCGATATCTACAACCACGAACCTGCATACACCCCACATGAAATTGTTGAAAAAGCCAAAGCCTTAGAGGCGAAATATGAATCTCTGATGTATCCGCTGAATTTGCTGAGCTTCCTTCACATCGTCAATGAAGATGAATACCAAGATAAATTAATCGAGATGGGTTCAAAACTCTGGGCCGCCCGGGAAACCGCCTTCACCAATCCACTCGTTGTTAAGTACTTCAAAGGAATCCGCCCAGTTGTCCGTGTAAGTGAAGGTATCTCCGCCACCGAAATCTTGAACCAACAACAATTTGGTTTCTTCTGGTGTGAAGTTCTCCAGGCCCATGAAAAATAT
>Ga0194056_10001924_pt1 | contig 11214 bp, 12 predicted proteins | sample SepL4413m_MetaG_FD_155458 | JGI IMG/M metagenome (GOLD analysis project Ga0194056, IMG submission 155458) | Anoxic zone freshwater microbial communities from boreal shield lake in IISD Experimental Lakes Area, Ontario, Canada - Sep2016-L442-13m | ecosystem: Environmental > Aquatic > Freshwater...
CACGATCCCCGCCGCCGCCACGGCCGCCACCGAAACCACCACCACCGCCGCCGCCAACGCGGGGGGCCGGAGGACGCGCTTCGTTCACGATCATGGCGCGACCATCAAGGTCCTGCCCGTTCGTGGCCGCAATCGCCGCCGCTGCTTCCGCATCGGAGCTCATTTCGACAAATCCGAAGCCCTTACCGCGACCGGTCATGCGATCAATGATCACATCCGCTGATTCTACTTTGCCGTGTGCGGAAAACACCTGTTGCAGTGATTCGCTTGTGACGCCATAACTCAGGTTGCCAACATACAGTTTCTTACCCATCTTCGATCTCCTCATTGAGGACTAGCGGATCCGTTCTTTTGCTTTCTGGCTCCTATGGAAAGGGGTCCAACTCGAACCCATTTAAGGAGGAAGATCGAAATGGAGCGGGCTTTGGGTATGCATTTTACATCCCAATCCGACTTCTTCGTCAACCAACTTTCACGTGAGACTAGTGGATTTGGGTATAAATGTATAGAAAATTATTATTTTATGTATCCCGAAACAGCGGCTGTATCCAGTCGTGGAATCTCGGGGTGGGTGACATCTGCGGCTGGGTGGGTTAGGGCTTGGGTGAGGGATTGGACGGCTTCGGTGGCGGTGGCGGAGGGGTGTGTGGCAAAATAGCGGGCAATCACCCTGGCGGTATAGGCGGCTGCAATAGATGTGCCGCCATAGGTGCCCGGGGGGCCTTTATAACCAACGGGCAAATTGGCAAATCCCGGGGCTGCAAGCTTGACGAATGGGCCATAATTAGATTGATCCCAGAGGGCGCCATCAGGACCCAGCGCGGCCACTGCGAGCACGTCAGGAATGGCGGCGGGATAAAGGGGGCGGTTGGTGGGCTCATTACCTGCGGCAGCAACCAGTACGGCTCCGCGCTGCCTGGCATAGGTGACCGCATCGGTGAAGAAGCCGCTGTCAGTCTCAGAGCCCCAACTCATGTTGATGACGCGCGCACCCTGGGCGAGGGCGAAAATCATGCTTTGCATAAGGGTAAACCCGGAGGTGATGCCTTTTTCATCCATCGCGCGTATCGGGATGATGGAGCCGGATTGGGAATCAAGAGGTAAATCGATGCCTTCAGGGCTAATGGCTCCGGCGGCGATAAGTGCCATTTGTGTGCCATGACCGACTGGATCGGAGATGGGTTCGCCCGGTGCGGTGGCGTCCAGGGTGGCCACAACCGCCTTTTCAAGGGCGGCATTAGGGGTGAAGCCGGAATCGAGGATGGCGACAGCGGGTCCACTTCCTCTTGAGAGAGTAGAGGGGGTTCCTGCGGTTTGGGCGCCGGGGGATTTGACAGGCGGGAACGAACGATATATCTGATTGGGCTCGGCGCGTTCAACCAGCGGATTTTTGGCGAGGCGGTTGAGAATGTCGGCGAGATTTGCGTTTGGCGGGAAATGCAGGCGGTAGAGCCCCAGTGCGGGAATACTATCCATCACGGTGGTTCCAGTATCGTGGAGAATGGCGAGAAGTTGCTCCCTGGAGGTGCCGGGGCGGAGGCGGATGAGCACCTCGTTTTTAAGGTAAATGAGGGTGTTGGTCTGACTTGTCCGGCTTTCGACTGCGATGTGAGCGGGGGCTGGCAGAAGGGGGAGAGGGCGTCGGCTTCCCGTTTTATAGACAAGGATCTCGGAAATGCGGCGCATTTTCCCGGCAGGCCCGTCAATCGTCTGCCAGGTGAGGGCGTAATCGCAATCGGCCAGCAGGCGCTTGATGCCGTCCCCGATCTCACGATTATCGAAATTGGCGGTAATCAATGGGCTGATTCGCTCATCGATGGCTACCTTCACGCCTACTTCCTGGAATTGCGCCAGGATATCACGGAGGGGTGTGTCCTGGGCATGAATGGAGAGGACATCGGCCACCATTCTCATTTCGAAAGCGGACGCTGAAGCGATCCCTATCATCAAGGTGGTGACCATGAGGTTTACTGGAGATAAATGGGTTAATCGCATAAAAAGTAACTATAGCGGAGTCCGCGCAAATAACCAATAACAGATATCAATCAACGTTGATTCAGACACAAGCCCAAGCGCTTCGCTGCTCCTTGGATATGGACTTCGCCATGCTCCGGAAGGATAAGCGCGTCAATATTCGGATGGCCGAGCGCGACCTGATCCGTTTTCAGAAGACGGCCGTCCATGAGGGGCTGCCTTACCAAACATTCATTTCCAGCATCCTGCACAAATACATCAATGGCCGCTTGATTGAAAAGGCTGGATGATTTGCAGAACCAGCCGCTGTTCGGTACGGCGCGCAAGCTCTCCGACCGAGAGCAACTCGTTCGACTGTCCCCACGTGTTATAAGGAGGAGTGGAGACTGTCGAGAGGTGAACGGTCACGTCTGCTCCTTTAACCCGTGTGGATAGCCCCGGACAGTATCGTTGTAAGTTGGGAAAGGCCCTGTTGGATGGGTAGGACTTGAATGCCATCCTCCACCCGGGGGAACTCGCCGCCGTAAAGCAGGTAGCATTGCGCGATGGGATAGTCGGCCTTCAAGGCGCGGAATCCCTTTAGGTCACTGCGGGAATAGCGATTGGAGCGTTTGATTTCGAAAGCCGGGCAAGGTGGTGTATAACCAGCCGACCGGGACAGTGAAACTGACAGGGAGCGATTCGGGGTCGGTGTACAAGTTCAGGTAAGAACGTGTCGGGTGTCGCGGGTCGCGTGTCGGATGAGGAGCGAAGATGGGACGGGTGGGAGAGTGGCGTCGAGGAAAGTCAGTTGACGGCAGAACCATGCACATCGCGGGAATAACCGATAACATCGAGGCCTGGAACGCGGCGGTAATGTTCCGCGTTGCGGGTGACCACAGGCACGCCGTAAGCGAGTCCGGTCGCGGCAATCCACAGGTCGTTCGCGCCGATCAGGGCGCCGTTTCTCTGCAGGTGGCGGAATGCCTTCCCGTATTCCCAGGCCACATCGGGAGTGGTCGCCAGGATCCGGAAGGGCGCGATGAACTCCTGCCATCGAGATCTGTCCGCCAGCGATGTGCCGGCGGCCAGTTCACCGGCGATGGTCGGCGTGATGAACAGGCGATGGTTGGCATAGCTGCGAAGCAGGTCTGCAACCGGTCCACCCAGACCGCGCTGCCGCTCCCGCTCGAAATCGATGAGGAACGTCGTTTCGAGGATCAGGGCTTTTTCCATTTATCCTCCGGTGGGCGATCCATCGTCTTTGCCGCCTCGATGGCGCCGCATTCATCGGCGGTGAGAAAAGCCGGTTCGTCCCGCCACAGATCGAGTAGTTCCGTTGCCGTAACGGTTTCGTCCGGCCACAGAGCTCGCAACACGACGTGGCTAAAGGATTCGCCGCGGACCCGCCGATGCACACGAAGCCTGTCATATGCGTCCAAACTGAGTGATATGGTCTTGGTTGCCATGACACATACTATGCATGATCTGTGCATGAGCGTCAAGCGCGTTTGGGTGATGCCGAAGGATGGGACGGGCTGGAAGCCCGCCCCCACGGCGGAGTTAGAGACCAAAGGCCGTGGTGGCAGGCTTTCAGCCTGCCGATTGATGAGAATGGGACGGGCTGAAAGCCCGCCCCCACGGCGGTGGGTGAGACCGAAGGCCGTGGCGGCAGGTTTCCAACCTGCCGATTGGGCGGAAGATGAGGAGAGAAGTAAATGATCATGACGTCAACGACGTTCAGCAAAGCGGACGCGAGACTCCGTTGCGACGACGAAGGCATCGGCCAGTCGTTCGCCAAATTGCGCCAAGACGCGCGCTATGACGTCGATCTTGCAGGAGGGGCGTTCGTCGTCAAGCCTGAGCAAGAGAACGCCTCGATGCAGATGGCTGTCGCGGAACACCTTGTCCCCGAAGTCCTTGTCATTCGTGATCAGAACCCACCCCTCGCTGGCGGCCTTGGCAATGACGGCGTCATCGTCCATCCCTCTGGCTTGATGGTAGACCGAGAAGACTTCATAGCCGCGTTGCCTCAACCAGGCGGCTACCAGGGGCCCCGTGTTTTCATCCACCAGGAAGCGCATCAAGCCGGCTCCGGCATCAGGGGCATGAAAGCCGTGTTCTCAAGGGAATGTGTGGCGAAAAGCAAGCACGCACGGATGTCATCCGCCGTCAGGCTGTCGTACTCGTCGAGAATGTCCCGCTCGTTGTATCCGTGGGCCAGAAGACTCAGGATGAAATCAACCGTAATCCGGGTGCCGCGGATGACCGGTTTCCCGGTCATGACGGAGGCATCCGCCACAATTCTCCGTTCCAGATCTCTGTCGTCCATTTTGCTCACCTCTCCATTTAGGTTACGCCCACACGCCGTAGGCTGTCAACATCTCTGGATGGCGGGCGTCCTCGATCGCCGTATTGGCGGCCCCTTGCGGTCGGCGGCTGTGGACATCCGCCCTCCAAGTGGCCATAGCTGTCAATTACAGACACGCATCGGACTGGCGGTGGGAGTGCACGACTGCCACACCTGCGGCATCCCGGCCGCGTCAGGGGGCTGCAATGCGGTCGGCCAGGTCCGGCGCGAGTCGGCGGAAGTCGCCGAGATTGAACGTATAGATGCGATCGCACGCCGCCTTGCGGGCGCACGCGAGCAACAACGAGTCGTAGACCTTGCCGCCGCCCAGCGACTGCCGAACGCAGGACTCGATGGCCTCGACGTACATGGTGGGCGTGACCTGAACCGTTTGGAAATGGGGGCGGACGTTGGTGGCGATGATCCGATGGGCCTCCGCCGGAAGAATCCGCGGAGACACGGGCAGAGAGGTCAGCGCCGAGTAAAGCTCGCCCAAACTGTGTGCGGAGATCGTGCCGTGCTGACGTCCGGACGCGACCGCCTCCAGGACCGTCCGGGCGGGCGCAAAATGCGGGTGCTGGCGGACGCAGGCGGCGACGAGCACGGAGGTGTCGCAGAACACCTTCATCGCCGTTGCCCCGCCACCTGGACATCGCGCTGTCGTCGGCTGTCCTCCACGGCGTGCAGCAAGTCGCCCGTGGGCGTTCCGTCGTGGACCAGCAATCCGCCCTCTTCGCTGAGGCCGGCCTGGCGGGTATGGGGGCGCAGGACGATGGCTTCCGGCTGGATATCCATGTCCAGGGTTGAGCCGGGGGTCAGGTGGAATTGGAAACGCACCGGTTGCGGCAGTACAATCCGTCCGGCGCCGTCAATCGTGAGTTCGCTCTTGGTCTTCATGCCATTGACAATGCCAAATGGCATCGCGAATGTCAATCTTGTTTCTGAATACATTCGTAACTCGTTCAAATTGAACATCCAACATCCAACACGGAATTTCCAATTTCCAAGGGAGAGAAAAAGGCGAATGCAGGGCCAGTTGTCCGTTGATTCGCACAACTCTCTCCCACTTGGATGTTGGACATTCCGTGTTGGATATTGGACATTCAGTTCCTCGAAAAACCTGAGCACCGCTCAGAGGCCGGACTGAATACTGAATACTTCTTCAAACTGGATGTTGCCTAACCCGGCATAGCCGGAACCAAATCATAATCATAATCGTAATCGTAATCGTAATCATAATCGTAATCCTTTTTCTTCAGCCCCATGAAGCAGGCCAGAGGAGATTACGATTACGATTATGATTACGATTACGAAAAACATCCGTACCAAAACTCGATTGATTCAATTCGTAAGGGACTAAGATATCCCTGAATCGGGGAATTCGGATTCACCACCCGCCGAGTACGGCTAACCAGAGCTATGAGACCCTGGTCATGTCCGCAAGTCGGCCTGCCATGTATATCGGGACGTGACAACGAAGGTTGCCGGAACTGATATTTCTGGCACTCAGCATGAACGACCTGACCGGCGAGTATTTTGACTCATAGACTGAGAGGCTTTTGGAATGGATTACTTTGCCCGACTTGACCTCAACCGGCAATACGCCCTGCGCGGTCTGCAGAAGAAACTCGATTTCGGATGTCCTGCCTTGCCAGCAATAAAGTGATTCAATACCAGCCGCCTTGAATTCCTGTGCCACGTAATTTTCCGCAAGATAACCCTGATAACTGCCAAACCCATATTGCAACAGGGTGCTGGCCGGAATTTCGGCCATATTTGTCAACAGGCCCGTATCAAAAAAAAGCAGTTTGAATGTATTCTCATGGCGTACGCTTTTCAGTGGAAGTGGTGCTGATTCCACTATTGACACCCGGGTTGCAAGATTTGCTTTTTCGAGCCAGTCAAGAGGACCTGCTAATTTCTCATACCCTCGTATGCCAGGGATGGCATCGCGGAATTTGAACTTCTGGCTTGATCCATCCTGATTGCGCGCCAATTGTTCTACCGTGTTTTTCCACAGTCTTTCAATATGCATGGCCTTGATCTTGCCTGAATGTTTTGCAATATCCGCCATATAGGAATCCAGGAGATCCTTCTGTATCAGCCTGACCTTTGAGCATGCACGAAAAATATCATCGCCGTTATCTGCGAAACATTTTACGGCTTCAGGGAGTCCACCAACGACTAGATATTGTTTCCATCGCTCCCACAGAACTTCGTGTGCCATATCCGGCAGCGGCGTGCCGATGTTATAATCACGAATAGCGTCTGCGAGACCCGCGCACCCGATACCACGAAGGAATTCAGTGAATGTCATGGGGTGCAAATCGAGGAACGTTACCTTGCCCACCGGAAAGGATTCCTCGTTAAGCATAACGCCGGGCAGGGATCCTGCTGCGCATATCGACAATTCCGGCATTTCTTCGGCAAAATATTTCAAGCTTGTGATTGCCCTTGGTACACGTTGTATCTCGTCAAGGATCAGAAGGTCATCCTGCCTGGATATTTCCTTGTTGAGGTAAAACTGCAATCCTTCGAGTATTTTTCCAGGCTTTAAATCACCAGAGAACACAGACGCCAGCCGTTCGCTCTCCTCAAAGTTTACATACGCAACATTTCTGTAATGGGTAGTTCCAAATTCCTTCAGAATATAGGTTTTACCAACCTGCCGGGCGCCTCTGAGAATTAATGGTTTTCGATTTTTTCTGCTCTTCCATGCGATTAGAGAATCAATGATATTTCTATTCATATTGATGAAAATGCTTCATTGATGTACTATATGCAAGCAGATAATGCATAAAACATGCACTTTAAGCATTGAGATCATGTCTGGAAGGTGGCCCGGGCCAGGTTCTTGCCGCTATCGCATCTAAATACTTCAAAAATATCGGGCAAGGGAATCTGTTGTCCTACTCGTCCACCGCTCTCGCATGCCTTGCCTTCGCCCAAGGGCTACGGCAAGGCATGCGAGAACGGATGACGATTGGGTGAATTCAGAAACAAGAATCCTGAATTCCGGATTCTGAATTCGGTGCGATTGCAATATTTTGCATTCGCACCCAGCGACGTTCCCCCATTGCAATCGAGTCCCCGTTTCGCTACTGTTCCACACACTGCGCTCCAACGAAACGCCCGTGATGCAACACGTCCTTGACGAGAAGACGTCGGCACAGTTAGACTCCTGCAAGTGTATCACTTCAGTCTCCAACCGGAAGCGTCGGTTTGGTATAGGGTGATACGCGCCGGGAGAAGGAGTGGCGATTAAGTGGAGCCGATGGGGGAGACGATGGGACGGGCTAAAAGCCCGCCCCCACGGCGGTGTGTTGAAGAGACCGAAGGCCGTGGCGGCAGGTTTCCAACCTGCCGATTGAGTTTGAAGGTGCAGAGAAGAAGGGACGGGCTAAAAGTCCGCCCCCACGATAGGGATGTGGCGGCAGGTTTCCAACCTGCCGAATATGATGCAAGAAGACGGTTATTATGGACAAACGAAGCAACAATAGAGTGATGTCGGCGGCATGGTTGGGCAGGGGCGTGGCGATCGCCGCGGTGATCGGCTCAGCGATAGCGGCGCGGGGGCAGGATCTGCTGACACCGGCCGCCTTCGCCGCCTTCGTGAAGGAGCAGACACCGTGATTTCTCGTAATCGTTTTTCTGACAATCAACGCAAGGATGCCGCGTGCTTCAACTATCGCCGCGACTGGGAAAACCAGGACGTCACGCAGATCAACCGCGAGCTCATGCACGCGCCGTGGGGCGCGTATGAGAACGCGAAGCAGGCGCTGGCGTGTGACCGCGACGTTTCCGCCAACGTCCTGTCGCTGGACGGCGCCTGGAAATTCCACCTGGCGCCCGCGCCCGAAAAGGCCCCCGACGGTTTCTGGGGCGCCGGCTTCGATACGTCGAAATGGTGCGATATCCAGGTCCCCGGAAACTGGGAGGTGCAGGGACACGACAAGCCCATCTACACCAACTTCGTCTATCCTTTTGCGCTGGACAAGGACGAGCCCTATCTGCAAAAGCCCACCCTCACGGAAAAGCCTGTGTCCGAGCCGCTGCAGATGAACCCGCCCTTTGTGCCCCATGACAATCCCACCGGTTGTTACGTCCGGGAGTTCAAACTGCCGGCCTCCTGGGCGGGGAAGAGCGTCTATGTCAATTTCGGCGGCGTCGAGTCGGCCTTTTATCTGTGGGTGAACGGCAAGGCGGTGGGCTATTCGCAGGATAGCAAGCTTCCGGCTGAGTTCGACCTGACGGACGTCGTCAAGCCCGGCGTCAACCGCATCGCCCTGCAGGTCATGCGCTGGTCGGATGGCACGTGGCTGGAGGACCAGGACTACTGGCATCTCTCCGGCATCTTCCGCCCGGTGCGTCTGATCGCCAAGCCCCGAATCCACCTGCGGGACTGGTTCATCCAGGCCCTGCCCGACGAACACGGCGAGGGCGCCGCGCTGAAGGCCATCGTCGACCTCAAGCACCTCCCCGGCCATGCCGACTACCGCGTCAAAATCAAGCTCTTCGACCCCAGCGGCCGGCTGGTCGCCGAGACCGAGGGCGCCCCGGAATTGAATCCGGACTTCTGGGTTCCGCACCGCAGCGTCCGCAGCATCGAATTGAAACTGCACCTGGACTCGGTCAGGAAGTGGTCTCCGGAAACCCCGCATCTTTACACCACGGTCCTGACTCTGGTTTCACCGGACGGCAAGGATCTGGACCACGAATCCAGCCGGACGGGCTTCCGGCGCATCGAGATCAAGGACAATGTCATTTATCTCAACGGCGTGCGCATGATTTTCCGCGGCGTCAACCGGCACGAGCATGCGCTGGAGACGGGGCGGGCGGTGAGCCGGGAGCACATGCGCCGCGAGATCATCGCCATGAAACAGCTCAACTTCAACGGCGTGCGCACCTGCCACTATCCCGACGATCCGGCCTGGTATGACCTGTGCGACGAATACGGGCTGTGTCTGGTCTGCGAGGCGAATGTGGAATCGCACGGGCTGGGCAACATTCCGACGCAGGATCCGGCCTGGGGGGCGGCCTTCCTGGAACGGGCCATGCGCATGGTGCTGGTCCACAAGAACCACTCCTCCATCTTCTCCTGGTCCCTGGGCAATGAATCCTTCGTCGGCCCCAACCACGCGGCGATGGCCAACTGGATCCGCTACTATGACCCCACGCGGCTGGTGCAGTACGAGGGCGGGCGCCCCGGCCCGGCGATCATCACCGATCTGCGCGGCAACATGTACGCCACCGTCGATCAGATCATCGACATGCTCGCCAACCTCAAGGACCCCCGGCCCATCGTGCTGGTCGAGTACCTCTACCAGATCCGCAACAGCGGCGGCGGGATGTACCTGTTCAATGAACTGTTGGAGCGGTTCGAACGCTTCCAGGGCGGCTTCGTCTGGGACTGGCAGGACAAGTGCCTGCTCGCGACAACGGATGGGACGGGCGGGACGCCCGCCCCCACGGCCCGGAATCGGCCTGAACTTGTGGCGGCGGGTGTCTCACCCGCCGGTTTCGGCGGTCAAAACAGGAACGGATCGACGTTTCCGGGCTATGGCGGCGATTTCGGCGAACGCATCACCGAACGCGTCTGTCCCCTGCACATGACCTGCAACGGCGTCGTCCTCCCCGACCTCACTCCCAAACCCGTGGCCCTTGAGGTCAAGAACGTCCAGTCACCCGTGCAGATCGCCGCGGTGGATGCGGAGGCAGGCAAGTTCACTTTCCGAAACCGGCATCAGGCCGACGTCGGCAAGCTCTACGCGCTCTCCTGCGCCGTGCTGGAAAACGGCATCGCCATCGCCCGGAAAAAGATTCCCGTGCCGGTCTCAAAACCCATGTCCGACACGCCCTTGAGCGTGGACATCAAATCATTGCTCCCCGCCCGGAAACCGGGCCGGGAATACCACCTCAACTTCCGCGTGACCCTCGCCCGCGCGACCGCCTACGCCAAGGCCGGACACGAAATCCACCAGGCCCAGTTCGCCCTGGCCTGCCCCGCCCCCGCGCAGGTGGAAAGCGCTCTGCCGGTGGGCGCCAGCCTGGCGCAGACTGAGCGGGAAGTCCGCGTGACCGGCGACAAGCTCACCGTGGTTTTCGACAAGCAGACCGGGTTGCTGACCCGCTGCGAGAAAGCCGGTACCGTGTACCTGGAAAGCGGCGCCACGGAGAACCTGCACCGGCCCCAGACCGGTCTGGACACCGCCCCGGGTTGGGGAACGTACGACCTGTGGCTGCCGTTTGCTCCGGGCAAGTTCACCCGCAAACCCGAAAGCCTCACCGCCTTCAACCTGCCCGACGGGCGCGTGCGCGTGACGGCGCAGGCCTCGCTGGCCTCCTCGTTGAGTCCTTTCCGGGCGCGCAGCGAGACCGAATACACCCTCTCCGGCGACGGCACCATCCAGCTCGACCTCCACCTGGAGATCGACCGCGCCTTCAAACATCTGCCGCGGGTCGGGGTGACGCTGGTGCTGCCGCCCGGCTTCGAGACCCTGGACTGGTACGGCCGCGGGCCGGGTGAGAACTACTGCGACCGCAAGCACCACACGCTGCTCGGCCAATACAGTTCCACCGTCACCGCCCAGCACTTCCCTTTCATTCCGCCGGCCGAGTGCGGCGGGCACGAGGATGTGCGCTGGATGAAGCTCTCCAACCGCAACGGCAAGGCCTTGTATGTGGAGAGTTCCGAACCGTTCCACTTTGACGCGCACCATTCCAGCGGCGAGGACTATCGCCAGGCGGCGCACGACCATGAGCTGGTGCGGCGCAAGGAGACCTTTCTGAACCTGGATTGCCGTCACGCGGGCATCGGCAGTCACATGGCCTGGTCCAGTGTGTTGGAGGAGCCGCACCGGGTGCCGGCGGGCTGTTACCGCTTCCGCTTCAATCTGAAACTGCTGTAGCAT
>Ga0194056_10001926_pt1 | contig 11210 bp, 8 predicted proteins | sample SepL4413m_MetaG_FD_155458 | JGI IMG/M metagenome (GOLD analysis project Ga0194056, IMG submission 155458) | Anoxic zone freshwater microbial communities from boreal shield lake in IISD Experimental Lakes Area, Ontario, Canada - Sep2016-L442-13m | ecosystem: Environmental > Aquatic > Freshwater >...
AGGTCAAGGTATCCGAGGAAGCGAAAACCACCGTGCGAATGTCGCAACATACCATCCTGCCTAAATGGAACTACACCATCCGTCCACGAAAAGGAAACGGCTAAGTTGTTTGTGAACAGCTCCTAAGTTCATTGAGCAGGCATTAGGCGGCCTGCAGACGTCCGAAACGCTCACGGCCGAGTTTCATCAGGAATCGGCCGAACAGATCCAGCAACAGCAGCACGGGTAAATCGGCCGTTTCTACATCTTGCCCAGACTCTCTGTAGTCTATCAGACCATCGGGGTGCGCAACCGTTGCGCACCTACCTTTCTCACGAGGGTGCGCAACCGTTGCACACTCTGTCTCCATCCTATTACCACGGAGTTATGTCCATGACACTCACTCAACGTCTGTCCGAATACATTTCCGCCTGTTTCACCGGCCTCTGGGTCACTTCACATGAGCACGACGATGCCCTGGCCGAGATTGCCCAGCTCTGCCGCGACAATAGCTGGAAACTGGCCGTCTGGGACATTGCTTCCGGTTTGCAGATTCCCGGCCAGAGTAACCCCTCAGATGCTGGCGGCAGCGATCCGCTGGCAGCCATTCGCTCGATCAATGCACTGGCATCGGCCGATAGCTCTGCGATCCTTGTTTTAACCAACTTTCATCGCTTTTTGAATTCGCCAGAGATCGTGCAGGCGCTGGCCAAGCAGATTAGCACTGGAAAGGCCAACCGCACGTTTATTATTGTTCTCTCACCGCTCGTCCAGATTCCCCCAGAGCTAGAACACCAGTTCGTTGTGTTGGATCACGATCTGCCTGGACGCGAGCAACTGGAGCAGATTGCCCGCAGCATTGCAACCGAAGAGGGCGACTTGCCACAAGGCGATGACCTGAACATGGTTCTGGATGCCGCCGCTGGCCTGACTCGATTTGAATCAGAAGGTGCTTTCAGTCTAAGCATAGCGAGGCATGGCAACATCCGGCCCGACGCGATCTGGGAACTGAAGTCCCAAACGCTAAAAAAGAGCGGCCTCATGCAGTTGCATCGTTGCGGCGAGCGGTTCGACGGTCTGGGCGGTCTGCAATCGCTCAAGAGTTTTTGTCTACGTGCGATGCGGCGCCAGGGTCATGCCAATTCGCTCAAACGGCCTCGTGGAGTATTACTACTCGGGGTTCCTGGCACGGGAAAAAGTGCTTTCGCAAAGGCACTTGGCTCGGAAACGGGCAGACCCACACTGATCCTCGACATCGGTTCGCTGATGGGCTCGTTGGTTGGCAGCACTGAGTCGAACATCCGCCAAGCCTTGAAGATCATCGACGCCATGGCACCCTGCGTGGTCTTTCTGGATGAAGTGGAGAAAGCACTCTCTGGTGCCTCTGGTTCAGGAGACAGCGGGGTTTCTGCTCGGCTCTTCAGCACGTTTTTGACATGGCTGAACGACCACGAATCTGATGTCTTCACAATCTGTACCTGCAACGACATCTCCAAGCTGCCGCCGGAATTCGGTCGTGCCGAGCGGTTTGACGGATGCTTCTTCCTTGATCTGCCCAGCAAGGATCAGCGCCTGAAGATCTGGGAAATCTACTTGAAGCTGTTCGAGTTGGACGCCGATCAGGCCAAACCGAACGATCAGCAGTGGACAGGTGCTGAAATCAGAGCTTGCTGTAGATTGGCGGCGTTGTTGGACTTGCCACTGACTGCGGCTGCCCAGAATGTCGTGCCCGTTGCCGTAACTGCCGCTGAATCGGTGGAGCGTCTGCGTACCTGGGCTTCCGGGCGTTGCCTGGATGCTGAGAGCAGCGGCATCTATGGGACAGGGAGTGCTGCCCTTATCTCAAAGCCTGGACGCAAGGTCCGGCGACAGGAACCGTCGAACAACTGATTTCGCTGAATGTTCCCCAGGGTGTAGAGGTGGCCCTGTGCCGCCCTGCGCCCTGGTCTCAAACTGCGGAAGTGCCGATTCCAAGGGAAGCAAAACAGCTACAAGGCCCTCCATGCCTCTGGCCGAAGCGCAGACCGTCCTTGGGCCAGTGCTTTATCAATGCTGGCCAGCAACTCAGCTTTGTCGCGCGACAGCGTTCCCGCCAGTGGCAGATAGTTCGAGGCATGATCGGTGCGGAAAACACAACGGGAAAGATCATCGCAGTGCGAAATGACCTGCCGCAGTTCGTGAAGCAGCCCTTCCGGTTCCGGTAGTTTGAAAGCACCTTGTCGCCACTGTTGGTACAATCCGGTGCCAGGAATGAGCATCACGGTGAGCATGGAGAAATACTCCGGGTCCATCACACCGACGACCCGGCCAGTTTCTTCGGCGTGCTCGGCCGAGAGTTCCGTTCCGCCAAGGCCCAGCAGCGCAATGACCGAGGCCCGCATCTCGCTACGCTTGAGCTTTTGCACGGCCTCCACCATCTCAGCCGCCGTGATCCCCTTTTGGACACGGTGGAGAACCTCATCACTCCCGCTCTCCAGGCCCAGGTACACGATGGTCAATTTCCGCTGTCGAAGTAAGGCAAGCTGGGCATCGGTCTTGCCGAGGACATCGCGGGCATTGGCATAGATTCCTACACGCCGTAAGCGGGGAAACCCAGATGCCAGTGCCTCCATGATTCTAGTGAGCGATTCGGTATCCAGCACCAAAGCGTTTCCATCCACCAGGAAAACGCACCGCGTGTCGGGAAACCGCGATTGAGCAAGGGTGATGTCCTCCAGTACCTCCTGCATCGGACGAACCTGGAACGGCTTGTCCATGTAGGTGCCGCAGAACGTGCAGCGGTTGTGAGAGCAACCGTAGCTGACCTGCAAGATATAACTGTTTGCCTCGCTCGGAGGCCGGATGACCATGCCGTGGTATCGCATAAACCTATTATGTGCCGAGATCAGGTAACAAGCAACCTGCGTCAGTCTCAACGGAATGTCTCGGCCGACACTACCAAGCCCGGCCGCAAGATCCACCGCGAACCGTCGAACAACTGAGTTGTAGCCTCGAAGATCAGGGGGCGGGAGCAGTAGCCTTGCTCCTGCCCCACTTCGCCATCAGACATCCCATAAGCGGGCTTGGCGGTCGTCGCGGGGTGACGAGGCGTTTCTGAGCGTTATCTCCGCCGCCATGATCAACGCCGTGGCAGCGACAGCATTTTCTTCAATTCGCTCATGTCACGGATGTTGAAATCGTCAGCCTTGCCGACGATACGGTGCCGATCCCGCAATAGTTCCGTGATCTGTTCACTCGCCCGGGGGATCTGCTCTTCGGAGATCGCCCTCACGAAAATCTGGTCCATGGTCTCTAACGGGGGGGAAGAGACGGCCTCCGCGTCAGTACGCAAGGTTTGCTTGGTCGTGGCGGTCCCTGTAGTGCCGGCCGTCGTGCTGCTTACGTGGTATTTGATCGTGGTCCATGGGGCAAGCACAATATCGTCCTGGTCCAAACCCATGAGATTGGCCCCCTTTGCACTCAAGACGCCGATGACGCGGAAGGGGACGTTCAAGACGCGGATTTCCTTCCCAAGGGGAGACTCGCCAGCGAACAATTCCCGCTTGAGCGTCTCGCCGATGACGCATACCTTGGCCGCATTGCGGACGTCGCGGTCGGTAAAGATATCGCCTTCGGACAACTCCGTCCAATCGCGGGCAGCCAGGAAGGAGGGCGTGGTGCCCGTGATGTTGCCCGTCAACCAGTTGCGGTTGCCATAAGTAATCTGTGATCGGCCGCGCACGACGGGGGCCGCATCGCTGACCGCAGGACACTGTCGGGCGATTTCCTCGGCGTCCTGCGCTGTGAGTGTGGACTTGCTGCCGGTGCCCCAGGTCACTCCCCCGCGTACCGGTCCCGGCAGGACCAGCAGCAGGTTGCTGCCCATGCTGGCAAGAGTCCGCCGGATGGATTCCTCCCGAGTTGTCGTCTTCTCTCCCGCGCCGGTCTTCATCGCTGCGGCGTTCTCGCCAACGATGACCTCCATACCCTCCTCCACGGTGCTACCACCGACCTCGGTCTTCGTACCATCGGTTGGCCCAAGTCGTACATCGACGGGCCGCAGGGAGTTGCCGTCCTGCACCCACAGTCGGCCGTTGCCGTCGTCTGCACGGGGTATCGGCGATGGAATCCTGTCCCGCACGTCGGGGCTGATCTGTTCCGGCCGAGGCCGCCATCGAAGGGCCGCATTTGACACAAGCAACACGTTCTTCTTGCGTTCCACCTCGAATTGCACGTTGGCAGTCAAATAGGGCAGGAGCTTCCCAGTGGGGTTGTCTGTAGTCACGACCACCGTGTAGGTGACGACATTTTGCGTCATCTGGGCGTTGAGCCGCACCTGATCCACTTTTCCGGAGAAGACCTCTCGCGGATAGGCATCGATGGTAAAGCGAACCGACTGGCCCACGCGGACCCGGCCCACGTCGGCCTCATTGACCGATGCCCAAACCTGCATCTTCGCCAAGTTCTTGGCGATCAAGAATAGGCTGGGGGCGTTCAGACTGCCGTCCACCGTCTGGCCCACGTTCACGCGACGGTCGATGATGATTCCTCTGACCGGCGATCGGATAATCGTGTAACCGAGATTGAGTTCAGCTTGCTTCAGGTTGGCCTGGCTTTGGGCCACGGCCGCCTCGACCACGACCACTCCTGCCTGCGCCAGCTTGAAACTGGCCGCGGCGACGTCGAACTCGCCGGCGGAGATGGAATTGTTCTTGAACTGGTCGGTGGCTCGCTTCCGCTGTACATCGGCCAGTTCAAGTGCGGCGGTTGCCTGCGTCATTTCGGCCTTGGCCCGCATGCAACCCAGGCGTGCCTGATCGACCTGGACCGCGTAGAGCGCGTCGTCGATCCGAGCCAGGATTGTGCCTTTCTCGACCTGCGACCCGTAATCAATCGTCTTGCCATTAGAGCCTGGGATGACACCGAGGCCCATGACATGGCCGCTTACCTGGGCGCCGACATCAACCAACTCTTCCGGTTCGAGCGTTCCAGTAGTGCTGATCGTTGCCACTAGATCGCCCCGAACGATCTTTGCCGTGCGGAAGGTGGATGGCTTCGCAGCCATGTCGGTCACCTCGTCGGCGAATACGATTGCCGCAGGAGGAATCCACAGCACCAGCAGCAGCGAGAGAAGGCCACGCGATTGGCTTTTCAGGGAATGCATCGCTTTTTCTCCTCGTTTGTCAATGGTTCTTCAAACTACGTCATGCCCAGCGGTAGTTGGCTATAGTAAATACAAGTGGGGAACGCCTCAAAAGTGGTAGTGTTGATGTTTCAGTTCCCATCAACGCCACGTGTAAAAGGTCGTCCCCCATGAAAAGAGAAGCATATCGTTCGATAGATGTCAAGCAGGTCTTCGTTGAATCGTTTGTTGCGGATAAGGCAGGCATAGCGGCAGTTGTCGGTTTAGACGTCGCGAAAAGCGAATTTATGGCCACGGTACGATGGTCGGACGGTCGTTTTGAGCGGCCCTGGCGAGCGAAGAATCCCGAGGAGATTCCCGACATGATACACCGATTACAACGATTAGTCGAAGGCCGGTCGTTGGTGGTCGCCATGGAATCGACGGGAACCTACGGGGATGCGATGCGTCAGGCGTTGACCGATGCAAAGTTGACGGTGAATCGAGTCAGCGGCAAGGCCGTGCATGACTACGCCGAGATTTTCGACGGCGTTCCCTCCCAGCACGACGGCAAGGATGCGGCGATGGTGGCGGAACTGTCGTCCATGGGGAAGTCGTCTCCTTGGCCGTACGAGCCGTTGACGGAATTCGACCAGGAGCTGCGCTATTTGGTGGAACGCATGGACATCCAACAACGGATCGGGATGTTGTGGATGGGACGCCTGGAGTCGCTCTTGGCCCGACACTGGCCCGAGGCAACACGATACCTGGAGTTGAACTCTGAAACCTTGTTGCAGGTTTTGGTCGAATACGGAGGACCGGCGGCGTTGACTGCCGACGCCAAAGCGGCAAAGCGGCTCAAAGCCTGGGGCGGTCCGTTCCTGAAAAGCGAGAAAATCGAGAGGTTTTTGCAGGTTTCGGCATCGAGCGTCGGGGTGCGGCAAACGGCGGTCGATCGGCGGCGGATTCAAGAGTGTGCCCAGGCATTGTTGTTGGCCAAGCATGAAGTTCAGAAGGCGTCCAAAACATTGGAGAAGTTGGCCCAAGGCAATGCGATCATCGCTCGTCAAGCGGCGGTGGTTGGATGGGCGACGGCTTGCGTCCTCTGGGTGTATCTGGGCAATCTAGCCAATTATCACGGTGCCGAGGCGTATCGCAAGGCGATGGGGCTGAACCTCAAGGAACGCAGTAGCGGGCGTTACCAGGGGCAGTTGAAGATTACCAAGCGTGGGCCTGGTGCCGTACGACGTTGGTTGTACTTTGCGGCCATGCGATTGGTCCAGCACTCCCACGTCGTGGAGTGGTATGAAGTCAAGAAAGGCCAGCGTGCCAAAGGCGGCAAGCGGGCTTTGATCGCGGTGATGCGGAAGTTGACCCTCGGCCTGTATGTCGTGGGCGTGGGCGAAGAACCCTTCGATGCGCGGCGACTCTTCTCGCCGACGGTCGGGAAGCGTTCTCGTAGCGGCATTAGGCAAGCGAAGAAGGACGAGAAGAAACAAAGACAAGGGGTTTGACTTGGGGCTCCGCCCCAAACCCCGGGATTTAAGGAGGCATGACTCGGTGTCCAAGGGTTTGTCGAACCGCCTTGAATCGGATCGGGCCAAACTCAGTACATGGCTCATCGCCATAAAAGGAACACATACGTTTCAGAATCAGGCGGATATGGCCTAGCCAGGGGGAGGGGTTGCCGTTGCGGGTGTAGTAGCCCTGGGCGAAGTCCAGATAGTCGGCCACCAGTTCGTTGATGGTGAAGTCAGACGGCGGCTTGCCCTGGGGCAGGGCGGCGGCGGCCGGGACGGCCGATAGTTCGGCAAGCAGTCGAGCGTATGCCGTTCGGCTTTCGGGAGATTCCCATTTTCCGAGATACTGGATTTTTCCACGGATCGTGGAAACGGCTTGGCCGGATGCCTTGTGGAGGCGATAGACAGGGACAAGGGACGGTTCACGGGGCATGAGTGCGCCTTCCATCAGGGTTTGAGAGTATTGTACTCTCTAATCCCTTGATTTACGGGCCGCACTTCTGACCGTCAGAAGGTAACGTAACTTGCGTTTCGGCTTAGGTTTACGATAAAGTGGCGGGGGCAGGATTTGAACCTACGACCTCGAGGTTATGAGGCGATCCCGCAAGCCTTGCGAAAAACCCGGCAAGTATCGACGCAGTAGTATTTTACGAGAAGTCGTCCGTGTTTGCAAGTGCGTGCAAATACACCTGTAGAATTGCGAGGAATATGCATACTTTGGATTGTATGCGCATACAAACGATGCGTGTACATCGGTCTATAGACATCGAGGAATTGCACCTCGGCGGTCATTGGCAAAGGTGATCCATCTTGACCTCTGTCGCGAACCACGGCAGGGCAGGGGGGTGATTGCCAGTGCCACGCCATCAATCGGCGAGTTATCTCCTGCCCTGGAATTTCAGGTGGATGACTGCGGCACTGTGGTTCGTATCCTTCACGAAACAAAACCACCGCCCCCCGGCCAGACGCTTCGCTTGGTGGCACGCACACCTCTTGCTGGCAGCGGGAGGACTGGACCTGCGGTGGCTCCAGCGTGAGACTGGCTATCAGGTTCCCCTCCATCGCCTTCAGCCAAACCACGCTACACGGCGATAAACTCGCCGCTTGGCACATTCACCCAGAAACAACGCACCAAGATCGCCGCTTGGCACGCTCGGTGGCTCGGTATGTCGCTTCCTACGCATTCAGCTCGGAATTGGCAGGTGCCCTGGTGCCCTGGTGCATACCCATCCTTGTGGGGCAGACTCCGTCCAAGAAACGCCGCGAGCACGCAACCTAATGATTGCTCGGCCACGTAGCACCCGCCTTGCTGTTATACTGCTCGCGGTTGAGACTGACACTAACCCGAAGCGCGAGCGAGGTTGCTAAGTCGTTGCCTCGCTTGCGCTTCGGGCTGGTATGGATTGGGACAATCTCAACCGCGGACAGTATAAATTCACCGACATTTCGTTCTCACAGGGGCAAGCCCAGGCGGTGGGAAGGCGTCTTTCGATTAAATCGACAAACCGCAATCCGGGGGCATTGGAACAAGAAGTATTCCCCTCCCCTCCCCTCCTCATTCATTCCTTTTCGTCTGTTTCGTGGTCCTCTTGGCCCTTTCCATGCAGAAAAATTATTGACTTTTGCGGATATTTCTGCTCTAATAAGGGGTGATACATATCGGCAGACTCAAGTTCGGAGTGGGGCTCCCTGACTACTGCTGTAAGCATCTGTGGAAAGGCTAAGTACTTATGACCCTGTCGAAAAGCCCAACCGAAGGTCTCCTGACGCGTTGGAAGACCTTCGGTATCGGCGTGGCTCGGTGGAGATCGGCTATATAACAGGTGAATTTTCTGGGGGTGTTGTCATGAAGAACCCGATTCGGCTGGGAAGCCTGTTGTCTGTTCTTATGTTTTCACTGGTGCTGTTGGCCCTGCTGGCGAGTGCGCGGGCCTGGGTGGATATTAACATCAACACCGACTACAGCGGGAGTGCGAGCAGCCTTGATCTCGCCAACGCCCCCGGCGGCGACTGGGGTGTGAACAGGCTTAACCTGGGTGCTGGTGCCACCGGTAAAACCATTTCAATCACCAGCGGTACGCTCACAGGGATCGGGCCACCTCGTGTTGGCAACACCAAATACACGGCCCTCAGCATAGGCGGCAACAACAACACGATCACCATCGACGGCCCCACGACGATGCTTCATGATGCGAGTAACATGAATTGGGATCAGGCCGCATTCCGAATGAGTGGCACCAACACCAAGTTGGTTGTCCAAAATAGCGGTACTTTCCTGGAGGACGGCTGTACGCGATTTTGGGACACAACCCTGCTTCGCGTCACAGGTGCCGGTTCGGTGGCACACCTCGATTCTGGCAACAATGATGGTGTCGAGCGCGTAAATGGCATCCCCAGGATCCAGGTTGACAACGGCGGTGTCCTGTACGCGGGGTCGTTTACATACACGGACGGTGCCAACAGCGGCTTTGCTGGAAACTGGCAGGGAACCAGCCCAACCGATTATGCAATCACTGTTGACGGCCCCAACTCGGTCGTTTCCACCAAGGGCTTTCAGTGGATGGACGCGGGGAGAACGAACGGAATTCTTCATGCCACCAACGGAGGTGCTCTGGAGTTATTGGCCTCGTTGAAATGGGACTACACCAATAATAACAAGGCTAACTTTGCCCACATTAATATTGATGGCGGCGGGCTGTCGTATAAGAATTGTGGGGCAACTGTGAACATGAACGGGAACCAGGAACCCACTGCAGAACCGGACCCGAGCGATTTCATGTATACAGGAAGTAACTTCTTCCGACTCAATAATTCCACCGCGGTCGATACCGGCAGCTATATGCTCGCCAGCAACCTTGGCGCAAAGAATTACACCCGGCTAGAAATGACCAACGGGACCACTTCGGTCGCTCGAGCGATCACTGTTGACGGCGAGAACGGCGGCTCGATGCGGTTCGACAGCACTGCGGCTACGATCTCCGCTGGCGTGACGCTATTAGGCACGTCAACGCTGGAGGCGACCGGTACTCCTTCAAAGCTAACGGCAGTCATTTCCGGTAGCGGCAGCCTGAACAAGGCCGGAACCGGCACGCTGGCCCTTGCCAGCTCGAATACCTACACCGGCGGCACAATGATCGCGGCCGGTGTGTTGATGGCGGGCAACAATAGTGCCTTTGGCACCAATAACGATATGACCCTGAGCGGCGGAACCTTGGATCTTTACGGGTTCAACTCGATCGTCAAAGCCCTCAATGGTGGCACGGGTGCGATTGGAAACTCGCAGACTTCGAGCAATTCGCTGCTCACGGTCACCAGCGGCGGTACGTTCGGCGGAAACATTCAAGACCACAATGGCGGAGGAAACTCGCCCTTGGCCATGATGTTGACGGGCGGTGCGCTAACGCTCGGCGGCTCGAACACCTACACCGGTCCGACGACCGTCAGTGCCGGCACGCTCAATGTTACTGGCTCACTGGCGGCTGACTCGGCCGTTGCGGTACACGATGGCGGCAAACTGAGCTGCATCGGCACCATCTTTGGATCCGTTGTTGTACACGGGGGCGGCAAGTTAGGTGGTACCGGCACCATCTCTGGGCCGGTTACTGTCTTCGGCGGAACGACACCCGCCACATACGGTGTGATTGACTTGGTGGACGGCAGTATCGGAACCCTCAACCTGGGTAACACGCTCGACTTGAGCGTGGGTAGCAACCACTCGCTGCTGAACCTGGAATACGGCACCAGCGGCAACAGCTTTAGCTTTGATCGCATCACGACCGCGGGTGCTTTGGCACTGAGTGGCAGCGGTGTCCTTGTCAGTCTCACCGCATTGGGCACAACGCCTGTCGATGGCACCTATACTATTTTGAGCGCAGCGAGCGGCGTAACGGCCAACTTTACGTTTGATGGCACAAGCACCGTTCTTACCCGTGATGGAAAAACGTATACCCTGAGTACGGTTGGCGGTAGGCTGGAACAGATTACCATAGGAGATGCCAGCAACAACTCGAAACTCTGGGTGGGAGCAGAGCCTAGTGGCTCCTTGGCAAGTTCGGCCAGCCATAGCTTCGGCCGCATTTTGTTGAGCAGCACGCAGTCTACGACTATCATTCTGAATTACAGCGGAAGCGACGCAGCCACCACCAACGCCTCAGTAACCGCAACCGGGGGTGCCACGACGACCACTTCCGGCGGTACCATCAGCAACTTGTCGCCCATCAATGTCACGCTGAGCACGGGCACCTTGGGCGTCACCAGCGGCACGGTCACAATTGACAATTTGGCCACGGCTAATAATGGCGAAGGCACCGGCAATCACAACGGCAACGCCGTGATCACGGTAGACGGCACCGTGGTGGCTCAGCGTATGTTTACTGACACCTCTGCGATCCTGGGCCGGTTCCTGGCGGACGGAACTGGTAGTAAAGTATTGTCTGTCTCCAGTGCGGGAGCGAACCTCGTGACGACCAACGGCACATTGTCCAGTTTTACCGGAACCAACGACAATAACATCGGGCTAACCAGCTTGAATTCCTTGATTTTCAGCGGGACTGGTGCTAACCAAAAAGCCGAATTTAGCCTTGGCAGTTCGGCGAGCAAGACCGGTCTGC
>Ga0194056_10001927_pt1 | contig 11210 bp, 14 predicted proteins | sample SepL4413m_MetaG_FD_155458 | JGI IMG/M metagenome (GOLD analysis project Ga0194056, IMG submission 155458) | Anoxic zone freshwater microbial communities from boreal shield lake in IISD Experimental Lakes Area, Ontario, Canada - Sep2016-L442-13m | ecosystem: Environmental > Aquatic > Freshwater...
ATTCGGATATTTGCGCCCTCGCCTACCGCCACTACATGACCATCAGCGACCCGACCGGTGGTGACGATGGCGGACGCGTCGTGATGAGCGAGGTCGAGGCGGGTCACTTCGCCCTCGGTTCAGGACAGGTCGGCACCGCGTTCTGCGGCGGCTACGCGACAAACGACATCATGACGAACGATCCCGCGGGCGTCGGGCAGTCCCATGAACCGGCATTCAAAAAGCTGGCGGCACGGATGCTGACCCTCGCCGAACGGGTGGCGGACCTGAACCAGTCCATCGACCAGAAAACAACGAACGTGGAGATCAATGCCGCCGTCGCGGAGTACGAGCAGGCCGTCTCGGCCGCCGCTACCATCGCGGTCGCCACAGCCAACGCCCGATCGATGGACCTGGCGCAAAGCGCTTCCGTCGGCGGCTGGATCATGGCGGGGGCGCACTATTCGTCTCACTTGCAGGCGGTGAATTCTGTGTCGGCGGGCGTCGGCGCCGCACCGAAGCCTCTCGCCCCGGACCTGTCCGGCGCGTCCCCCGACGTCGCCGCCCATGTCTCCAGCATGATGGCACGCGCGGACGCCGCGTCCAGCGGATCCAATGATTTCCTCAAGGGGCCATCGCTCTGGGATCGCACGAAAGGCGCGGTTTGCGATGTCGCGCTCAGCGGTTGCAAAGCGGCTGTCGTTGGCAGTGCGTGAGGCGGCCACAACATATCCCAATCTGAAGAAGAAACGGGTCTCTCCACATGCCATCCGCCACACCACAGCCATGCATCTGCTGCAAGCCGGCGTGGACATCAGCGTAATTGCACTTTGGCTCGGACACGAGAGCCCCGTCACCACTCACTGTTACGTCGAAGCCGATCTAACGATGAAGGAGCGCGCCCTGTCAAAGCTTCACGAACCTGATGCCAAAATTCAGCGTTACCGGGCACCAGACTCGCTGATCGACTTCCTAAACGCGCGGTGATTATGCGGACAACGAAATGTGCGCCAGTCGCTCACCTACGGTGACTGACGCTCGTTTCGTATCCCAAATCCACATAATCGCGTAGTCAGCATAAGGGCGCTTATGTGGAATTCCACATAAGTGCCCATTGCGGTCATAGACCCCAGCAACACTCGAGGGTCAGCTCAGGGCACTATTGCGGACATGCATTCGGCATGGAGCGATGCGCTGCGGGCCGCTAGATCATCGCATGTGACTCGATCTTGTCGTTTTGACCAAGTCACCCTGCGGCGCTACTGCCCAGATCCGAGAAGTTGCTGATCTTGATTGCGCCATCAGGGAATCGCGCGACTACCTCCAACTGCCCTCCCATGGCTTCTATGTGACTACGCAAAGTCGAGAGGTACATATCTGTCCGCTTTTCCATCTTGGCGATGGAAGGTTGCTGAACATGCAGCACTTCGGCTAGCATCTTTTGCGATAACCCACGTGCTTGCCGCAGTTCGTTAAGAGGCATTTCGGCAAGCATCGCGTGTGCTTTGGCTTGTGCGCGAGCCTGCGACTCCGACGACATACGTGAGCGCAGTTGTGCGAATTGTTTAGCCACTGATCAGCCCTTCCTTTCGTAATTGCTCCAAGTGTTCTTCGTAGAGTTGATCGGCAATGGGAACATGCACGTCGTACCAACGGTCGTCACCGGTCTTGTCTCCGCCAATTAGCAAAATCGCAGACCGCAAAGGATCAAATGCATACAGCGTTCGATACGGTCGACCATTGTGCTGTGTGCGAAGTTCACGCATATGACTTTGCTTTGAACCGTTGATCCCGCTGCTATGGGGAAAGCCCAAATTCGGACCGCGATCTTCAAGCAAACGAACAGAAGCGTCCAGTGACTCACGCTCATCCTCGGCTAAGCCGTCCCACCACTCGCCGAATTCATCGGTGTATTCAACACTCCAACTCATGCGACGAATATAGCCTTGATGGAATATTCCGTCAAGGGAATATTTCAATCGAAATCGCTGAAGGTGGATAGGCCATTGATTTCAGTTTATGGTCGATAGCCGAAGGTCTGCAAACCGAGTTGAAGCCGACGCGCAAACAGATTCAATTTTCGAGTGCTGAACGGCCGTTCCTGGCCGAACTGGGACATCAAGTTTCATCCTAAAAGCGAAGCAGATGACATTGTGCACCGCGCAGGAAATCATCAATCACGAAATCCGGATAGCCAAGCTTTTAAGCCGTATTGACGGACGGACGAGTGCCCTTGGCACCAAAGGCTTCGGCTTGTACGCTTGGGAAAAACCCCACGACCTTCCTCAATAAATCCTTGTCTTCCATCAATCGGCCGATGGCGTCATTGATGGCGCCACCAGGGAATCCAGTGTGACCCGGTAGTGCTGGGAGGGAGATGGTGTCGTACCCTCCTGATGCACGGGACAATACGTGAAGGACAAAAAAGACGTCGTCGGAGCCATCTGGTTGGTAGGCTCCCAGCGTCATGCCGCCTTCTTTGCTGCGGCGAATATCGATCATCTGGAATGTGGCGACCCGTCCATCTGGCAGGATGATCGAATGGCGGGTATCGCCGATAGGGACGGTGGGCAGGTGTGCCAACAGCACAGCACGCAAATCAGCCATGGGCGGCTTCCAAAAGACCGCTGACGCGTTCCAGACCCGTGGCGATGACCTTGATGATGCGTTCGCCCTCGGGGGCGTCTGGAGCCCCCTGCGTCGTCCAAGCACAGAATTTAGCCATGAGTGCCGCGCGGTCGCGAGTCATGCAGTTGCTTGCCAGCTCAGGCTCAATTAACGGAATCAGATCTGCGTTCGCCCGCGACCGCTTCAAACAGGCGGACGTTGCAGAAAGTTTTGACATGGCGCATTTTAGCGTTGGCAAGGCTTCCCGTTACAGCCTATGGAAAGGCTTCCTGCCTTGGCGGTTGAACCATTTCTTCCCATCCGTTTCCATTGGCTACCATCTGGTCCGGGACTTATACGGGACTCAGAAGCAAAAAACAAATAACCCGCCGAAGCGGGTTATTTGTAACTTACTGAATTAGTAAGTATTTTTGGCTCCTCGACCTGGGCTCGAACCAGGGACCTACGGATTAACAGTCTTCAGATCGGGAACGGAAACGCATTCTAGCGAATTCTGGAAACTTCGCAAGCCCCTGAATTTCCACGATTCAGATGACGTGGCCTGCGTGGCAGTGTTCTGCCGGGTTCCGGCGTTTTGTGTAATTTTCTGTGCCTGATTACACAGGAACTACACAGGGATTTTCACTGCTCCCCTTTATTGGCAAGGGTTCTCAGGCGAGACGCGGCGGAGATTCAGTCGCCGGCCAAAGCTTGCGTGCCTCAAAAGTCGGCGCTGGCAACACGGCGACTTGCGCCGTTACGGCTTCCAGAGCGGGCGATTACGCCAATCCGCAGGGAATCCAAGGCGATCGGCCCGCACCCTGGGATGCTCGGCCAGCAGATCGGCCAGCCGCTGTCCCCAATGGGTATCGGGCGAAACAACTTTCAGTAGCACCTCGGCCATTACGGCCTGGGCATAGAAGCGGGTCGTGTCAGGCAATTCGGCCGCGTATTGCTTGGCCTGAATCGGCTTGATCGTGTAGGTGCGGTTCCACAAGCGCTGGTGATGCGCCGCCAGGTTGCGCAGGTAGGACAGCGCATGCAGCCAAGAGGCGAGCACCGCGCCGTCTAGGCCGAATGCCTTTGCGACGACTTTCTGGTTCTGGCGTGTCAGGCTCTTGAAGGCCAGCGACACCGTTCCAAAGGAAAGCACCTCGAATACCATCCACGACGGTGGTAGCGCCGGATCACCGTATTTGTCGTAGTAGTGCTTGATGAAGGTCTGGCGCATCGCCACCCGCGACGTATCGTGGCCGATGTCATCCTTGATGCGGGCGATGAACTTGTCGTGGCGGTAGCTGGGGACGAAATGGGCGGTGTCCATGAACCAGTGCGGTCCGTGCAACTCGCTCATCGTCTGCGAGAACTGGGCACGGAACGCTACTTCGATGCGCTCCACGGCGTCCATCACCACCAGCCGCAGTTTGCGGTCGAACACGTAAAGGTCAAGGATGTCCTCGAAGCTCACGCCGTCGAGGAAACGATGGGAACCATCGGCGTTGTAATTCACCTGATACGGCAGTGCATAACCCGCCAGCCGGTAGTAGCCGACGAAGCGCAGGTAGTGCCGGGCGCGCTCCTCATCGGCAATTGTCAGCCCGCGACTGCGTAGAAGCGCGATCTGGTCGTCAAGAGGGATGGCGGGTTTGGTGAATTTCATAGGTAATAAAAAACCCGCCGGGGTGCGCTTGCATGCAGAGGCGTGGCGGGTGTTGTTGGAAAGAGTATATGTGGCGAGCCCGGCGATGGTCAAGAAAAGAATGTAACGGCAAATGCCGGATCAGCGGAGAAAAACCGCATCAATTGCGCGATTGGCGCCGGCCGGTGCGACACCGGGAAAGTCGGCACTCGTGACACAGCCATTTTGCGAAACAGATTTCATTCATAACCGGGCAGTTCATCAAGGCCCCAGCCCGCCAGCCGCCGATTGATCAGTCCAAGCCTTTCCGCAGTTCCCATAAATGAAGCATGGGCGAAAGCATCATGCTCAGCTTCCCTTCATCACAAATGAAAGGCTCAGTCGCGATAGTTGGAATTGACCGGACTATTCGGGTTTGGTATAGTTGCTTTGTCGGAGTTCGGAGAAGTAGCTGAGTTGGTGGTTGCGCCATCGGTGTCGATCTCTCCCTGGGCTGACACGAATTCATGGCTCGGAGAAGTAGCTGGTTTGGTGAGTACATCACCGGTGTTGATCTCTCCCTGGACTGATACCAGATCCCGCCCCGCAAAGGCGGGATTTGTGTTTTCATCCTGGCGCCGCGGAGTGGCCTTGGTCTTCGTGTCGCCAGCGCCGACTTTCTGCATTTTGCGAAACAGATTTCATTCGTAACCGGGAAGTTCATCAAGGCCCAAGCCCGCCAGCCGTCGATTGATAATCCCAAGCCTTTCGGCAGTTCCCATAAATGATGCATGGGCGAACGCATCATGCTTTACTTTCAACCGATCGAAGGTGCGCCAGTGCATTCCCTTGGGCTTGCCTCCTTCCGGGTTTGCTATCCCGGCTTCCCATCCAAGCCGCCGCCGGATGGTGTCCGCCCGTCGCATCGCTCGATCGTCATCGGTTTCCCGCTGGCACTCATAGGCCAGCTTGTGACAGTGACGACAGGCGAAGATTGAACCGCCGAAGAGAATTGCCACGCGCCTCCTGCATCCAACTGCCGGACAGAGAAACCAAGCTCGACGCCCGCCAAGGTTGCAGCCCGTCCATTCCAGATATACCGGGTATTCCATCGGTTGCCAGTCGCCGCCATTGCTTCGGCTCCGGTAGTTGAGAATCACGCGGTCAACTTCCGTTCGCATTTGAATGGATGCCACCTCTTCGCCGTTGCACGTCCAATGCCAGCCGGAGGCACGGCCAGGTGTGAGCAATCCATCGCGTTGCAGTCGCCGAACATCCAGCGGTCGCATGTCGCTGGTGGTGTTCTTTCCGCCTTGTCCGCGTCCGCTACCGAAGCCGCCCATTATTTTTTCATCTCCGAGATTTGCCTAAATCATTTGGCAAGTTAGCAGTATCTATTTCACCGAATTCGGCCGAGAGACTTGCGCTACCTAGCGTTGTTCCGGTTTTGATGGTGTTCGGATTCATGCGGCGCGAAGCTGTTTCATCTTCAAAAGCATGGCAAGTGTTCGCTCAAACTTGCGGTCAAGATGAACTTCGTATCGATTTAGTGCCACCAACCTATTCGCCTGTAGCCCTTCGCCCAAGGTTTGCGCCTTGATCGCGGGTTGATAGCGAGCTTCTACTTCACGCTGATAGCAATACGGCATCAGCCATTCACGAATCCATGTCGCCAGCCCTTCGGCATCCGGCGTGTAGGACTCTTCCTCAACGCTCTCGTCCCACGAATCGCGTGAATCTCTGTGCAGCGCCCGCCGGGCTTTCGCGTAGGCATTTGGGCCGCCCTTGAAAAGAATCTCCCGTGCCCGTTCGGTGGCCTTCAGATCAAAGTCAGCGTATTGCAGGCTTTCCGTGTTCTCGGTCGGGGTCGCCGTCACAATCTCTCTCAGGTCTGTATCCTTGCCCGATAGTCCACCTTGAAAAGGTGCCGAAGCAGGGATCACGCTCTCGGCATTCTTTACAGCGCTCTTCAATCCATGATTGATGCTTGCACCTTCGGCCAGCAATACCCGACGCTTGCGCCAGCAGATCGTCGCAAGCTCTTCGATCAGGTGCCGCTCGGTCATGCCCGCCGGCCGGTGCTCATCAAGCAGCGCCGCCAGCAGATCGTCGAACTCGGTATGGTCTTCGTGCGCCAACACCGCCAGCCGGGAAAGAATGCCGTGCTTCATGGCGTTGAAGCGCACGGCCTCATAGTTGCTCGTCTTGGCTGTGGAGACGGGACTATCCGATGCTGGATAGGGAATCATCGTGGTTTCAGTAGTCATCGTCTGCATGTTTGTCTCCATCGATTTGCTCCCCGTTTCAATGCTTGCGGTACAACTGCGCCGGCCTGAATGCCCCTGTTCGCATTTCTCCGGCAACAGGTTCGAGTAACTCCCGCTCGTCGAGGCGTCGCCGGAAACTCGACTTATCAAGGCGTCGCCCGAGAATTGCCTCGCAGCAGGATTGAAGCTCCCCGAGCGTGAATGTCTCCGGCAGAAAACCGAATGGCAGTTCCAGTCGCTCGATTTCGTTCCGCGTGGCCTCCGTCGCTGAACGGATCAATGCTGCGTGATCGAAGGCAAGTTTTGAGTCTTCTATTGCCTCATCGACAGCACACCACCGGATGGCTTCCAGTCGCTTGCCGGCTTTTGGATCTATCGCGTCGAAAGGGAGTAGTGCGCGATACGCGATGCTCAGCGCCCAAGGCGCCCGGGAATCCCTTGACTTGCCGCCTACCGCCTGCAACTGGCGCAGATAAGGTAAGGTCACGCCGAGACGTTCTCCCGCAACACGCTGTGCCGCAGTTTCCAGATCACGATCCAGATCAATCCTGAGAACGCCTCCCGGCAGCGCCCACTTCCCCTTATGAGGCGCACCAGCACGCTTACCCAGCAGCACGACAAGGCCGCCATCGACAATCGACAGGATGGCCAGCTCAAGACGCGTGAATGGCATCGGGTGGATATGGCCTGTTGTTGGAATACCACTTGAGGCTGCCAATGTTTCGCTCATAGTTGCAAGTAGCCACTAAGTAATCTATAGTTCGTAGTGTAATGCAACTAACAGGTGGGCGCAACCGGTGAGCGACGAGATTGTCGGTGGCAGGACTGGAAGATGACTTTTCGCCAAATCCAGGCCGCTGATGACCTTCGTCGAATTCGAGACTGGGGTATTTGCGATAGTGCTAGGGCATATCAGTACCAACGGGAGATAAACATGAGTTGTTCCGATGATGACCACGATGACGCGATAACAAACGCCTTCAAGGAGGACCCGACCGATCAAATTGAAGCCCAATTCAGTCATGACACCAAGTTTGACTACATCAATCTTGATTTCCACGTCGAACGGCAAATCCGGGAAGCAACCGAATGCCCACACGAAGGTTGCATGTCATATGCCGAACACCAACAAACGGAATGTAGTGAGTTCGCCGTCTACATGACATCTGCTCACTGCCCATTCACCGATTTCGTTCGATTTCTGGAGGCCATCACAACCAAAGTGCAAGAGTGCTCCTTCACTTGGAACGCTGAGGGACCATCCGGCCGTATGACTTGGGAACAACATTTCGAGGACACGGGAGCCCTTTTCATCAGTTGGGACTCGATGCCGAACGAGGTTGGTCAACGAGTGAGGCTGGGCAATGCCCAAGCCGTGAAGGCGCTTTACTCTGCATTCAGGGCGTTCGCGGATTCCTCCGACTACCACCCCTTGCGGTACGAACGCCTCACAGTCGGGGAGGCATTCGCAATGGTACTGGCTGATGCTTCAACCCATGAACTCGCTGACGTCCTTGTGAAGCTGAACGCCAGAGATGCCGAAGGCATGATCCAGCGCCTTCGGGATGTCGTTAGTCTTCGGAGCAGCGGGGGAGTCAAACAAACCTATCCGCTTTCATACTTCTTCCAGTCCGCTGACTTCGAGGAACCCTCAGGTACTCAGAATCAATGGATTCCACCCGAGTGGGAATCATGGAGTCTCGAACAGAGGGCGCAGGAGCTCAGGGACGTATTTGGCTGGAGTAATGGGCATTGGTTTGGGACCAATTTGCGGAAGTTGAGATCAAGAACAATCGAAGAATGGCTTGCATCGCGCGACAGTCGCTCAGACTAGCCTCGTACCAAACACAAACTTGTTGTTAGCGGCGAAATGAATTGAAGGACTTGAAATGGCATACGACATCATCGGCGATATACACGGGCAAGCGGGGAAACTGAAGGCACTGCTCAAGAAGCTCAGCTACCGGATCAAGGATGGCGCCTATCGTCATTCCGAAGGGCGTCAGGCACTCTTTCTGGGTGACTTGATTGATCGCGGTCCCGAACAGTTGGAGGTCATCAACATCGTGCGCAATATGATCGAGGCCGGCAGTGGGCAGACGATCATGGGGAATCACGAATGGAACGCGATTGGCTGCGGAATGCGCGATCCGGAAGGCTCGGACTACCTGCGCCCACGTATCGAGGCCAAAATGAAAGAGCACAAGGAATTCCTGCGCCAGGTTGGCATGGACTCGCACCTGCACATGGAACTGGTCGAATGGTTCAAGACCTTGCCGCCCGTCCTTGATTTGGGATTTATCCGTCTCTGTCACGCCTGGTGGAACCCCGACAGCATCGACATGATCAAGGCTGCGCAGGATTGCAATGGGAAACTCGACGATGCGTTTCTGATCGATTCCTACCGCAAACGCAGTGCTCCCTGGGCCGCCATTGAATACGTGACCAAGGGGTATGAGGTCAGTCTGCCGGGTGGTGACACTTTCCTTGATCACAATGATGTGCCACGGAAGGAGATTCGGGTTCGCTGGTGGGACGAGTCAGCTACAAGCTACCGAAATGCGGCATTAGTGCCCGAGGGCGAGCGGAACCGCATTCCGGATATGCCGCTGCCGGAGGAAGTGCAGCTCGGAGCGACAAGCAACGTACCAACCTTTGTCGGGCACTACTGGCTGACCGGCACGCCTGGTATTCAAAACGCCACTACCGCTGTGCTTGATTATGGTGCGGCGATCAAGGGGCCTCTCGTAGCGTACAGGTGGGAGGGTGAGCGCGTCTTGCGTAACGACAATCTGGTGTGGGTCAAACCGGGGGAATAGTCCAATATCCTACCTGGAGCATGAGCGACAGCAATTGCAATCCGATTCAGCACATACTCAGTGGCGCCCTTTGTTGGAGGAATGGCAATGTCAGATACCACCCCAAAACAAGACAAGAACACTGATGACGTTTTTCTTCTCGGTGCGGGAACAATTCTCTACGCACTGATTGAGACCAGTAAGAAAGTCCCCGATGCCTTGCAGCGTTTGACACTGGGCGGTGGACCGAAGCATTCAAAGTACTTCGTACCTATCCACCTCAAAGAAGATCTATTCCTCTTGATTCGGAAGCCCAACCGGGTCGAACTCGGCGGCTGCCAATGCTCGGTCCAGTTCCCAAATGAAATGTGGGAGGGCATAAGCCTGAATCATGCCTACACTCGCATCCTGCAAGCATACAAGCCGCACCTGAATGCCTTTACCGGGAATGCCTTTCTCACGATCTATTTCGGGCGACCAGATTTGCAGTCCCATGGTGACATGTTTCCGATGCTGGTCCCTTTGAGCGCACTTCGGCAGGAAAAGGTTAAAGAATATGAGGCAGGGCTGCGATTCAGGCGGGCGGTGACTACGGCGCTGAACTTTCATCGCGAACAAAGGCGAAAGGGCGGTTCGATCCCATATATCTCCCACCTTTTGGCCGTGGCAGCTCTCGTAATGGAGGACGGTGGAGACGAGGACGATGCCATCGCGGCGCTACTCCACGATGCCGTCGACAACGGTGGCGGCTATGAAGCCTTGGATGAGATAAGTGCAAAGTTCTCGCCGAAGATCGCCGACATCGTGCTGGCATGCACGGATACTATGGAATCACCAAAACCCGAGTGGCAGCACAGAAAAGAGGAATTCTTGGGTAGCCTGAACCTGGTATCCGACAGCGCTCGCAGAGTGATTGCCGCAGACAAACTGCACAATGCTCGCTGCACATTGTCAGATTTTCGGTTAATGGGAGACGATGTCTGGGAGCGTTTTACCGGAAAGAAGGAGGGGACACTGTGGTACTACCGCACCCTTGCAGAAATCCTTGGCAGAACCGGGCCTCATCTGTTGGCGGCAGAGCTGGCCCGTGTCGTCAGCGAAATTGCGAAACTTGCCGAAGTCCCGCGCGCCGGTCTGAGCGCTTCCGTTGATAGGATCAAAGCGGAGGCGAATTACCAGAAGTTGCAGGACATGATCGGTTTGGATGAACTGAAACAAGCCGTCGAGAGAGATATTGGAGCTGTTCTACACAATCAGCAACTTCGCCGATTTGGACATGAGGAACCAGCAACGCCCCGTCTGTCATTGGTCTTCGTCGGAAATCCTGGAACTGGAAAAACGAAGGTGGCACGACTCCTCGGGTCGATTTACAAAAATCTTGGTTTGCTCTCCAAAGGTCATGTCCATGAAGTGAGCAGGGCGGATCTGGTAGGCGACGTCATCGGCGCAACCGAGGTGAAGACGCGGGAAGCCATTCAGAAGGCAAAAGGGGGATTCTTGTTCATTGACGAAGCCTATGCCTTGCAGAGATCAAGCAGGAATGATTTTGGCATCGAGGCGATAGAAGTTCTCTTGAAGGCCATGAGCGACACACCGGAAGATTTTGGTGTAATCGTTGCCGGCTACCCGGAACAGATGAACAGCTTCTTGGAGAGCAATCCAGGTCTGCGTTCCCGATTTAGTGGACGAGAAATTTCATTCCCCGACTTTACACTGGCCCAACTGATGGAGATTGCGGAAGCTTCCATCAAGAGACTAAACCTGCAAATCACCGGCGAGGCACTGCGCTACTTCGAGCGGCAGTTCAAAGATGCTTATCGCAATAGGGGCGCATCCTTTGGCAACGCCCGGTACGTCAACAGTGTCATCCGTGAGGCCAAGGCAGCACTCGCCGAGCGACTCCGACGCGCTCAAGGGGAACCGACATACGCAGATGTCGTC